>ERZ777011.2285-NODE-2285-length-15885-cov-3.027795_pt1 | contig 15885 bp, 16 predicted proteins | sample MGYA00374964_ERZ777011 | MGnify/ENA primary metagenome ERZ777011 (study PRJEB29310, sample SAMD00008975) | mouse gut metagenome | study: EMG produced TPA metagenomics assembly of the Metagenome analysis of fecal microbiota from mouse which was promoted...
GCTGGTATTACGGCGAGGACTGGAGAAAGACCGATACTCCGGTATCTGCCGAATGCGGCTCAAACCGGATATATCTGATAACGGAGGACGGGGATATTTTTGACGGCGCGGCAGGTCTTTGGAAAAGAAGCGGTAAGGAAGTTATAACATATTCGCCGCGGGGCTTTGAGGAGGAAAAAGGCGGTATTTTCGACGAAGCCGCTTCCCGTAAGGAGAAGCTTCGCTTTATATGGGCTGCCGGCTGCAAAGATGAAGGTTACGGCTCCGTTTCCGACGCGGAACCCCTAAAGCTTCTGGTACTGCTTGCGCAGGAGATACAGAAGCGCGGCTTGCAAAGTCTTTGTACGATACGCGTAGTCACGGTAAACGGCTGTAATTTTGAGAATGAGCGCTTTAATCTCGGACAGTCGCTTCTGTGGGGCTTTATGCGCGGAATGAATATGGAGATGCCGGAGTCCTTTGCAGGAATAATAGATTTTGACACAGACTCGTTAAAGGACGGAGGAATGAGGTTTGCCTCGCTTATGCTTGCGGCGCTGGAACCCGAACTGTGCGTGCGGGGCGGCGAGACGTATTACTCAAGGGTAGGAAGGATTTCATCCTCGGCTGATAATAAGGATACGGCGATCGCGGTTTCGGGAGACAAAACATATGTTATCGCCGGAGGAACGGGAGCGCTTGGCTTTCATTATATGAGAGCGCTGCAAAAGGCGGGAGCGCGCAGCTTCGCGGTCATATGCAGAAAAGAGCCAGCAGCCTCGGTTACGGATAATTTCAGATTGCTGGAGGAGGACGGCGCGACGGTCGGACTTTTCTTCGGGGACATATGCGACAGAGAGCAGACGTCGGAGCTCATCGCGCGGATAACAAAAGAAATGCCGGCGGTCGGAGGAGTTGTCAATGCCGCGGGAACGATACGCGATAAAATGATAAAGGATCTGACGTGGGAGGATTATCTTGCCGTACTGGAGTCGAAGGTTTGCGGCAGCATAAATCTTTATGAGGAGACGAAAGAGCTTAAACCGGATTTTTATCTGTTTTTGTCCTCAATAACCTCAATACTCGGAAATATGGGACAGAGCAACTACGCCGCGGCAAATTATTTTGAAAATATTTTCGCCTCATATATCGGAGCGCAGGGATTTAACGGTCACACGATATGCTGGGGACCGTGGCTCGGAGACGGAATGGCGGAAACCGACATAATACGCAGGAATATGGAAACGATGGGAATAAGCGGGTTTGCTCCGAAGCAGGCGCTGCTTGCGCTGGAGGAATTCCTGACAAGGCCTTACAGGAACCTTATGGTAGCGGACATCGACTGGGACCGCTTCGCTGACGGCGCGCGGAATACCGCGCTCAGAAGCAGGCTTTCCGACCTTGTCAAAAAAGCCGCGCCCGCCGAGAGCCGGAAGTCTGACTGGGATATAAGCGGAATGACAAACGATGAGGCGCGTTTAAAGCTTAAAGACGAGCTTCGTCTTATCTGCATGGGCGCGATGGGATACGACGGCGCGGAGGGAATTGAAACCGACGTTTCTCTTATGGAGCTTGGAGCCGACTCCCTGATGATGTTTTCGGTGAGAAGCGAGATAAACGACTTGCTGAATATAGACATGAACGTATCGGTACTTTATACTTACGATACGATAGATAAGCTTGCGGATTATCTGTTTGACGAGTATCTGTCGGGCGGCGAAGAGAATAAAGCGGAAAGCGCCGGGGATTTGGCAAAGGCGGCGCCCCGTAAGCCGAAAATACTGTTTTTCCCCTACGCGGGCGGCTCCGTGTATAATTTCGCAAAATGGAAAAACAGGCTTTCGCAGTATTTTGAGGTGATCCTTATAGAGTATCCCGGACGCGGAATAAAGGCGCAGGAGTCCTTCGCCGAGTCGATAGAGGAGTTGGTAAGCTCCGTTATCGCGGAATTGAAGGATACGCTTAAAGACGGAGATTATTATCTTTTCGGACACAGCCTCGGCGCTGTGGCGGCATATGAATTTGCGGTGCAAATGAAACGCCTCGGTCTGCCCGCGCCGAAGAAAGCCTTTCTTTCGGGGCGCGAGCCTGTACGGTTCTGCAAGGTTTCGGCGAATACTGATTCAATGTCCGATATGGAGTTTATTGAGATCATGTCAAGATACGGCGGTATCCCGAAAGAATTTTATCAGGAGAAGGAAATACGCGAGGTGTTCCTTCCTGTGCTTCGGGCGGATTTCCGGCTTCTTGAGCGGTATCTTTACGGGGAGCACGAGGAAAAGGTTGACTGCGACCTTGTTATAATGTACGGTGAGGACGACAGGAACACTCCGAAGAACGAGATGGAGCGATGGCGGGAGTACACTGACAGAGAAGTGAGCTTTTATCAGTTTGAGGGGACGCATTTTTACTGCATGGAGGACGAAAATACGGACAGGATCCTTGAGCTGATATGCAGTCTTTGCAATGCGGAGCGGAATCTGACGTAGAAACGCGGCAATCGGAGAGAGGTATATATGGAAAAATCGATCTATGAGATAATTAAGTCGTCGGTCGGCGGCGACGGGCTTCTTCCCAGTGGTTTTTCCCTGCCGGAGAAAGACTGCGAAGCTAAAATACGTTTTGCGCCGGGCGCTATGGACGGAATAATGATGTTTCACGGCGGCGTTACGGGCAATGCAGGCGGCGATGAATACGAGCGGCTTTGCGGGATAATAGAGCTTGCGTCGGAGGGGAAAAAAGAGGAAGCCGCCGCAGAAGCGGACAGATTTGCAGTAAATGGGCATGTGCTCTCGAATATCGACAGCTTGCAGGACTATATTATGAAACAAAAGGACAGACTTGACGCAGGGAATCTTCACGATTTCGCCGCGGGTCTGACGGCAGGAGCGTCAAAGGCTGAGGCGGTAAAGATAGGCATGACTGTAATGGAGCTTTTCAATACCGACGGCAGCGAGGAGTTCAAAAAATGCGTGCGGACGCTTGCCCTCTGCGATGAATTTACGTTGTATGCAGCATATATCATGCGCGGGTGGAGCAATTCAAACGAGGAATTTTTTGAGGCGGTCCAAAAGGTAAAGGGTTGGGGAAGGGTTTTCCTCGTCAACAGCTTTCTTGAGGCAGACAGCGGGGAAAAGGAGCTTTGGCTTTTACAAAACGGCGTCTGCAACGAAGTGCTGCCGAATTATTCCGCAATAGACTGTTACAGAAAGACCCGTTTATATGAAAGGCTGCAAGAACCTATGACTCCAAAAGAGTACAGGGGCGCGGCGCTTATAGTGGACGCTTTGCTTGACGACGAACCGGAGCCCGGAATATCTTCTTTTGACGACGGAGCCGGAGTTTTGGACCTGTTTTTGGAGCAGAGCGCCAAAGCGTCGGATTATGCCGATGCTGAGGACTACGGCGTAATTTACAGGATAAAGGAATACGCGCGCAAGAATTACGGAGCGGAGTCGGGCATCTGCAAAAGGGCTGACGCTCTTTTATCGGGGAAAAAGTCAGCCGCTCAAGAATATTGAGACGCCGCTTTAGAAAACAGGAATGGAGATATGAGTATGTGCGTGGCTTCGCCAGGAATAGTAAAAAATATAAAGGATAATATTGCTGAGGTCGATTATAACGGAAATATCGTAAAAGCTCATACAGGAGTCGTAGATGTGAGCCCCGGCGATTATGTTCTTGTACATGCCGGAATGATATTGCAGAAAATAAAGCAAAAGGAAGCGGAGGATATGCTTTCGCTTTTCAGGGAACTGGAGGAGCTTTAATGCGTGACTTACGGGAAATAGCAAAGGAGCTTGCCCGATATGACGGGGAGCCTCTTACTTTTATGGAGGTATGCGGCACTCACACGGCTTCTATTTCAAAAAACGGGATCGCGGATATGCTTTCTCCCAAAATAAGGCTCGTGTCGGGACCGGGCTGTCCGGTATGCGTGACGGTATCCTCGTATATAGACAGGCTTGTCGCGCTGAGCATGAGGGAGAATACCTGCGTAGTGACCTTCGGCGATATGCTGCGCGTGCGCGGAAGCGAAAAAAGTCTGAGGGAAGCGTCGGCGGAGGGCGCGAACGTGCGCATGGTATATTCGCCTGTTGAGGTGATAAAGCTTGCCGAGGACGATCCCCGGACAGAGTATGTTTTTGCCGCCGTAGGCTTTGAGACAACCGCGCCGGTGTACGCTATTTTGGTCGAGGAGATGATCGCGCGCTCAATATCTAATATAAAGCTGCTTACGGCGCTAAAAACCCATGCCCGCCGTAATTGACAGGATATGCTCCGAGCCGAACGCCATATCAGGCTTCATCGCTCCCGGTCATGTGAGTGTAATCACCGGAAGCGGCGCGTTTGAGCCGTTGTCGGATAAATACGGGCTGCCCTTTGTGGTGGCGGGCTTTGAGGGAGAGGAGCTTCTTGCCGCCGTTTACGCGCTTGTAAGACTTAAAGGCAGAGCCGGCGTTTATAATTTCTATCCGCGCGCCGTCAGCCGCGAGGGGAATCTGAAGGCGCAGGAGAAGGTGGCGCGGTATTTTGAGCCTTGCGACGCGGCATGGCGCGGAATGGGAGTAATACCTATGTCGGGAATAAGGCTCAGACCCGAATATGCTGCTTTTGACGCGGGAAGCGGGGGACTTTTGTCCGACGCGGCAATCGGTAACGGCTGCTCCTGCCATGAGGTCATAGCGGGACGCATTTCGCCTGTGGAATGTCCGCTTTACGGCTCGGTGTGTACGCCCGACGATCCTCAGGGAGCCTGCATGGTGTCCTCGGAGGGAAGCTGCTTTAATTATTTTGAGAATAAAAGAGGTAGAGCATGAAAATCACACTTGCACACGGCAGCGGGGGAATGGCGACTGCCGAACTGATAGACAAGGTTTTTGCGGAGAGATTTTCCAATCCGGCGCTTGACATGACGGAGGACTGCGCCGTGGTTGACGGCAGCAAAAAAATTGCCGTCACTACGGACAGCTTTGTAGTCACGCCGCTTGAATACAAGGGGGGCGACATAGGAAGGCTCTGCATCTGCGGTACGGTGAACGATCTGCTTATGCGCGGCGCTTTTCCGAAATATATCACCTGCGGCTTTATAATAGAAGAAGGAATGGATACTGAGCAGCTTGAAAGAATAGCCTCTTCGGCGGCTGATACCGCGAAGGAGGCGGGAGTCGCCATAATCGCCGGAGATACGAAGGTGATCGAAGGAAAGGGCGGTCTTTACATCAATACCGCGGGCGTGGGCTTTGTGCCGGAGAATGTGAATATATCGGCTGCTTTATGCAGACCGGGAGACGCCGTCGTGCTTTCGGGAAATCTCGGAGATCATCACGCCGCGATACTCAGTCACCGCATGGGAATCGAAAACGATATTGAAAGCGATAACGCGCCGTTAGTCGGCATGGTCAGCGCAATGCTTGACGCGGGCCTGGATATTCACGCGATGCGCGACGTGACAAGGGGAGGACTCGGGACGGTGCTTAATGAGCTTGCGTCCGCCTCGAACTGCGGTTTTGAGATTTATGAGGATAGTATACCAGTATCCTCTGGAACGGCTTCATTTGCCGCGATCCTCGGGCTTGATACAATGCATATGGGCAACGAGGGCAGGCTTGTAGCGGTACTGCCAAAGGAACAGGCAGAAAGGGCGTGCAGTATCATGCGCGGCTGCAAATACGGAGAGAACGCGGCGATCATAGGCACGGCGTGCGAAAAGAGCGGAGTGAGCATGAGGACGCGCATCGGCGGAAGGCGCAATGTGAGCGCGCTTATGGGTGAAGGATTGCCGAGAATATGCTGATTTGTCTGTTAAGCGCCGGAAATTTAAGAATATTTTTTTGTAAATCTCCCATATTAGATTTAGATGCATGACATCAAAATCAGATGTGGGAGGTATTTTTTATGAATTCGGACAGTATAAATCTTCTCAAGGAGTGCAACAGCGGATGCAAGAACGCGACGGACAGCATGGAACAGGTGCTGCCCTTCGTAAAAGAGGAAAAGCTCAAAAAAATCATTGAGGATTATGACAAAAAGCATATAAAAATCGGCGACGAGTGTCATAAGATACTTAACCGTGAGGGAGAGAGCGAGGAGGACCCGAATAAGCTCACAATGGCGATGGCTTGGTTCGGCACGGAGGTCAAGCTTATGATAAACGACGGCAGCGACAGGATAGCCGAGCTTATGGTGGACGGCTGTAATATGGGAATAAAGTCTCTCAGCAAATTCAACAACAAGTACAGGAACGCGGAATCGGAGATAAAGGATCTTGTTTTTGAGCTGATAAGCATAGAGCAGGATTTTATGAACGAGCTGCTCGCGTTTCTGTAACGGAAGTTGTCTTTACGAGTGTCTTGACAGAAATCGCAAAGAGGTTTACGATGTATTAAAATATTTTAATTCAGAGGAAGAAAGCCAATGAGCAGATTTTTTGATGATACGCGTAATCTCACGATGCTGATGGATTTTTACGAGCTTACCATGAGCAACGGATATTTCGTAAAGGGACTTAAAGAAAAGAAAGTCGTTTTTGATATGTTTTACAGGAGGAATCCCGACGAGGGAGGCTTTGTCATATGCGCCGGACTGGAGCAGTTCGTTAAATATATACAGGCTCTTTCTTTTGACGACGAGGACATTGAATATCTTCGCGGACGCAATATGTTTGACGAGGGATTTCTCGAATACCTTAAAAATTTTAAATTTTCTGGGGACGTATACGCAGTTCCGGAGGGGACAGTCGTATATCCCAATACGCCGCTTGTCACGGTCGTGGCTCCGCTTATCGACGCGCAGCTTATAGAGACGATGCTGCTTCTGACGATCAATCACCAGTCGCTTATCGCGACCAAGGCGAACCGTATCGTCAGGGCTGCCGGAAACGCGTCGGTCATGGAGTTCGGAGCGAGAAGGGCGCAGGGCGCGGATGCGGCGGTATACGGAGCGCGCGCCTGCTTTATCGGCGGAGTGGGAGCTACGGCGACGACGCTTTCGGACGAGATGTTCGGGGTTCCGGCAGTGGGAACGATGGCGCATTCCTTCGTACAGTTTTTTGACAGCGAATACGAGGCGTTCAAGGCGTACGCCGAGGTGTACCCCGATAACTGCGTGCTGCTTATAGACACTTACAGCGTGCTTGAGAGCGGTATAAAAAATGCAATAAAAGTTGCAAAAGAGGTTCTCGAGCCTATGGGAAATCGGCTCAAGGGCGTGAGGATCGACAGCGGCGACTTGGCTTATCTGACAAAAAAAGTCAGAAAGATCCTTGATTCGACGGATTGCGCCGACTGCAACATCGTTGTTTCCAACAGCATCGACGAATATCTCATTTCTTCGCTTAACGAGCAGGGTGCAAGAATCGATTCATACGGCGTAGGCGAAAGAATGATAACCGCCAAGTCAGAGCCGGTCTTCGGAGGCGTGTATAAGCTCGCGGCAGTCCAGAAAGAGGACGGAAGCTTCGAGCCTAAAATAAAGATATCGGAGAACGTTGAGAAAATAACCAATCCCGGCTTCAAGGCTCTTTGGAGGATATACGATAAAGAAAGCGGGTACGGCATCGCGGACGTGATCACCTTCGCGAACGAGGAGATAGACCCGTCCAAGCCTTATCCGTATATGGACGAGATAAAGCCGTGGAAAAGGCGCTCTTTTACAAACTTTACCTGCGAAAGACTTCAGAAGCAGATTTTTGCGGGCGGAGAGCTGGTGTACAAGCTGCCAAAGCTTAAAGAGATCCAGCAGTATGTCAAGGACCAGCTTGCGACGACGGTGTGGCCGGAGGAACAGCGCTTTGATAATCCGCACGCCCATTATGTGGACTTGTCGGTAGAGCTTTACAATACGAAACAGGCGATGCTTTCAAGGTTCGCCTGAAAGTTTATACCAAAAACCTCTTGACAATTCGGCTCATTCATTGTAGAATCTATCGTGTTGCAGAGATTCTGCGGCGGATGCGCTAGTAGCTCAGCTGGATAGAGCGCACGGCTACGGACCGTGGTGTCGGGGGTTCGAATCCTCTCTGGCGCGCTTTGCGAACCGACAATTTTCAATAGAAGATCGTCGGTTTTTTGCGTTAAGGAGGCATAAATGATATTATACAGACCTGTCGGTACGAGGGAGCTAGAGCTTATAAAGGCGGACGGATATGAGGGCTATCCGCAAAGACTGCCTGAGCAGCCGATTTTTTATCCGGTTCTGAACGAAAAATACGCGTCGGAGATTGCGTCGCAGTGGAATGTGAAGTATAATAACGACCATAGAGGCTATGTGACGGAATTTGAGATCGACGACGAATATATCAGGCAGTTTGAAATTCATACGGTGGGAAACACTTATCATCAGGAACTGTGGATTCCGGCGGAGGAACTGGAAATATTTAACCGCCATATTATCGGTAAAATAAGGATAATAAAGGAGTATCCGGAGGATTAATTTTACAAGGGGAATATACATGAGCGATAAAGCGAAGAAAGGCATTAAAATTATCGTAGAACTGGCGATAGTAGCGGTTATGCTTTTGATACTTTATTTTCTTTTTAAGGATTCATATAAAGATATATTAAAGCAGCTTGCGCAGACTAATATGTTTATTTTAGCGGGAATAGTCGTGCTTGGCAATATGTATTATCTTATAGACGCGATACTGTATTCGTATCTGCTGCGGCGCGACGGACACCCGATGAAGTTCCGCGTCTGCGTTGCGGTTGCGTATATGTGCGTTTTCTTTAATGTGACCACCTTCGGGGCGGGGATAAAGCCTGCGCAGATGATCTATCTTCACTCAAAGGGGATTGATTCGGGAAGAAGCTTCGCGATAACGGCAATGCCGTATGTTTTCCATAAGACGGTGATCGTGGTTTACGCGCTTGTTATGCTTGCGCTCAACAATTCCTTTGTGGTAAGGAATTTTTCGGAAACCTTCATATATATATACCTTGGAGCGGGGCTGAGCATCGGGATCATCGTCTGTATGATACTGATGTGCGCGCTCAAAGGTTTCCATAATTTCGTTTTGAAAATAATAGATTTTATATTCCGCAGCGAGCGTTTTGAGGGTATGAAATTCAGGCTTAAACGCTGGGCGGAATCGCTGCGCGAGGGTACTAAGGATATTATAAAAAGTCCCAGGGCATGGATAAATTTCAGTCTGATGAATATTCTTAAAATGACCTGCTGGTATGTTATCCCGATGATAGCGATATACGCGGCGGGCGGAAATATGGGCGGCGTAAGCTTTGGGCAGGCGTTGACGGTCACGGCGCTGATGCAGCTTATCATGGGCGTTATTCCGACCTCCGGCGGAGTCGGTTCGCTTGAGGTAGTGTTTTCGCTGGTTTTCGCGGCGGTTTTCGGCAAGGTCCTTGCAGGCTCAAGCATGGTGCTTTACAGGTTATCGACATATTATATTCCTTTTCTTGTCAGCATTGTAATAATGCTGATCGTCGGACGCGACATCAAGAAATCGAGGGAGGCAATCAAAAAGGAGAGGCTTTGCGATGATAAATAAAAAGCTTATGGATTTTTTGCGTGAAGAAACCTCATGGGAGCAGCTTGGGAATCAGAAGCTTCTGCAAAGCTGCCCGGAGTTCGGGGAGGCGGTCGGCGCCTCGATAAACGACGGCACGCTCATTGAATATACAAAAGAATTAAGCGGAAGGCTTGGTGAAATGGATATATACAAGGCGAGCCTGCTCTCAAATTTCATCGGCTTTGCGTGCGAAAAAGAAAACGACGCGTCGGCGGGAACGGGAATTATTGAATTGTTCGCGCGCTCCTGTACGAAGGTCTATGAGATTTTTTCAGGTATGGACAGTGAGGATACGGATTCCCATGTTCCGGACGATATAAGGGAAATATGCGGTGATAATAAGGAACAGGCGGCGGCATATTACGGGTTTGACGTTCTCTGCGTTTCGGCTATGGCGTTTCTTACGAGGGACGCGTCGCTCAGAAGACGGCTTGCGGATACGGGAGTGACTGAGGCTGTTAGGTATCTTTCGGAGGAAACAGGGGAAAGTTCGTATCTGAGATCAGTTCATTATGTGAATTATATGCGGTCGACCTGCAGCGATTTAAAGCTTCTTGTTCTTTATCCCGAAAAGAAAAAAGGATTTTACGCCTCTGCGAACGATCTTAATAACTGTTTTCATCTGCTGTTTCTTTTGGAGGAACAGATTTATAAAAGACTTGGGGCGGAATACGGTATGAAGGAATTCGCCGCGCACGGTTCGCTCGTAAGCCTTGCTCACGGAGAATACCCGGAAGATTGCTGGGACAAGCATTACAATACATATTTTATGGAGTGCAATTATACGACGGCGCGGCATGATAACTTTGAAAAAGACGACGTGATGTCCCTGATATGGGGAGAGATGCCGCCGGAGAGCATACCGCGAATAGACGGGCGCGCGGTGATAGTGCTTTTCGGAAATGGAATAAACAGGGGATTTTCGCCTGAGTTCCTGGCTGTTCCGCACGAGGCGCTCGATCCGTATGTTGAGATAGAAAAAGAACTGGACAGCGAAGAATATGACCGCTGGATCGGCAGGATAAGGAATTAATTCTGCATAAAAGTAAATAATAATAAAGGTAAAAGGCAAGCGGGGGGAACCACTTGCCTTTTAATGAGGGGAGTATAAATAATTAATAAGGGGTTATAGTAGAAGGATATTTCCGTACGCCTCCTACATTAAGAATAATAGCACTATATGTCGAATAATGCAAGATTTTTATTTAAAAAAATGCATAATTTCTGTAAAAATACACATAATACACTGCGAAGGGATTGAAAAAGCAATCAAGCACCCAAGAAGGAGGCATTATTATGGCTAAAAATTCATCAAACTCAAGCAACTCTACCAACGAGTACAACAAGACTTCACAGCAGAATTCGACCAAGAACACTACTCAGAACACAACTGAGAACTCAACTCAGAATTCATCCAAGAACACAACCAAAAACAGCAACAAGTCCTCTAACAGCAGCAACGATACGTCGAAGAACTGCAAGTAATCTGGACACGGGGCGGATAATAAATCCGCCCCTTATCATTTTTGCCGCGCTCAGCAGCCGGAGAAAATGAGGGAAATTTACCTGTGACGGGACAAAAACGAAATGAATATAATACATTATTAGTATTGAAAGGGGGAAGCCGTGTGTTGAGATTTGAAACGATTTCGCCCAAGGAAATCGACAGATATATATACAATAAAAGAATGCTTATCATTGACGTGCGGGGGGAAAAGGAATACCAAAAGGCTCATATAGAGAACGCGATAAATATTCCTTTTGAAAAGCTTGAAAAAGACTACGCGAAAATGCCGAAGGATCTGGTGCTTATACTGTACTGCGAAAGGGGCGGAACGTCGCTTTTGGCGGCAAAGGAGCTGTTTGACCGCGGTTATGTGGTAAAAGCGCTTATAGGCGGGATCACGGGGTACAGAGGAGAACATTTGGTGACGGACTGAAATGCTTCGCGGTCCGCTTCAGGGCGCAAATAAAGGATTGACACGGCAGTTAATAAAGAACTATAGTAGTAGGAGAAGAATAAAAGCTAGGGCGCGTAACGCCCGTTTGATCGGAGCCTGCGATGAATACTTTTCCTGTTATTTTGCCATGTCATTTCGGTTTGGAAGCCGTTTTAAAAAGAGAAATATATGATCTGGGATATGAGATCGAGAGAGTTGAGGACGGACGTATAACTTTCACAGGGGACGCGGACGCGGTGTGCCGCGCCAATATTTTTTTGCGCACAGCGGAGCGCGTACTGATATGCGTAGGAAGATTTAAGGCTTTTACATACGATGAATTGTTTGAGAACGTCAAGGCGTGTCCGTGGGAGGAATATATTCCGGGGAACGCGAGATTCTGGGTCACTAAAGCAAATACCGTGAACAGCAGGCTTTTCAGCTCTTCGGATATTCAGTCGATAGTCAAAAAAGCGATGGTCGAGAGGATGAAGCAGAAGTATGACGTAAGCTGGTTCGCGGAGGACGGCGACGATTATCCGGTAAGGGTGTTCATAAACAAGGACGAGGTAACCGTATGTCTGGACACCACCGGAGAATCGCTGCACAAAAGAGGGTACAGGACGCAGGCGGGCAGGGCGCCCATATCGGAGACGCTTGCCGCGGCTCTGATAATGCTTACGCCGTGGAAGGGCGACAGGATTCTGGTGGACCCTTTCTGCGGAAGCGGCACCTTCGCGATAGAGGCAGCCATGCTTGCGGCGGGGATAGCGCCGGGAATGAACCGCGCTTTTATGTCTGAAAAATGGACAAACATTATTGACAAAAGACTGTGGTACGACGCGGTAAGCGAAGCGCGCGAGCAGATCAGGACGGATGTCGTAACGGATATTCAAGGCTACGATATAGACACTTCCGTGATAAAGACGGCGAAGGACAACGCAAGACGCGCGGGAGTAGATAAACTTATACATTTTCAGCAGCGCCCTGTGAGAGAGCTGTCACACAGCGGTAAGTACGGATTTATAATAACGAATCCACCCTACGGCGAGAGGCTTGAGGAAAAAGAGGCTCTTCCTGTACTGTACGGTGAATTTGGAGAACGCTTCGCAAAGCTCGACAGCTGGTCGGCATATATCATAACCTCATATGAGGACGCCGAAAAATATATAGGAAGAAAAGCGGACAAAAACCGTAAGATATACAACGGAATGATCAAAACATTTTTTTATCAGTTTATGGGACCGAAACCACCTAAGAAAGATCGGAAGGCGGATGGCTAATGCGCGGAAAAAAAATATATATCATTGTAGCCGCGGCTTTTATTGTTTTTCTAGGATACAAATATCTTGATTCGAGAAACTACGCGGAGTTTGTCAGAAGCCCGCAGGGAATGGTATATGCGCCGGGCTGGAACAGAATACTTGCGGAAAACGTAAACGGCGGGCGTATAATCCTGAACGTGGACGGAAACGAAGCGGACGTAAAAGGCGGGGATATGTTTATGGACACGGACATGAACATGATGATCGACGTTGAAAAGCTCACGCCTTTGCTTTCATGCGCCGTCAACAGATATGAGGAGGACAGCGCCGTCATCGAAAAAGGAAGCTCAAAGGTATGCGTGAGCGCCGGCTCAAGAAACGTGACCTGCAACGGCGAAGATTATGAGCTTGACGCGTCTCCGGAGCTTATAGACGGCAGGCTGTATGTTCCGGTTTCTCTTATCGGAAGCTGCCTTCCTTATGATTATAGCTGGAATCCCCGTATGTACACGGCTTCCCTTACCAACCGCAAGCCCGACGAAAAGATATATCCCTATATGTACAGTTACAGGGAGGACGGCAGAATATCGACGGTAAAGAATCAGGGGGACCTCGGCACATGCTGGGCTTTCGCGTCGCTCACGGCGCTTGAATCCGCTCTTTTGCCTGAAAACGAATACGACTTCTCCGAGGATCATATGACATTTCACAACGGATACAATCTTTCTCAGAGCGAAGGCGGAGAGTATAATATGTCGATGGCGTATCTTGCGGCATGGAAGGGGCCTGTGCTTGAGGAAGACGACCCGTACGGCGACGGATATTCGCCGGACGGACTTTCTCCGGTGCTTCATGTCCAGGAGATGCAGATAATAGAAAGCAAAAATTTTGACGGCATAAAGAAGGCTGTTTTTCTGTACGGGGGCGTGCAAAGTTCTTTGTATATGTCGATAAACGACGCGTGGGGAAACAGTTCGGGAGTTTATAACGCCGACAATTACTCATATTGCTATATAGGCACTCAGAAGGCGAACCACGACGTGGTGATAATAGGCTGGGACGACTCGTACCCCGCGTCCTCCTTCGCGACGCCTCCGGAAGGAGACGGGGCGTTCATATGCATAAACAGCTGGGGAGACAATTTCGGGGACGACGGGTATTTTTATGTTTCTTATTATGACAGCAATATAGGCGTGCACAATCTTGTTTATACGGGAATTGAGAACACTGATAATTATGACAATATATATCAGAGCGATTTATGCGGCTGGGTAGGACAGATGGGTTACGGCAGGGAATACGCGCTGTTTGCCAACGTATATGAAGCGCGCTCAAATGAAATGCTGAAAGCCGTGGGCTTCTATGCCACGGGACCTGATACGGAGTATGAGGTATATTTCGTTGATAATTTTGAGGGCGTTGAATCCTTTGAAAAAAAAGTGCCGGTCGCTTCAGGTCTGGTGTCAAACGCCGGGTATTACACCGTTGACATTGACGGGGAACGTTTTTTGATGGAAGGGCGCAAGTACGCTGTGGCGGTGAAGATAACTACGCCTAATTCCGTACACCCGATAGCGATAGAGTATCGCGCCGACCGCTCCACCTCCACGGTGGACGTTACGGACGGCGAGGGATATATAAGTCTCGGCGGAAGAAGCTGGGAGCATGTCGAGGAGACGCAGAAATGCAACGTGTGTCTTAAAGCGTACACGGATAATATAGAAAAAAATCAATAACTAAGGAGATAAAGCATGATTTTTGCGACAGGAAATCAGGGAAAAATAAAAGAGATAAAGGCGATTCTCGGAGACATCGGAGAGGAGATCATTTCCATGAAGGAGGCGGGAATCGACATTGATATAGTTGAGGACGGAAAAACCTTTGAGGAGAACGCGATAATAAAGGCGAAAGCCGTCATGGAGCGGACGGGACAGCTTGCGCTTGCCGACGATTCGGGACTTGAGGTGGACGCCCTGGGCGGCGAGCCGGGTATATATTCGGCAAGGTACATGGGAGAAAATACTTCATACGAAATTAAGAACCGCAATATAATAGAACGTCTTGAGGGCGTTGAAGGAGACGCGCGCAGCGCGCGCTTCGTGTGCGTTATCGCGGCGGCGTTTCCCGACGGGGAAACAGTTACTACGCGCGGCACGATAGAGGGTGTTATCGCGAAGGAGCCTGCGGGAGATAACGGCTTCGGTTACGACCCTATCGTATATGTACCCGAATATAATATGACGACGGGGCAGATGGAGCCGGAGGCGAAAAACGCGATAAGCCATCGTGGAAAGGCTCTTTGCGCCATGAAAAAAATTCTTGAGGACAGAAAAATAATAAGATGAGAGTTCTTATCGTAAGCGACACCCACGGGAAAAACGACAATTTTTATAAGGTTGTTGAAGCCGAAAAGGATATAAGCTTTATCATTCATCTTGGGGATCTGTGCGGTCTTGAGGATTACATAGAGGAGACTACGGGTATCCCCTGCTACGCGGTGCGGGGAAACAACGATTATCATTCCCTGATTCCGGCCGAGAGCATTATTATGCTAGGAAGCCGTAAGACTTTGATACTTCACGGTCACAATCACGGCGTATATTACAGTACGCGCGAGCTTAAACGCTACGCGCACGCGCTGGGCTGCGGTATAGTCATGTACGGGCATACCCATGTGCCGGAGATAGACCTTGAGGGGCAGGTGACTGCCGTAAATCCGGGCAGCCTTACTTTCCCGCGCCAGCCGGGACGCCGCCCTAGCTATATAGTCGCGGAAATATCAGATAGCGGAGACGCAAGTTTTGACATACGTTATTTGGCCTGACGGCAAATACAAAATCCTTCAAAAACCCCGAAAAAAAGTGTTGACATTCGTATTATGCTGACGTATAATAACACTTGCGTCTGGCAAAAGACGCAGTGGTGACAAGATCTCACAGATGCCGGGGTGTGGCCCAGCTTGGCTAGGGCGCTTGATTTGGGATCAAGAGGTCGCAGGTTCAAATCCTGTCACCCCGATAATGATATGCGGGTGTAGTTCAATGGTAGAACACCAGCCTTCCAAGCTGGATACGTGGGTTCGATTCCCATCACCCGCTTAAGCAGAAAATATGCAGTATGTGTTCGTAGCTCAGCTGGATAGAGCAACGGCCTTCTAAGCCGTGGGTCGGGG
>ERZ777011.2287-NODE-2287-length-15859-cov-8.414579_pt1 | contig 15859 bp, 11 predicted proteins | sample MGYA00374964_ERZ777011 | MGnify/ENA primary metagenome ERZ777011 (study PRJEB29310, sample SAMD00008975) | mouse gut metagenome | study: EMG produced TPA metagenomics assembly of the Metagenome analysis of fecal microbiota from mouse which was promoted...
ATAACGTTTGAAAATGGATTTCATTGCATTAATTCTTTAATAAAACATACTTATTTGCCGTAAAATGTCTGATAGGTGCCTATATCGCTCTCTCGGAATAGTTCGACACTCTACACAAGTGCGGTCAATACAGTTGCAAAGGTACTGTATTGACCGCACGCGATTTCATTGCCTTGACTTTTGGAGTCTGTACGAATTTCAGTGCGAGATTAACGTTTTTTTTATACTTAGGTATTCGCTATTACGGGCATGAAAGTGATTGCCTGTCCGCCGGAGGGAGCCATTTCGACCGTAATAGTATCGGATGCAGTTACCTGCTTCTCGCTTATGACTACCTTGGTTGGGTCGGCGGGGTCATCAGCGTAGATTCGCGCGGTGTATGTTATGCCGTCTTTCAGGAAGTCGAGAGTCACAGTAAGGGTGCGCGCTTCGCTGTCGGTGCCGGCTCCGAAATAGAAATTTTCGCCGGCCCGGCGTACCACGGCTATGTATTTGCCTATTTCGCCTTGCAGAGCCTTCGACCAGTCGCAGTCGGCATTGAAGTCGCGGAAGAAGCGGAATGCGTCGTGGCCCTCGTAGTTTTCAATCAGGTCGGCAGCCATCTGCAGGGGCGAATATATTATCACCCAGTTGGCAATCTGGCGAGCCACGGTGGTGTTGATTTTGCAGTAGTCGTTGGGACCGTTCCATTCCAGACGTCCGGAATCGGCCTTGGCACGTTCGTAGTTTATGTCGAATATGCCCGGAGTGTAGTCCATCGGACCGGAAAGAAGGCGCACAAAGGGCAGGGTACACAGATATTCGGGTGTGTTGCCGGCCGACCAAGCGTTCCATTCCATGCCTCGGGCGCCTTCGCGGGTCATCATGTTGGGCCATGTACGGCGTATGCCGGTTTCTTTTATAGGTTCGTGGGCATCGACCATAAGCTGATACTTGGCGGCGGTTTCAACAACTTTCTGATAGTGGCGCACGCCGTACTGCGAGTGGTGATATTGACCGCCGGCGAATCCGCCGGCATAGCCAGTCTTCACGGTGTGTATGCCCAGCGACTGATAGTAGGCGAAAGTACTATCAAGAGCAGCCTCGTATTCGGGTATGTTGCCACCGGTTTCATTATGAGCCCACAGCTCGATGTTTTTGTGGCGGGCATAAGCTGCAATCGAATCGATGTCGAAGTCGGCATAAGCCTTGGCATAATCGAAATGTTGATTGCCGCCCCAGTTTTCCCAGCCTTCGTTCCAACCTTCGAACAGTACGCCTTGCAGATTGTTGTCGGCCGCAAAGTCGATATATCTGATGGCGTTTTCAGTGGTGGCGCCGTGGCGCGGACCCATTGTCCATGTCATAGTACCAAGGTGCATTCCCCACCAGATGCCCACGTATTTCTGAGGCTTAATCCACGAGGTGTCGGCTATTTTCGATGGTTCGTTAAGATTGAGAATCATGCCTGAGTTGATAAGATCGCAGGCAGTTTGGCCAAGCTGTATGGTTCTCCATGGAGTGGTGAACTGCGCTGGCAGGTAAGCCTTTACGCCGTCGGGCATTGGGGCCAGGTCGGCCTTGAGTGTACGGCCGTCAGTGCGGCGCAGAGTCATCTCGGGGTAGTCGTAGAGCGCGGCCTCGTGTATCGAGCCGAACAGAGCCGCCGAATCAACCTGGAAGGTCAGCGGAGTGTTGGCATCGGATACGCTGTCGAGCGGCAGGTTGCGGTATTCGAGTTCGTAGGTTTCGAAACTTGCCGGTATGGCCCATGTCGTGGCGGGACGGGCGAAGGCAAACTCGGTCAGTTCGTCGCGCACCACCACAGAGTCGCCCGACGCCCGATTCCATTCGTAACGGAATGCCAAGCCGTCGTCGAACGCACGTACACGCACGGTGTACTCAAGATTGTCGTCGCTGAGGGTTAAGGCCACTTCGTTATAGTGATTGCGTATTTCCTTGTTCTCGCCCCAGGGCTGTTGCCAGGTTTCGTCGAAACTGCTGTGGCTGACAGTCATTTTAGCATCTTCGTCGGGGATAAGGCCGTCGGCGTCGAGGCCCAGTCGCGAGGGCAGAATCAGTTGCTCGCCTCCGACGCAGACGTTGTATGTCAGCGATGTACCATCACGGCTGATATAAACACCTATATTGCCGTCGGGCGAAGTCACCGACGGACTTTGGGCGCAGCTTGTAAGGAGCAGCGCTGAAGCAAGCAGATAATATATTGGTTTCATGTCGGCTTTATTGGCTCAGATAACCTCCATGTCGGATTCGAGGCGCTGGCGAACAGCTTCGTAAAGCATTACACCGGCAGCAACTGAAACATTCAGCGAGCCTATATGGCCGAACATGGGTATGGACACCATGTTGTCGCATAGGCTGAGAATTTCGGGTGAGATGCCTACATCTTCTGCGCCCATCACTATTGCCACAGGGCCGGTGAAATCGGCCTTGGTGTAGTTAATGTCGGCTTTCTCCGATGCTGCCACTATGGTGTAGCCGCTGAGTTTCAGGTATTCAACAGATTCCTTGAGCGAGCGTTCGCGGCAAACAGGCAAGTGCAGCAGGGCACCTGCCGAGGTCTTTACAGCATCGGCGTTGACACCGGCTGAGCCACGTTCGGGAATGACTATGGCGTTTACGCCACAGCACTCTGCCGTACGGGCAATGGCTCCGAAGTTGCGCACGTCGGTAATGCCGTCGAGCACCACCAGCATGGGCAGTATGCCATCTTCGAACAGGGTGGGGACAACCTGGCGCAGGCTGTAGTAGTTTACAGCCGATACAAAGGCTATTACGCCCTGATGGTTCTTGCGTGTGATACGGTTGAGTTTCTGCTCGGGCACACGCTGCGGGCGTATGTCGTTGGCCCGCAGCAGATTGAACAGCTCGCCTGCGAGCTGTCCGTTTAAGTCGTTGCGAACCATTACTTTGTCAATCTGTTTGCCGCTTTCGATGGCTTCCATCACGGCGCGTATGCCGAAAATATAGTCGTTTGCTTCCATTAAAGGTATCGGTTTAGAGATGCGAGCGTGAGCTGGTATTCGTTTTGCAGCTGAAGGTACTCACGGCGCACACCTAAGTAATAATTGATTTCGTTGATATAATCAATAACGTTGATTTGGCCGTTTTCGTATAAACGGGTAAGAATACCGGTGTAGTCGCAGTCATCAAATGCCTTGCGGAAGTCGTCGAGGCGGGCCTGCATGCGGCTTGCCTTTGTATGGGCTGCGGCAATGTCGGCGTGCATGCTTATAGTGTAGCTGTCAGCTCCGAGTTTTTCGGCCAAAACAGCAGCATCTGCAGCCTTTCGCTTGTGCCGGCCTGAAAATAGCGGCAGACTTATGCCCAGCGAGAAACCGTTGAAATGTGTCTGTTCCTCATAGGCATGGCGGTACCCTACGGTAAAGCCCGGCATGGAAAGGAGGCGGGCTGCACCGGCCTCAGCATTGGCTGCTTCCACACGGGCCCGCATGGCTGCCGCAAATGGGGAGTTGCTGTCGAAAGCCTCTATATACTCGTTCTGTGCAAGCAGAGAGGCCTCCGGATAGCTGTCAAGACTGCTGATGTCGACATTTTTGCCGCCGTTCAGAGCCACAAGCTGCGACCTGCTGCTCTGCAGCAGGTCGGTGTATCTTTCGCGCTCTTGCTTGAGCGATAGCAGGGCGAAGCGGGCTTTGCTTACGTCGAGGCGGGTGGCCTGTCCGCGCTGCATGGCCAGCTGTGTGGTGGCCAACAGGTGTTCGAGATTGGAAATTATTGAATCGGCGAACTGCATCTGTTGGCGTATGCCAACTATTTCGAGCATCAGCTGCCGCGATTTGAATATCAAATCGGCACGTTCTGACTCAAACATCAGGCGGCGTGCTTCAGCACCTGCTTTGTTGGCCTTGCTTCGGGCACCGTACAGGCCCGGCCATTCGAAACTTTGGCTTATTCCGGCACCCCATTTCACAGAGCCTTTGCCCCAGAGGTGTTCGAATTCTATTTCGGGATCCGACAGGTTGTTTTCTGAGGCTGCGGCAAGATTGTCGGCCTCGTTGGCTCTTGCGAGGGAGGCCAGGTCGGTGTTGTTCGCCACCACGTGCGATTCAATATCGGCAAAGGGGTCGGCTGCGTTGAGCGACATGGCCACACAACCCGACATCAGTGTTAGAATCAGATGTTTCATGCTTTGTTTTCCTCCTTTCGGTTGCGAAGATAATATATGGCCGGAACCACAAACATATTGAGCGCAGTCGACGAAATCAGACCTCCAAGTATCACAATGGCCATTGGCGACTGCAGTTCGTTGCCGGCGCGGCCGCCGGTCAGTGCCAGCGGTATCAAGGCCAGGGCCGAAGTCAGGGCAGTCATTACAATCGGCAGCAGACGGTCGGCTGAGCCGTGTATGGTGCGGCTGATGGCATCGCGGCCTTGTGCGGCCAGATCATTGTAGTGGGCAATCAGCAGCATGCCGTTGCGGGTCGAAATGCCTATGAGCGATATAAAGCCGATTATAGCGGGGATATTCAGTTCGCCGCCTGTAAGCAGCAGAATCATCACTCCGCCAATCATGGCAAGAGGCATATTAATGAGTATCAGCAGCGACTGGCGCATGTTTTTGAACTGTCCGTAAAGAAGCATAAGTATAATCAGCAGCGCTCCCAGCGAGGTGAACAGCAGAGTGCGCGATGCCTGGGCCTCGTTTTCGAACTGCCCCTCGTACGACACATAGTAGTTCTCGGGCAGTGTTACCTCATCGGCAATCTTTTGGCGTATTTCATTTACGGTGCTGCGAAGGTCGCGTCCCTCGACGTTGGCCGAAACCACCAGGCGTCGCTTTACATTCTCACGGCTGACACTGTTGGGACCCGTCGAGCTGATAACCTCGGCCAGTGCGCCTATGGTTACGTGGCCGCGCGGCGAGTCGACACTCAAATTAGAGATGGCGTCAATCGACATTCTGGCCTCAGGGTCTGCAATCAGTGTCACCGGATAGGGCCAACCGCTGTCGTAAAGCTGCGATACCTCCACACCGCCCAGTGCAGTTGAGATTGCACGGCTGAACTGTGGCAGTGTAACACCGTAGGCGGCCATAACCTCGCGTCGGGGACGTATTACCAGTTCCGGACGTTCGAACTGCTGCTCCACGTTGGCATCAACCACACCAGGTATGCCGCTTATTTCATGTTTGATTTTTTTGCCAAGGCTCATAAGTGTGTTCAGATCATCGCCGAATATCTTGATGGCCACAGCCGATTCAGTACCCGACAGCATGGCGTCGATACGGTGCGAAATGGGCTGGCCTATTTCGATATTAATACCGGGAATCTCGCTCAGATGGCTGCGCAGTTCGGCTGCAATTTCCTCGCGGCTGCGGTCGGCCAGCACGTATGGCGCTTCGATTTCCGAGGCGTTCACACCCTGTGAGTGTTCGTCGAGTTCGGCGCGGCCGGTCTTGCGCGATACGGTATGTATTTCGGGCACGGCCATTATTATGGAGTCGACCTGACGTCCGATTTTGTCGCTTTCATCGAGCGACACACCGGGCAGGGTGGCGATGTTGATTGTAAACGAGCCCTCGTTGAATTTGGGCAGGAAGCCGCGGCCCAGGAAGGGCAGTGCCGCGCAGGCTCCGATAAACAGCAGGGCTGTCGCCAGCAGAATAGGCTTCGGGCGCTTAAGCACGGCCTCCAGAGCGCAGGTGTAAAGCCGGCGCAGTTTGCGGGCGGTGGCAGGCTCTTTCGAGAGCTTATCGTTGTCGGCTTTGTTGCCGAGCAGCAGCGAACACAGCACCGGAGTAACAGTCAGCGCCACTACAGTCGAGGCTATCAGCGCCACTATGAAAGCTATGCCAAGCGGCATAAGCAGACGGCCCTCGATGCCGCTCAGAAAAAACAGCGGCAGGAAGCTGGCTATAATTATAAGCGACGAGTTGAAAATAGGTGTACGTACTTCGGCCGAGGCGTGATATATCACTTCGAGTTTGCTGCGTCGCTCGCCTTCGGGCAGTGCGGCGTTGAGTCGCAGATGGCGGTAGACATTCTCCACGTCGACTATGGCGTCGTCGACCAGCGAACCTATGGCAATGGCTATACCACCTAGACTCATGGTGTTGATGGTGAATCCCATCAGGTTGAGTACCAGCATTGAAACTATAATCGACAGTGGTAGCGCCACTACCGATATGAGGGTGGTGCGCAGGTTCATAAGGAAGAACAGCAGCACCACGATTACCATAAGGGCGCCTTCGAGCAATGCTTCCTGCAGGTTGGTAATAGAGGTGTCGATAAAGTCGGCCTGACGGAAAATGTCGGTGTTGATATGGATGTCGGCAGGCAGAGTGTGGGCCAGGTCGGCCAAAGCAGCGTCGATATCTGCCGTAAGGTTGATAGTCGATGCTTTAGGCTGCTTGGTCACGGTAATGATTACCGCCGGAACACTGTTTACAGCGGCCAGACCAATACGCGGCTGTTGGCCGGCCACCACTATGTCGGCCACGTCGGCCAGAACCACAGGGCCGTTCTCATCGGCACGGATAACGGCAAGTTCCAGCTGCGAGGGGTCGGTGGTGTTGAACTCGGCTTTAATCAGATATTCGTTGCCATAGTCATATACCACGCCGCCCGAAGCATTGTCGTTGAGGCCGGCCACGGCATCGGCCACCTCGTCGATGCTAACATTGCGAGCCTGCATCAGCTCGGGTTTCAAACGTATCTGATATTCCTTGGCCTCGCCGCCTATCACCGATACCTGCGACACTCCGCCCATGGCAAGCAGACGCGGAGCTATGGTTCGGTCGGCGATTGTGCGCAGGTCGAGCATTGATGTGCTGTCGGCGGTAAGACCTATAATCATCATCTCGCCCAGAATCGATGACTGCGGGCCAAGAACCGGAGCCGAGACACCCTGCGGCATCTGTTCGGCCACAGTAGTAAGGCGTTCGCTCACAATCTGGCGGGCACGGTATATATCAGTGCCCCAGTCGAATTCGACCCATACGATTGAGAAGCCCGAATTCGACTGTGAGCGCACGCGGCGAATGTCGGTTGCACCGTTTACAGCCGATTCGATAGGGTAGCTTACCACCTTTTCGACTTCTTCAGGAGTAAGGCCGCGAGCCTCGGTCATTACTACCACAGTGGGGGCGTTGAGGTCGGGGAAAATATCGACATCGGTGCGCAGCATGGCCAGTGTGCCGGCTATCAGAATCACCGCCGACAGTATTACCACTGTCAGGCGGTTATATAACGAAAAATGGATAATACGGTTCAGCATCTGAATCAGTGGTTATGGTTGTGACCTTCGGGAATGGCACCGGAGTTCTCTGCCAGACGGACTGTTGTTACCGCCTCGGTGACGATAGCTTCGCCGCCTTTCAGTCCCGATGTTATTATTGTGTTTATTCCGTCGCTGCCGCCAATGGTCACGGGCAGACGGCGGTAAGCGTGGTCGCCGATTTTTTCATATACAAAGTACGAACCCTGCTGCTCGCTCAAAGCGCTGCGGGGTATGGCAATGCCCTTGTCGGCGACTTCGCCAAGCAGATACACCTCGGCGGTAGCTCCGGGAGCCACAGCTTCGGATGCGGGCACGCTGAAGTACACCGATACGAAACCGTTGGGGGCGCTGGCGCCGGCCTCTGCCCCCGAAATACGCCGGCCACCCATGGCGCTCACGCTCATGGCACTGCCGTCGGACAGAATAACATTGGCATCGACGGCCCGCCGGGCCATACCATAGCGGCTCTGGGGTACATCCACACGCAGGGTAAGGTCGCCTCCGCTGCTTATCTGCATCAGTACGGCGCCGGCATCGGCATAAGCCCCCGACGGGATGTCGACAGAGGTAATCACTCCGGATATCGGAGCGTGGACAGCCCCGGAGGCAGCGGGAGAGTAGGCTGCCTTGGCCTGCTCGTAAGCTGCCAGAGCGGCATTATATTCGGCTACTGTCACCAGACGGTCATCGTAGAGTGGCTTCAGACGGTCGAGTTCGCGCTTGGCTGCATCCATGGCAGCTTTGGCGCCGGCATTGGTGTTGCCGCCTTCGACTGAGCCCGGACGTATGTGTGCCACTGCAGCTCCGCGCCGAACCTTGGCACCCACTGTAACCGATGCCGGATAGCTTACCATGCCGGCGAGTGGAGCGGTAACACCGGCCATCGAACTGTTGGAACTCAGGAAAGTACCTGCGGCCTTCAGGGCCTCGGAGTGCATGCCGTTGCGCACGGTGTCGATGCGGACACCGAAGCGGGCGGCCATTTCTGGTTCAAGCACTATTTCGCCTTCGGCATGTTCGTGGCTCTCGGCTGCTTCATGTCCGTGGTCGTGGTCATGGTCATGTTGGTGTTCTTGTTCATGTTCATGGCTGTGGTTGTGCCCACACGACCAAAAACTCAGCAATGCGGCGCTGATACAAATTGCGGTTATTCTTTTCATTATGTCGGATTGCATAAAAATTTTTATGCAAATTTAGTGAAAAAGCCTTGGGCAGCCTTGTCCGAAGTTGCATAAAAACAAAAATATCGCTAAATTTGCAACCGGGTTGCACTATGTCTGCAACCATATTATTCAATCCGAAGAATACTGCTTTTTATGTCTGTCATTATACAATATAAAAATGTCGATATAGCACGCAAAGAACTTGTGGTGCTCAAGCACGTCGACTTCAAAATCGAACCTGGCGAATTTGTATATCTCATAGGGCGTGTGGGCAGTGGCAAAAGCTCGCTGCTTAAAACCATGTATGCCGAGGTGCCGGTGGCCGCAGGCGATGCCCGCGTTCTTGACTTCGACTTATCATCAATCCGCCGTAAGGATATACCCATGCTGCGACGCCGTATAGGTATTGTATTTCAGGATTTTCAGTTGCTTACCGACCGCAATGTGTTTGCAAACCTCGAATTTGTACTCGACGCCACAGGCTGGCGCAACAAAGCCGATAAGGAACAGCGTATCGAAGAGGTGTTGCGCGAGGTGGGCATGACCAACAAGTCGTACAAGATGCCACACGAACTATCCGGCGGCGAGCAGCAGCGTATTGTCATAGCGCGAGCACTGCTGAACAAACCCGAGCTGATTCTTGCCGACGAACCTACCGGCAACCTCGACCCCGAGACAGGCCGCCAGATTATAAACAGCCTATATGACATAGCAGCTTCGGGCACCGCTGTAGTGGTGGCCACTCACAACCTGTCGATGCTTGACCGCTTTCCGGGACGTGTGCTGCGCTGTGCCGACAAACAACTGATTGACGAAGGCACGCCCACTATCGAAACACTCTCCGAAGAGTTCGTAATTGACGAATAATCACCGAACACATCACATAAAATATGCTAAAGAAAACCAGAATAGCCGCAGGCTGTCTAAGCCTGCTTGCTGTGACTCTCCTTTTTCTTGATCTCAGCGACATTGCGCGGCATTACTGGGGCTGGATGGCAAAGATACAGTTCATACCGGCGTTGCTGTCAATGAACATTCTGGCCATTTTGTTCCTCATAGCCCTTACGCTGCTGCTTGGTAGGGTGTACTGCTCGGTGATATGCCCGCTGGGCATATATCAGGATGTGATTATACGGCTGCGCTCATGGTTCGGAGTGCCGCGCAAGAAGCAGAAAAACCGCTTTGGCTTCTCTCCCGCATGGCGCCGTGTCCGGCTGACTGTACTGACATGTTTTGCCGTGCTGCTTATCCTCGGCCTTATTACCGCCACGGCGGCTGCTTTCGCCGGACTCCTCGAGCCATACAGCGCCTACGGACGCATAGCTTCGCAGATTTTCGCTCCGGGCTACGACTGGCTCAACAACTGTCTGGCAGGCTGGTCGGCAGCTGAAGGCAACTACATGTTTACGCCTGTGAGTATCATCATAACGGTGCCTGTGCTTGTTGTGGCTGTAATAACTCTGGCAGTAGTTACAGCAATGGCATGGCGCGGAGGCCGCGATTACTGCAATATAATCTGTCCTGTGGGCACAATACTCGGCTATATGTCGAAATACGCGCTTATGCGCCCCATGATAGATACTTCGCGCTGCAACGGCTGCCGCAAATGTGAGCGCAACTGCAAGGCCCGTTGCATCAACGGCAAGGAACACAAAATCGACCATACGCGCTGTGTGGCCTGTATGGACTGTATCGACAACTGTTCGACAGGAGCCATACGCTACACCTGGCGACGCGGCCGTTCGCTGGCCGGCGCTCGTCCGGCCGCCGGCAAAGTAGATGGCGCCGGACGCCGGGCTTTTCTGCTCACAGGCGGTATGGTGGCCGGAGCCATGGCTGTAAAGGCCTCGACCGAAGGCGACGGCGCACTTGCTGCGATACGTCAGAAGAAAGCGCCGCTGCGCAAAACACCTATAGTACCGCCCGGCTCCAAAGGCCTGCTGCACCTCGGCAGTCATTGTACTGCCTGCCAACTGTGTGTGCGCGCTTGCCCCGAAGGTGTGCTGAGGCCGTCGACCGGGCTCGACACTTTCATGCAGCCGCGCCTGGAGTTTACCGATGCTTATTGCCGTCCTGAGTGTACAGCGTGCTCGCAGGTGTGTCCCGCCGGTGCAATCCTTCCGCTTGACACCGCACTGAAGTCCTCCACCAAGATTGGCCGTGCGGTTGTGGACCTCGACCTTTGCATATCGGCCAACGGACAGTTCTGCGGCAACTGCAGCCGCCAGTGTCCTTCAGGCGCCATCAGCATGGTGCCCGCCGACCCGGAGCGGCCCGAACGCAAACTTATGCCCGTGGTGAACGATGAACTGTGTATCGGCTGCGGAGCATGCGAATACAACTGTCCGGTGGGTACAGCAGAAATCATCAAATCATCCGACCACTCGGCCATACACGTCGAGGGTATAGAAATACATCGTGAACTCTGATTATGAGCAAGCTCAGTAATAACGACAACAACGGCCTCTCGCGTCGCAGTTTCTTGAAATACATGGGTATAGGCGCTGCGGCCGGCGCTCTCGGAGCCTGCTCGGCAGGTAATTCCGAAAATACCCCGGCCCGGCCGCGTGCCCAAGGCGAAATGACCTACCGGACCAACCACAACACCGGCGACAAAGTGTCGATTCTCGGCTACGGCTGCATGCGACTGCCGACTACTGCCAATGATAGTGCGCGCGACTCGGAAAGCGTCATCGACCAGGAGGCCGTGAACCGATCGGTCGACTACGCCATGGCTCACGGCGTGAATTATTACGATACTTCGCCAATGTACTGCAAACGTCAGTCCGAGCGGGCTATGGGTATCGCTCTTAGCCGACACCCGCGTGACTCATACTTCCTGGCTACCAAACTGTCGAACTTCGACCCAGCATTCTGGCCGCGCGAAAAATCGATTGAGATGTTCAATCAGTCGCTTGAAAACCTGCAGACCGATTATATCGACTACATGCTTCTTCATGCCATTGGCGGACGGAGCGAGGACCTCGACCCTATGCAGACCTATCGTGCCCGGTTCGAAGATAATGGAATACTCGACTTCCTGAAAGAACGCAGAGCCGACGGCACAGTACGCAATCTCGGCTTCTCGTACCACGGCGATATAAGCGTCTTCGACTACCTTATGCGCCTGATGGACGAAGGCAAGACTCACTGGGATTTCGTGCAGATTCAGCTCAATTATGTCGACTGGGACGACAAGTCGAACTTACGCCGGGGAATGCCCGAAGCCGAATATCTTTACCGGGAACTCGCCGCACGTAATATTCCAGTAGTGATTATGGAACCGCTGCTGGGCGGACGTCTGGCAAAAGTGCCCAAAAATGTCGAGGCAAAAATGAAACAGCGTCGCCCGGACGATTCAATCGCTTCGTGGGCTTTCCGCTATGCCGGTACATTCCCCGAAGTCCTGACTGTGCTTTCAGGCATGACGTACATGGAGCATCTGCAGGATAATCTTGCCACATATTCGCCTCTCAATCCGTTGAACGATGACGAACGGACCTTCCTGCACCTGGCGGCTCTCGATATTCTGCAGAACGCCACTGTGCCATGTACCGACTGCCGCTACTGTCTGCCATGTCCGTATGGCCTGGATATACCGGGCATATTCCGCCACTACAACAAATGCATTAACGACGACAACACTCCGCGCGATGTGAACGACCCGCGATATGCCGAGGCTCGCCGTGCCTATCTTGTGGGGTACGACCGCGAGGTGCCTCGTCTGCGTCAGGCCAACCGCTGCGTACAGTGCCGGGCATGTGAGCATAAGTGCCCGCAGCAGTTGCCTATTGTGGAGCATCTTGCCAATATCAGCCACTATACCGAGCAGCTCCGGCAAGGTAAGGCATAGCAGGACCTGTCAGGAAGCGCATTTAGGCCGGTAGAACTGAAATAGACTCACACAGAGAACCATATAAAATAACAGCACCCCGAAAGTTTTTGTATTACTTTCGGGGTGCTGTTAAAATATTGTGGAACGGGGCGGGGGCTTGGTTTTTAACCGTAGTTTAAGCCTTGGGCAGACTATAATGAAATTCAAGGCCACCGCCCTTGCGGTTGCGGACCTCGATTTTGCCTCCGTGTGCAACTATGGTGCTTTGCACTATAGGCAGCCCCAGACCTGTACCTCCGGCTTTGCGCGAGCGTCCGCTGTCGATGCGGTAGAAACGGTCGAACAGATGGGGCAGATGCTCCTCGCCTACGCCTATGCCGTTGTCGAAGAAAACAAAGTAATAGAAATCTTCGTCCTCGCCGAGTAGATTTACGCCACATTCGGTGCCCTTGCAATATGCTGATGCGTTTTTAACAAGATTTATCAGCATGCCTGACAGCAGGTTGTAATTGCCAACTACCATGCAGTCGAGCGGCACGTCGTACACAAATTCCAAATTGCCTGCGGCTCCGGACTCCTCGACATCGTTTGATATGTTATAGACCACATCGTGGTAATCGAGTTCTTCGGTGCTTATCATTCCGGTACCTTCTTCGAGGCGCGTGATGGCGCTGACATCAGTAATAAGATTAACCAGACGGTTGACATGCTCACGGGCCTTGAGCTGGAAGTGTGTCCGCGATGCCGGGTCCATATCCGGATTCTCGATTATGGTGTCGAGGTAGCCTTTGATTACGCCGATAGGTGTCTTCAGCTCATGGTTTATATTGTTGGTGAGCTGGCGTTTCATGCGGGCTTTCTCTTCCATGGCATGAAGGGCCACTTTGTGTTCTCGTTTGAGTTTAAGCACAGTCTTCGACCGCTCGTTGTACATGTGGATAATCTGTCGCGATATTTCGCCGAGTTCATCGTGCGGATAATCCATGTTTGGAATGAAGTTGGGGTCGGTGGCTGCGCGTTCGGCAAAGAGGCGCAGAATCTTGATGTTGCGTCCGAAATAGCGCGACATATAGTAAGCTCCGACAGTCATGGCTATAGCAAGGCCGAATACCACAAACCAGATGCTTTTGTTAGGCAGAGTGGCCTTGGAGATATCTTCGTCGGCAGGCAGCACGGTGTAGATTTTGAGTTCGTGACCGCGGATAGTATCTACCGGAGCCTGAAAGTAGAAGCTGCCTTCTTTGAGTAGTTCGGTCGAATTCACGTCGAAGTCCGGGGTATTGGTATAGCCCGAGCCACGGGCGGTTTCTTCGTCGCTCAGCAGCACCACATCGCCTATGCTCTGTATCAGTCGGCCGTCTTCGTACACCGATACCCGCAGCTTGTCGAATGTACTGTTGGTACGGTCGTTGTTCATAAAGTAGTTGCCTATGAACTCAATGAACGGTCTGATGTCGGTGTTGCGTTCATAGGCATACTTTATGCGGTCGCTGATAACGTTCAGCTGATTGTCGATGAGCATCTTGCGATACTCTTTTTCGTTTGAATACTGCCAATACGACATACCGAAGATGAGGGCCCATATGGCCACCACCATCAGTATGAACATTTGCCACTGGTAGCTAATACGCCTCCTTAAATCCATAGCCGAAGCCTTGGCGTGTGACTATATTGTTGCCGTATTCGCCCAGCTTCTTGCGGAGTCTGGTTATGTTGGTATCTATGGTGCGGTGTGTTACCACCACATCCTCACCCCATACTTTCGATATGATTTCTTCGCGCGAGTAAATGCGGTTGCGGTGGGTGAGGAAGAAGAGTATCAGGTCGAATTCGGTGCGTGTGAGCTGTACCTGGCTGCCTTGCAGATAGCAGACTTTTTCGTTCCGGTCTACCCGCAGTTCGCGGAATGTGATATCGGGCTCGTAAATGCTCTGCGACACGTTGTACGCTATCTGCTGGGCCGATTTGGTCCGGCGAAGCACCGCACGTACGCGGGCAAGGACCTCGCCGATTACAAACGGTTTGGTCACATAGTCATCGGCTCCGATGTTCAGTCCCATCACCTTGTCGTCTTCGCCGGTGAGTGCCGAGCAGAAAATCACAGGAGTGTTTTCGGTTTTCTGATTATTGCGTATCCGTTTGGCAAAGTCGAATCCGCTGAGCTGATCCATCATTATGTCGACCATGAACAGAGAGTAGCTCGAAAGGTCCATTTCAAGTGCCTCTTCGGCACTATAGGCGCAGTCTACTTCATAGCCTTCTTTTTCAAGGTTGAACTTGAGAATTTCGCACAGAGCTTCTTCGTCGTCGATTACTAATATCTTTATTCTCATTTTAAAATGTGATAATGCTGTTTAAAATGCTGCATGAAGCGCTTATATTTACGACCATAAAATTAGGAAAAATAATAGAAAAACTGTGTTAAAATCAGTTAAACCCTGCCATGTTGTGAACCAATTGTAACTTGGCCGTGTTTGAATATCGTAAATAGATTATTTGCACTGTGTTTTTTCATGGTAATAGATTTAAGGTTAAAAGATTTACGGCTGTCGGGAGACAGCCGTTTCTTTTTCTGCCCGTACTTAAACAAAAGAGAGAACGGCCTCAGGCCATTCTCTCGCTGTTGTAAAAGTTTTATTCCTGTTCGGGTTCTTCTGTCGGTTTTTCCGCACTTTCAAGTTCCTGAGCGAATTTGGTAAAGCCTGCGGCAAGCAGAATATTGTACCAGCTGAAGAGTTTACGGATATCGTTGTTGTACACACGTTCGCTGTCGAACTCGGGCAGGATTTTTCCGAAGTACTCGCGCATTTCGGCGTCGTTAGCAAAGCTCTTGACATCCACAGCCTTGCCTTCGGTGAATGCGAACACTTTATCGAGTACATCGCCCAGGGGCATATCGTTGTCGGTGGTATAGATTGCGATATCGCCGAGCGACATCACCTTGTCACGTGCATATGCCGGAACGCGTTTGCCATCGGCCAGCGATTCTACTATGAGCATGTTTTTGCCCTGGCTTACAAGGCTATATAACCCGGGCTTGCCGGCGATTGAAACTACTTTTCTGAGCATTTCTGATTTATTTATTATGGTTACTGCTGCAAATTTACATTTTTTTTGCGAGATACGCAAATAAGGTATAATGGGATGCGTTATGGAAAATCAAGGAGTGATTCCATTTTTAATTATGTGGTGTATGTTGTGACTTCGTCGCACGTAATCTGTCGTAAAATCTAAAACATAAAGTGAACCAAGAATATGGCTGGATAAAACGACAACAGGGTATTTCGTGTTTGAACAGTCTTAATTAAATATCCTCATAGTCTTTCCTTAAACGTTCATAAAGATCATTTTCGCTTCCATAACTAATCATAATATGAGCATTTTTCCCATCGTTAGAAGGAGTGATTGATAAACATATACAACAATCCTCTATATGCCAATAGGTCTCGTATTCAATGACCTTGTCGTAAAGCATACTAAGCATAGTTTCGTTTGAAACATTCTCTGTTCTCGGAAGACGTTTAAAAATGTATGGCGTATCTCCGTACTTGAGAGTATATAATTTACTAGGGTGTTCAGTTTGACGTTCCGAAAAACGGCATCCAGAACACCGGATTTT
>ERZ777011.2288-NODE-2288-length-15858-cov-2.744099_pt1 | contig 15858 bp, 22 predicted proteins | sample MGYA00374964_ERZ777011 | MGnify/ENA primary metagenome ERZ777011 (study PRJEB29310, sample SAMD00008975) | mouse gut metagenome | study: EMG produced TPA metagenomics assembly of the Metagenome analysis of fecal microbiota from mouse which was promoted...
TTTTACCTCCTTCTTTATTTTTATATTAAAAAAGAGCCTTACGGCTCTTTATAATAACTATTTATTTTGTTATGTCATAAATATAATCTGCTGTTTTTTCCAACAATATGCTTTCAGGTGTATCTGTATAATTTTTTCCTTTTAAATATTCATTGGACTTATCATACAAATATTCCATAAATACAATTGCTTCATCTTCACTTATGTTTTCGATTTTACTTAAATATTTATTTATTTTTGGATCTTTTATCTTTTTTAATGCCTTTAGATCCTCATTACTAATTTTTATTTGCATTATTGTTCTTTCCTTTCAATTTTTCTGCTGTCTTTGTGTGTGTTTTATGTACTGTTGTTATTATTCCAGTATCAGGGTTTATATATAAAGTAGTCTTTTCTCCTATTGCTTTAAAACTTGGTCTTTCTTCAATATCGTACACTATTTTACCACATTCTAGTGGATTTTTCAATGTATTTATAATGTCATCAAGTTCTATTTCTCTTTGCCTTACTCTATCTATTAAATGTTTTGAAACATCCTTAATCTCTACTTCATTTATAATATTACCTGTTACCTTACTTTTTATAAATTCTTGTTGCCTTATTTTTTCACTTTCAATAATATCATTAAATGTTGTTTGATGGTTCATTTTAAATCTTTCTTTATATTCTTGCCATTGTAACCTTTTATTGTGATATTTTTCTACATTTTCATTATCTGTACTTCCAAATTCTAACCTACTATATTTCTGTATATTTCTATCTATATAATTCAATTTTTGTTCATTTTTGTAGTTTTCTTCTTTTTGTTTTAATTGCTCTCTAGTAGGTGGTGTTACCTCTGAATTAATGCCAGGAAAGTATGTAACTGCTGTATCTTTACAATTAGGATGGAATAACTTTGCTTTTATCGCTGTACTTAATAAAGGATAACCCGTTTCTTTGCTTTCTGCTTCTGTTCCACCACTCCATACATCATCAATAAATATCTTTCCTTGAAATTTTATGCAATATGGACATCCTCCACCACGATTTGGAACTAAAACTGTATGCACTCCCCATTCAGCCCTTTTTGTTCCTTCGCCCTGTAAATAAGCTCTTTTATTTGCTGTTCTAATGGCCATCTCTGCATATGCTGCAATATTTACCATTGTACCATTTGAATATTCTATACTATTTATACCTTTTGAAAGAAAATCTTTTGTGGCCATATCAACTGCTTGTTGTACTGTTCCTGAACCTGTATTTGCATATACTTGAGCATCATATATTATCTGCCTATATTGATCATTAGTATATCTTAATATTGAAAGTTCTGCTTTTTGAAAGTTCTCTGTTGTTTCTTTTAATAATGCATTAAGTTTTCTATCATTTATTTTAAAAAAGTTTGATTCTGCTTGTTCTGTTTTTTCATATATTCTAGTAAGTTGTTTTTTCTTTATTCTTTTATTTTTAGTGTTTTTATAAATATGCCATAACTTATTTATTTGCTTGTCATTACTATTGAAATTACCTTCTTTTATAGCTTCTAATATTATTCTTTCTTGATCTAGTTTTCCATTTTCAAAACTTTGTTTTATTAATGCTTCTACATCATTATTTATTGTAGAAAAGTCATTTTTAAATAGTTTTTTATTATTTCTTTTAAAATGTTCTAATGATTTTAATTGTTCTGTTTGCCAAGCACTCCAATTCATATCTAGGTCTCTTTCTTCGTTTAAGTGCCTTGTAAGATTTCTTTTCATTGATTTTATAAGAGTTTCTTCTATTCTTTGAAATGCTTTTGAAACATCATATTCATTATTCATTTACTTTCTCCTGGTCTTTCTTTTCTTCTTTTTGACCTTCTACTTTTTGTTCATTTTCTTTTGGTTCTGTTTCTTTAGAATCTAGTTCTTTTGTTGTATCTTCTCCCATTTCTAAATCAAAGTTTACTGCTGGTTCTTCTATATCAACAATTCCTTGTTCTGCTTTTAATCTCGCAACTTCTTCTGCTTTCCATTCTTCGTCCTTACTATCTCCATAAAGTTCTTCAACACTTGCTTCTATTGACATTATACCTCCTTGTTTTCCTTTACTAACTGTTTCCACTTGTGCTTCAAATGAAGGGTTGCTATATTCTCCAAATTTTAAACTTACTTCTATATCTTCAGTTAAACCTTTATTTTCCATTTGGTTTCTTGATTTTAAAACTGTATTGATAACTTTTGGAATAAACTCTGATAATGTATCAATTATTAAACCTCTAGTATATAAAGTAGTTTTTTCCTTTTCTCTTTGTGCTTCAGCATTGTCTAATTTTTTTGTATCAATTCCAAGTGTGGATGGACTTATAACTCCCTGCAAACATAAATCTAAAAATGTTATGTATGATTGTAAGTAGTTCTCTGTTGGTATTTCTGCTTGTTTTATTTCAATAGTATCTTGTCCATTTTCTGACATATTTCCTTCAGGAGAAATATACTTATTATCAAATGGATTACTATTTAATAAAAATTCTCCTGTTTCAGGATCTCTTGGAATCATACTTTCAGGAATATATTTTATTGCTCTTCCTGCTCTAACTGCTTCTAGCCATTGAGATATAATTTCATCTAAACTATCAAAAGAGTCATATTTTCCTTCAAAAATAGACTCTCCTCTTCCTTTATATTTTACTGATTCACTTAACATTACTGGTACTGCCCACATTATTGACTTATCAAAAGTTATATTTTTAAGTTTTGATAATGCAGGTACTTTATTTAAACTTACTTCTTGGCCATCTTTTAATAACTTATAAGTTATATATCCGAATCCATAATGTTCTTCTAATAAATATGTTGTATTTCCTTCCTCGTGAAAAGATTTAAATACTAGTTCTACTAATCTACCTCTTTTATAAATAAAATCGATTTTCGAACCATCTACCCATTCAAGAATTGCTTTATCAGATATATCAGCATCATAATTTATTTTTATTGCACCATCACCTATATGTAATAAATCTGCTAACAAAGCCTTTAACATTTTACTATCAAATTCATTTTCTTTGTTAACTTCTTTCCAATATTCATCTTCTACATCATCACCTGCATAATCTGTCATAACTGTATTTATAATAGTTTTTATTATTAGTTTTGGTAATCCTGAATGTGATTTTTTCATTCTAATATCTGCCGTTTGTGCTGCACCCCAAAAAGTATCTTCAGCAAACATTAATTGTCCATAAAATTCAGACAATTCTCTACTATCGCCTCTATACCATATTTTATTTTTTATGCAATTAGCTTGAAAGTCCATATTTTCATTTATTATAAATGTTTGACCTTGTGCAGGTCTAATATCTAACCACGATTTAATCATATTTTTCACTCTTTCTCCAAGTTTCATTATTTTTTCACTCCTATTTTACTTACATATGGAATCCAACTATACTGACAACTATTAACCATATGGTCGTTTCCATCTTCAGGCTCATTGTCTTTGTCCTCTTTCCAACTATACACATCTAGTTCATCACAATAATTTGTGCAAGTATCAACTATAAAGTAGCAATCATCTTTGAACCACCCTAATTGTGTGTTTATTCTGTCTATTATTAACATCTTTGCTTTCCAAGCATCATTGAACATATAAATACAAGGATTATTTCTTTTGTATTTTTTAAATTCTTTTATTGTTGCTTGGTCTGCTGAATCTATAAACACATTCTTTGCTAATCCCCACTCTTTTCTGTTTCTTTCCAGGAAGTCTACAAAGTTTTTTACTGTATCACTTGGTGCAAGTGGCTGATCTAAATTTGCATTATTATAAACCCTTTCATCTAAAAGGATGTATTTGCCTTTGTTTGTTATTCCTGCAAATGACATTGCTATTGTGTCAGGGCTTAATGAACTGTACGCTGTATCTAATGCTGCAGTAAATATTATAAAATGTTCATCTGTTTGTCTTGTTGCTATTGGTTTTGTTGTTAATTGTACTTTTTCGTTTCCTGGTGCTCTTAAATATTGCTTTGCTTCTTCTTTAGTAATACAATGTTTTCTTCTATCAAAATTAAGAAAAACAAGTCCTGTTGACTTGCCTCGTAATCCTTTTATTTTGTTTTTCCATAACTTTGTACCTACTGGAACGGAATTTATAATACTTTGTTTTTTCTCTGGTGTTAAACTTTTGTTGTGATCAAAAGAAAAATACCACCAAGTCCAATCATCCATTGGTTCTTCATTCAGCATATTTAACAATTCTAGTGGAGCATCTTTTTCATATTTTTTAGTTGGCCTTGATTTATTAACATATTGTTTATAGCATTCTTTATTTGGATCGTCAGGGTTCATTGTACATACTCTATAATCACAACGCATAAAGATTTCTCTTACAAAATCCATATCTGCAATATTAAACTCATCTATAAGGATACATCCATATTGACCACCAAGCACCTTTTTCCATCTTGTTTTGTTATCATATCCAACAATGTATATTACTTTTACACCATTTGGCGTATGATATAAAATATGTGGTAACGAATGTACACCTTTACCATTTGCGTTATATTCTATACAGCCACCTTGACTATATTCTCCAAATATTTCAATTAAGCCTTTATCTTTATTTATTATATTTTTTTCAATTGTTCCAAGATCTAATCCTGCAATTATATGTAACTTTTTAGGACTTTGAGCAACTTTAAACATAAATTTAGGAACAGCAACTGTTGTTTTACCAGCAAATGTTGTTCCTTCCAAAAATTCTGTACTACATTCGTGTTTGAAAAAATCAATATATTTTTCAGATAGTGGAAATTCCTCATTTTGTTCCATTGTTACCACCACCCAATTGTCTGTTAATGCTTTCCAATATAGAGTTATTACCTACCAAATTTACATTTAATGTTCTATCATCTTCAGTAGTGTTTAATTTGGCCAGACTTTCTAATACTTTTCTTTTTGCTTCTTGAACTCTTGTAAGTCCATCTTCTATTCTTTGTATCATATTTAAAGTTGGTTCTGCATCTGTTACAGTTTCTACTTCTGATTTGCTTTTTTTATTCCTAATAAAGTTTATTGTCATATCTTTACCACGCTGTTTTAATTCCTGTATTCTTTTTAGCATCCTTTGTTCTCGTATAGTAAGTATTTTATATTCTTCTATTAGTAATTGCTCTCTGTCATCTGTTTTTATTTTTTTATATAATTCTAATTCTTCAGGTTCTAGTACATCTTTGTATATATTTTCATATTCTCCAGTAACAACAGAGTTTTTATTTCCTTCAGGTGCGTGGCCACCCTTATTTCCTATTGAATTTGTATTTCCTTTTTTTATTTCGCTTCTACTTCTAGTTAATTTATTTGTGCGAATAATACTTCTTAATTCAGGTAGAGTGATATTATATTTATCTATAATATCGTTGTATTTCATTCCTTGTAAATAATCATTTTTTATATTTTCTACATTAGACTCATTCAATACATATCACCCACCTCCGTTATTTTTCTAATATTGCTTTTTGTCCTGTTAGGTTTTCCCATCTTTTAATTATTACATCGCAATATTTAGGATCTAATTCCATCACATAGCAGGTTCTTTGTATTTGTTCTGCAGCAATTAAAGTTGATCCACTACCACCAAATAAATCCAATATTATGTCATTTTCCTTGCTAGAATTTTTAATTAAATATACTAATAAATCTATTGGTTTCATTGTAGGATGTTCTGCATTTCTGCTTGGTTTGTCAAATTCTAATACTGTACTTTGTTTTCTATTATCTACAAAGTAATGTCCTGCACCTTCCTTCCATCCATATAAAATTGGTTCGTGTCTCCATTGATAATCTTGTCTACCCATTACAAAAGTATTTTTTACCCACACTAGACATTGTGCCAATTTAAAGCCTACTGCTTTAAATGCGTTTCTAAAGTTTAGTCCTTCTGTATCTGCGTGAAATACATATATAGAGCCACCATATTTTACACTTTCAAACATATTTCTAAAAGCATCAATTAAGAAATTATAAAATTCAGTTTCATTCATATTATCATTTTCAATTTTTAATGCTTCAGATGTTTTTCCGACATAGTCAACATTGTATGGTGGATCTGTAAGAAGCATATCCGCTTCTTGTTTATTCATAAGACACATAACATCTTCTTTTTGCGTGCTATTTCCACACATTAATCTATGTCTACCTAATATCCAAATATCTCCTGGCTTACTTGTTGGTTCTTCTATTTCATTTAATGCTTGATCTACATCAAAGTCATCTTCTTTTGAACCTGTTATATCTTTTAGCATATTATCTACTTCATCAAAACTAAATCCTGTCATATCCATATCAATATTCGTTTCTTTTAGTTCTGCAAGTAACTCTTCTAACTTTGCATTGTCCCACTCACCTGTTATTTTATTTAGTGCTATATTTAAGGCTTTTTCTTTGTCTTTATCCAAGTCAACAACATTACACTCTATTTCTGTATAACCTAATTCCTTTAATACTTTTAGTCTTTGGTGTCCACCAATAACAGTCATATCTGCATTAACTATAACAGGTGCTACATATCCAAATTCAATTAGACTCTTTTTTATTTTTTGATATTCTTCATCCTCTGGTTTTAGGTCTTTTCTTGGATTGTACTCTGCTGGTTTTAGTTTTTCTATGCTTATTTTTTGAATATTCATTTCTATACTCCTTAAAACAACTTGTTTCATATCTACAGTTTTTGCAGCTTCTTATCATACATCTACTTAAATTCATAGGCATATTTCCTTTATCTTTTGGTTGCAGAAGCAGGACTTGAACCTACATATTACAGCTCTTGTGTGCTGGCTGCTTTACCAATTAAGCTATTCTGCAATATAAAAAGGTCGCCGACATCTCTATCGGTGACCTTCAATCTATTTTACAAAGGAGAAACGAAAAAGGTATTTACAATTTTCTCGATTATAATTATAACATAGTATATTTTGAAAAAATATAGACAAAATATATAAATTTTATATACAAAATTAAGACATTTTATTTTTATTATACTCTTTTTGCATAAATCTTATTGATCTATCAATTGTTTTTTGTATTGCTCCATACCCTCTATCTTTTTTTACTGCTATTTCCTCTATGCTTAACATCTGATAATATCTCATATCAATTATATCCTGGTTATACTTTTTTAATGTTTTTACCAAATCTTCAACTATTTTTATTTTTGTTTTTGTTCTGTCTATGTACCTTTGCTTTTGCTCTATCTTCTCTTGTTTCTCTGCAACATAGGCTTCTATATTAGATGTTACAAATCCTTTTGGTTTTGGCATACCATCTAAATTTGAACTTTTACAATCTAATATTTCGTTTTCTAACTCTTGTATTTCTCCTTCAGTTATTGTAATGCTTGCTTTAAGTGAATTATAATTTTCAAGTACCTCTTGAACTTTCATCCTTTGCACCTCCTAAATTTTAAATATAATAAATGTTAATATCACACTAACAACTATTTCTATTAAATTTACAACTTTATATTTGGAGTTTATGTACTTATTATTCATTCCATCCACCATCTTGGCCAAAGCATAAAGCCCTGTAAAAAATATAAATATTGCTTTAATTATAGCCATTTCTTATTGCACCTCCTATTCCTGGTTATTGAGTTTGTTTTTTGTTATGATATTACTTTTATTTCTTCAGGCTTAACCTTGTGTAATCTTATTTGAATATCTCCTTTTGCCTGTAACTGTATCTCGTACACATTATCTACTTCGTGTCTTGTCATATTCAAAATATAACCCTTATATTCTCTAATTTCTACATTCATTTTTTATAAATTCCTTTCAAAATATTTTATTGAAAATGTCCAAATCTTGCTGTTTCTTCATAACATTTGTTTTTTAAATTTAAATCCTGTATTATGTTTTTTAATTTACATTCTTCATATAGTTTTGCTTCAGGTTCTATATTTCCTTTGTTACTATCAATATATATTGCTAGAGGTGCTTCCATTCCTATCGCATAAGACAACTGTACTTCACACCATACTAAATCGTATTTTTGTAAATATAACTTTGCTATTTCTCTTGCTTTGTATGCACCGCTTCTGTCAACTTTTGTTGGATCTTTTCCTGAAAAAGCACCTCCACCTACATTAGCAAATGACTGATATTGATCTACTACTATTTTTCTTCCAGTAAGCCCTGCATCTCCTTCAAATCCACCAATTTTGAATTTTCCTGTTGGATTGATTAAGAATTGCTTAATTCTTACATTATACTTGTTTGCTATTTCTAAACAAATACCTTTAATTATGTTGTCTGTTGTTTCTCTGTCATATTCTGTATTTTGATAACAAATAGTAAATGTTTCTATATCTTGTAATTTCATATCATCAGCATATAGACCTGTAATTTGTGCTTTTCCATCTGCAAGGAATCGCTTGTCTTTTTTTCTTAATTCGTCATACTGTTTAGATAACTCTTGTAATATTACCATTGCTGTTGGTAGCATTTGCTCTGTATCATTGCAAGCATATCCAAACATCATTCCGTTATCTCCTGCACCATTTACTTTGTTATTTGTTCCAAGTGCTATGTCTGCACTTTGTATTCCTATATTATTTATAATTTCATAGTCTGTAGAATATCCAACATCCTCTAATACTCTTTTTGCTATTAACTCTACATCAATATTTGCTTTGCTTGTTATTTCTCCTGTTATAAATATTTTACCTTTACCTCCAACAGTTTCTATTCCACATCTACTGTTTGAATCTTGTTTCATACATTCATCTAGTATTGCATCACTAATCTGATCGCATACTTTGTCAGGATGTCCCCTGAACACAATTTCATTACTATATAGTTTCATTGTTTTGTCCTCCTATTTTTACTTTTGCTTGTACTGTTTTTAAATTATATTTTTTAGCAATTAAATATGAAGTATATCCATCTACCAATGTATTGCTTGGATCAATTATAATTGGTGCTTCAAAATATTTATTTTTATTATAAAATTCTATTCGTTTATTTAATTTATTCTTTCTTGGTTTTGTAAAGTGTTTAGGTATTTTTATTAAATTTATATCTATTACAACATTTGGCATTGATAAATCTTTTAATAAATTCATTATCATTTTATCTTGTATTTTTGTATGTTCTTCCTGTAATTCTATTAATGCATCCTTACCTTTCAATAATTTACTATCGCAATATTCCATTATCGCAACAGTTATCCATAATAAAGCAACTACTATCCAAGTAGATTCTTTGTTTACAATTGTTGTAATTATACTAAATATGGCCATAATAATATGAAATGTCATCATTACTTTTGTTTTAGTTTCTAACTTTGTCATTTCTTTCCAAGTTTTCATTTTATTCTTCCTCCTTTACTTTTATTTCATATGGATATTTCGTAGCACATTGCAAATTTTCTACTTCATCTCTCATTGCAAATATATATGCTGTTCCTTGTTGTGGAACTGGAACACCTATCATTAACCTTAAAGTATCATTTCCATCTTTATCTTTTACTTTTTTAATTTCATTTACGAAACCTATACATCCAACCCATTTATGGTTTTCTCTAAAACATACTATGTCATTTAATTCAAACATTTTTTATTCCCTCCTTTGCTACTAAATTATTATTTTCATTATAAATGTCATATCCAATTATTCTAAATTGTTCTTTTGGTATAAATTTTAGTATTTCAATTTGTTCTAATCCCCAACCACTAACACCTAAATATTTTTTGTTAGTCGTTGGATTTAAAAATTCCGTTACATTATCTATCTTTGTGCAATTTGAATTGACTTTATATTTCAACAAGTCATCAATTTTAATTAATTTTCTTATATCTTTGTTATGATCTACAATTTTTCCATATTGCACATCTAAAAATTTTATGCCTTGTAAAACTCTTTTTTCTTTATCTACTTTAAAAATATGTCCACTTTCTGTTCTTACATATTCTTCAGGATCTATTTCATCATAATAACATCCTGTGCATCCCATTTTTTCCACTTGGCAGTGCTGCCATTCTTTATCACCACACTTCACTTTTGTGTACCTCCTAATATTTTTATTAAATCCCAACCTGGATTTCCTTCTACAGATATTGTTTTGCTTCCATTTTTTAAAGTCTCTATTGCCGTGTCAACATCTATCATTCTTACATCGTGGCCTTCAAAGCATATAAGGAAATATGCTTTGAGACCTGCATTTTTGCACTTTTTCATTTCATCACATTGTCTAATATCTTTATCGACCATATGCCATTTTCTTGTCTTGCACTCTTTTGCATCAAATACAGCCTTATAGTTTGGAAGAAATACCTCATAGTCAAATGGCTCTCCCTTTTTGTAGATTCCGTCAACAGTTCTTTCAGGATGATTTTTGTGTGCGTGACCACCTATGGCTTCTACATAATCACATACTTTTTGAATTTGCTCTTCAAATTGAAATCCTCTTCTTGGCATTTTAATCACCTGCTTTCTAAATCAAGTATAGTTATATTACACTTAATTCGTGTTGTTTCTTTTGAAGAAATATGTATTTTAAAATTTTCATCTGTGTCAAAAAATATATAGTCAACTTGTACATATTTGCAAATTTTATTAAATTGCTCCATTGTCATTTTTAAGTTAAGAAAATTTAATATTTTTAATATCTCATCATCACTCATTATAATCACCTTCTTTTTTTAATTTTTCTTCTAATTGTTCTACACTATAATCTACTCTAAATTGGTTATATGCCTTTTTATCCATTTCTTTTAATTTCTGCCACAATTCTGGAAATTCTAAATATAATACTTTAAGTTCTTTTAATCTTTTAAATGGACAACACCAACAACTAACTCTATCAAACTTTTCATATAATCCATTCCAAGTAAATCCTCTGTCATAACAAAACTGTAAGCATTCTGCTTCTGTCATTTCATATTCAATCAATGGATACCTTTTGTCTTTTACTCTTCCTGGTTCATCATAAGCAATTCCTATATATTCTGTATAATTTCCTTTTCCATATTTTTGTTTTAAATATCTATCCATTAAACTTTCTTTTAAATATGAAGTACACCATCTTATACCTTTTTTACCAAATTTAATCGCCCAGCCATAACCTTTTTTACCTTTATTTTTTCCTCTAGTCTTAATGTGATCGAACATATAATAATCGAAACTTTTTCTTGATTGAATCGTTACTATTTCTTTTCCATAATTTCTTACAATATAATTTTGTACTTGTCTTATATGTTCATACATATCAGGAAATTCTTTTCCTGTATCACAAAATATTATTTCATCTATTTTCCAATTATCTTCAAGCATTTTTAATAACATCGCTGTGCTATCCTTACCACCTGAAAAACTAACTATATGTTTCATTACATCACCTACTTATAAAACAATCTATTTAAGATTTGTGTTGCTTGCATTTTGTTTAAGTTTTCTGTATCAAAGTCTTTCATAAACCTTTTGATCATACTAACTTGTTTTTCACTTGCTGGTACTTTTCCCCATTGCTTCATCATTTTTACATTCCATATATATTCTTCGTTTGCGTGGTTTTCTTTTAAATATAGATACACTTCATCAAATGCTTTTTGCATACTTACTTTTTGTCCATTCCATATTGTTTTTCCTAATTCGTCTTGTGCTTTTGGAATAAATACCACCATATTACCATTAGGCATTTTGAAGTAGTTTACATCGTGGGTTTTGTAGCTTTGCTCTTTAGCCCATATATTTACAATTTCAATATTTCTTATCCAAGATGATGGACAATCTGCTTTTTCTGCAATTAGATCTGGTAATTCAAATAAGTCTCCTTGTATTTCATCTTGTTTGTTTGCTGGTACTGCATTTAGATCTACTCCTATTAAAGTTGGTGCTGTGCATAAATTTGCTCTTCCTGTTGTTCCAACTAAATCTATCAAAGTAAGCTTGTCTTTTCCTGGATAAAGTCTTAAGCCTCTTCCTACCATTTGCGTGTATAAACTACTATTACTTGTTGGTCTTGCTATCATTACAGTTTCAACAAGTGGCATATCTGTTCCCTCTGTGAAAATCATACAATTTACAAGTACTGGTATTTCTCTATTTGTAAATTTTTTTATAAGTTCTTCCCTATTTTTTGTTTCTGCAGTTACTGCAACTGCACCTGGTATTTTTTCAGCTATTGCTTTTGCGTGTTCTACACTACAAGCAAATATCAGAGTTTGTCCTTTTGCATATTTTTTATAAGTTTCAGCTATTGCATTATTCAATACCTCTTGATTCATTACTTCTTCAAGTTCTCCTGGTGCAAAATCTCCCATTCTTCTTGCAACTTTGCTTATGTCATATCCAATATTTATTCTCATGCAATAAATATCAGTTAAGTATTTATTTTGAATTGCCCATTTAAGGTCTTTTTCGTAGATTATTTCATTATACACATCATCCAAACGAATATTATCTCCGTCTATTCACAGTAGCAGTTACCCCAATAGTCAATCTGTTATCAAAATAATCTAATATCTTTTTATATGTAGGAGCTGCTGCATGGTGTCCGTTCATCAATAATTATCATATCAAAGTAGTTTTTGGAAAACCTTTCTAATGATTGAACACTTGCAATAACAACTTCTTCTCCATTACTTTTATTATCTGCCATTTCTAGTCCAACTTTACAGTCATATTTACTTTTAGCTTGATATGCTAATTCCTCTCTATGTACTAATACTAATGTTTTTCCTTTTCGCTTAAATGAACTAAAAATTACAGTTTTTCCTAAACCAGTAGCCAAGTTTAGAAGATATGAGCCACCTTCTAAACTGTTTACTATATCTACTGCCTCTTGTTCTTTAACTGTTGCCCATCTACAATTAGATGGTTCATAGTTTTTATCATTATCAATTCTATCTATTGACAAATTATCTGCATATCCGTTATCTATTGCCCAATTATAAAAATTCATAAAGTTTTCTAACCATTCATCACAGATTTTTATTCCTCTACCTCCCCAGTCTTTATATCTTGAAGATTTAGGGTTATAACAACGCTGTTTCATATTTTCCCAAATTTTATATAATCTAGTTTTATATTTGCCATGTAAAACATGATTTCTTTTTACTTGGCAACCACAACTTGTTACTCTATTTCCTTTTAAATGGTCTCCTCTTACAATTGTTTCTTTACCACATTCACATTTGCATAGCCATAGATTATGCTTGTATGTATCTTTTCCTTTTAATTCTATAACAGTTAATTTTCCAAACTTTTTATTAGTTAAATCTATAAATTTTCCCATTATACATACCCCATTTCTTTAAACATTTTCATTCTTTGTTCATCATGTATAATGACTTCTAATGTACTTTCCTCTACCTTAATACCCCATTCTGCCTCAATTCTCATTTTTAAATTAAATAATAATTTTTCCATAATAAAAACACCTATTCCTTTCAAATATTCTTCACTACTACTTGAAAAAATAAGTGTTTTACCTTATAATAAATATAAGGATTACTTTTCCAAGTAGTTCTTGCGTTGAATAGTCTGTGTGGTCGCCAAACTTTACAGGCTATTCTCTTTTTACTTTTTTAGTTCTTCATCAATTTTTTCATTTAGCCATTCTTTTTTTGTTTTGTTTTCTGTTGTAAGTTTCTTCTCAAACTGTTCCATTTTATTTTCTTCTATTTCCACATAAAATGGTTTCCTGCCTTCTCTTCGTTGTCTCATATATTCAGCTCTGCTCTTACCTATAATAACCACCCCCCCCTTGTAACTTGTTACACTTATTATACTATGTAACTAGTTACAAGTCAATAGTTTTTTCTAATAAAGTTTAAAAAGTTTTTCCTATAAAATTTGACTGGTATTTTTATTTATTTTTCAATGTACATTTTTTCCTAATCCTTTGGCATTCTATATACCTTATTTTGGTATTCATTTATAATATAAAAACTTGATATTTCTTCTAATATCTCTTTCGCTCTATTTTCTGTTTTATATGTACCTATTACTGCATTTTCTCCACTCTTATAATTTATACTTACATACTTTCCAGAAATATAAATATTTTCAACATTATTGAAGTTAATTAATTCAGTCTTATCTTGACTAACTATTACCATTTATAAATTCCCCCTTAAATACAGTATCAAGTATTTCTACTGCTAGATTTAATGATTGGCATAAGCCTTCTTCAAATGGAATTTTCTTTAATTCCTCATCTTTTCCATTAAGCATTTTGTTTAATCTAATCCTTTGTGCTTCAGTATTTTTTATATGATCTATATGCTCTTGAAACATTGATGTTTGAAATTGGTAGTCTTTACTTCTTTTCTCATAATCTGCTAATATTAGTTGTTTTGTTTTACTAGCATTTTCAGTAGTTATCTGCTTATTATGAAAAATTACTAATAATTGTTTTAGTGCTAGAAAACAATGTATTTCTAATAAGTTATAATCTCCAGGAGGTGTTTCAAGTTTTATAGAATCGTTTATAATTTTTTCTTTACTTTTCATTATGGTCTAACCTCCGTCTTACATTTTTTGCATACCTCAAATATGCTATTTCTCAAATGGTCTGACCTGTCTTACCTTTTTCCGTGAATATATTTATATTTTTATGAAAATTTTATTTTTTGAGATTTAAAATAAAAATTTCCATATGTATATTATTATTTTGTTAGACGTCAGACTTTTATATTTTTATTTTATATAAGTCGCTTGGCTCTAGTTTTTTATAAGGTCTTACCTTGGTCTGACCTTTTTGTTTTAGGTAAGACCTTAAAATGGCAAATCCTCCATTTCTTGTTGCTTATATTCTTCTTCATAAGCAAGATCTGATTTTTCTGGTTCTAATTTAAATTTTATATATGCTCCTTTTATTCCATAAGCCTTTGTAAAATGTGTAAATTTACCTTGTGAATTGCGTTCTATTTGATTTCTATCTGCAAAGTTTCTTATTACTGCTGAAAAATCAAAACCTGCTTTGTTTAATGTTTCAGCATATAAACTTTTATTTACTAAACATACATCTTCATTTTCAATATATTTGCCCCAAATCTCTCCGTTTTCATTTTCTTTGAATCTATTTATGTTTTGTGAAATCCAGTTCATTGTCCATTCATATGCTCTTGTAGAAACATCAACATCTTTTGTGCTTGTAAGCCATTTACTTATATCTTCTATTGTTAATTTTTCATCCTTGAATATCATTTCTGTAGATATTTCATCTGCTAATAAAATTGTGGCCATAGCCATTGCTTGTTTATCAGTTGTATCCGTTTTTTCTAGTATTTCTTGAAATATCTCTCTATATCTTTTTTGTAATTCCTCTTGTTTAGGAATATTATTTATAAATTCTTTCCCAGCGTGTCCATAATTCTTTCTAACAAAGTTACTTACAAAATTACCATCTGCAATTACTTTTTCTGTTGCTTCTACTTCAATTACTCTGTTTTTTACTCCTCCACCTGAAGTTGCTTTTGTTATTGGTTCTTCTCCTGTAAATAGAAAACAGCAATTCCATTCTTTCAAAAGTTCTATTCCACCATATGCCTTACCTCTACCTCTATCAACACCTTCTGTTAAATACATTACTAGGTTATCAAAGCTGTCCCATCTGCTTTTAATTGTTTGTAGTTCATCTCCTGCAAATGGAATATCGTGTACGAATGCTGCATATCTTGCTAATGCTACTTGTGTTGCATTTAATGTTCTTACTAATTTTCCTACTTCAGGATTACCCCAAACACTCATTGCAAGCATTAAGCCTACTGTTTTACCTGTTCCTGTTCCACCCCATATATGTACTACAAATGGCAGTACCCCTAACATTTGATTTAGTGTACTAGCAAATGAAGATGCTAAAAGTAAATGTGCAATTTTGCTTTCTTTTC
>ERZ777011.2289-NODE-2289-length-15857-cov-2.960385_pt1 | contig 15857 bp, 8 predicted proteins | sample MGYA00374964_ERZ777011 | MGnify/ENA primary metagenome ERZ777011 (study PRJEB29310, sample SAMD00008975) | mouse gut metagenome | study: EMG produced TPA metagenomics assembly of the Metagenome analysis of fecal microbiota from mouse which was promoted...
CCAGGGCGGATTGGGGACTTGCACCCGTTAGAAACGTGCGCCGCAAGGCGCACCACTATAGAAGAGCCGACATAAATTTATGTCGGCTCTTCTGATATAATTATTCATTGCAGCAGCCTGATCATCTCATCCGCCACCTGTATTACCTCTTCCATCATGACGTCTGTCACCGCAACGCGGAGCGTCTCCATCTGTTCCTTGCAGTTATCCGGGATACGGCATTTCTCCAGATCCTGCATGGCCGCATCCACGCCGTCCAAGTCAAACTGATCCATGCAGTCCCGCATATTGGTCAGGATCTCGATCAGTTCCTGCGCGGACACTTCCTTCTTGTTCTGGTTGCCCGCCTCTCCGTAGGGACGCAGAACGTCTTTATAGCTTCTAAGTTCTGCCAGCAATCCGGGTGTCTCTGCTGTGATCGTCTCAATATCGCCCGCGTTGCCGCAGTCCTCCATCCGGTGGAACCACTCGGACAGATGTGCCGCGCCGACCATACGCGCCGTGTTCTTGAGCGCATGTACTTCTATCGTATAGTCCCTGATCAGACCGTCTGCAAGGCACTTCTCAATCTTGTTGGCCTTGGCATCGATCAGCTTGTAGAAATCGCCCAGCAGTTTAAACCACAGCTTCTCGCTGCCGGAATACTTGACGCCGTCCGCCGCATTGATGCCCGGAAGATCAGGAAGCTGCGTGCCTTGCGCCTGTTGCGTACCGCCGGCTGTCTGTGCGCCTGATGCGCTGTTTCCGCCTGCATCGGCTCCTGCCACCGTCTGGCCCGCACCTGATGAATCATTTCCGCCTTCTCTGGCATTTGCCGCGCCGGGTACAATCAGTTCCTCCGGAAGCCATCTCTTAATACACCGGCAGATCTCCTTCATTTCAATGGGCTTCGCCACGAAATCGTCCATTCCCGCCTTCGCGAATTTCTCTCTGGCATCCATCAGCGCATTCGCCGTCAATGCAACGATCGGCACTGTGTGATAGTACTCGTCTTCCATCTGCCGCAGGCGTTCGGTCGTCTCGATGCCGTCCATGACAGGCATCATATGATCCATGAATATGATATGATATTTCTTTTCCGCCGCCATCTGCAGCGCACGTTTACCGCTGTCCACTGTATCAATCTGCATATGCAGCGGCTCTAACAGCCCTGACGCCACTTCCAGATTAATCTCATTGTCATCCACGATCAATACGGAAGCATCCGGTGCCGTGAAATTCATGTATTCCTCTGTTACCGGTCCGGTGTATGCCGACTCATGATTGATCGTCTGACAGAAATTCAGACTGTAGAGCGGTTTATTGATGGCTGTGATGCCTTCCTCATTGCACTCCTCCGACAGCGGATTGCGCAGTACACACTTCTCTCCCATTTGTTCACCGTAGTTCCTGATCTCTTCCGTCAGCTTATCATGTCCCTGCATATCCATAAAGAAGCAGTCCAACTGCTGCCTCGTCTCCTTCCATTCTTCATAAGGTATACACGTAACTCCGAATCGTCCGGACAGTTCCTGCAGTCCGTGCCACAAGCACACTCTGCTGAAATATCCGCTGATTTTCAGACTCCCCCGCCGCTCATCGTCATGTATCTGCGTAGCGCGCTGATCCGTTCGTCTCTTCTGCATGATATTAAAATAAAATTCACTGCCTTCCCCGTAGGTACTGCGCACGCCGATACTGCCGCCCATCATCTCTACGAGCTGTTTGGATATGGAGAGCCCCAGCCCGGTGCCTTCCTTGCCGCGGTTCCTCTTACTGTCCACCTGTTGGAAAGAGCCAAACAGTTTATCCATATCTTCTTCCCTGATACCCTGTCCCGTATCCTGCACGGAAACCAGCAGTTCGATATTTTCTCCGCTTTCTTTGCCGATCCGCACCTGCAGCTTCACAAAGCCGCGTTCCGTAAACTTGATGGCGTTATTGACGATATTAATGATGACCTGTCTGATCCGCAGTCCGTCGCCATACAGCTTCTGCGGCAGGTTTTCATCAATATCAAACAGGATCTCCATGTCCTTATCCCCTATCCTGGTCAGGAAGATCATACTCAGATCACTGAAGATCGACATCGGCTCATATTCGTCTTCCACCAGATCCATCTTACCAGACTCCATCTTAGAGAAGTCTAAAATATCATTCACGATATTGAGAAGCGCATTTCCGGAATTCTTGATGTTAATCAGATATCCGCGGTCCTGCGGCGGCAGTTCCTCTCTGAGCAGAATCTCCGTCATCCCTACGATCGCGTTCATCGGCGTCCTGATTTCATGTGTAATATTGGAAACAAACGTCGATTTTGCCTGATTCGCCGCCTCTGCACGCTCTTTTAATCCCTTCATGATATCCGCCTGTTCCTTCGCATTTCTCGCATAGCGGAAGCTGTCCGTGATATCATTGAATACATACATTTTACCGAAATACACATTCTGTTTTGTCAAAAGACGGCTCTGCACATCATATACTTTATTATCATATTCTACATTCTTCTTCTCTATAATGCAGTTATCCAGTTCCTCAATAACTGCCGGCAGTGCGCTGACATTGTCAAAAGGATATAGCTCCCTTGCCTTCTTATTATGGTAGATCACCGTATTATCCCGGTCTAATACCACCAGCCCGGAAGATAACTCGTCAATCGCCTGGTCCTGCGCCATGGACAGTGTTTCCAGAATCTTATCCTTATACAGATAGACGGAAAGTATGATCACCGACACCAGATAGGCCATCAGTGTGGAATCGTAACCGCCGAACCAGTTCAGCATATAGCCGGCCCACCCCACGCTCATGACCCCGAATATTGCAAAGAATGCGCGCAGTCTGTTACGTTCGGCCTCGCTGGTAATGTGGACATACTTGTGCGCACAGGTAATGATCATCGTTATCACATATCCCATGAGTATAAAATGATAGATAATGTACACCGGCCCGAATGTAAGCACCAGATGCGGGAAAACACCGTCTGTCGTATAGCCGATGCTGCTGTAATACAGGTGATGTTTCTCGCACGTCATGACTAAAAAGGTGATCATGATATGACCGCACGTCAACACAGACGGCAGCCATTTCGGCATTCTGACTTTACAATAGTCCAGAATAAAAAGAAGCATGATAAGCACGATAATCGGTTTGCCAAGATATGAAAATTTGACCGCCTGCAGTGCCAGTTCCTGTGTCGTCGCATGCATCTCATACAGATAACCGATGAAATTGACCAGCAGCGCGATCATCAAAAGCAACAGTCTGATCTGCTGCCTTGACGGTCTCTGATTCATGAGGTAAACCGCCTCACCGAATAGCACGATGATCCCCAAAACCTGTAAGATTACAAATAATGTATACATTACGCGTCCTTCTCCACTTTTTCTTCAAACTCCGAAACCGGCATGGGTTTGGCAAAATAGAATCCCTGTATCATATCGCAGCCCTGTCCTGCCAGAAAATCCACCTGATCCTTCCGCTCGATTCCTTCCGCCACGACCCGCATATCCAGATTTCTGGCAAGCTGAATCGCCTCTTTGACAACGATCTCTCCCCTGCCGTCGTCATCCTCGCCGCGGAAGAATTCTCCATCCAGTTTCAACACGTCAAGCGGTATATCTTTCAGGGAGTTCAAAGAAGAATATCCGGCTCCGAAATCGTCCATAGAGACGCGGAACCCGTATGCCTTCAACTGCTTTACAGTCTCTACCAGAATATCCTTGTCATCAAAGAAAGCGCTCTCCGTCACCTCCAGTTCAATCAGTTCATGCCGGGGGCCATATGCATCCACCAGTTCGCAAATGTGCTCCGCCAGTCCCTCCTGCGCAAAATGCGCTCTCGATACGTTCACGGAGACCGGCACCATTTTCCTGCCCCTGATCATCCACTCCGCCTGCAGTTTTGCAACGTGAGATATCATATAATCGTCCAGCTGCGTGATAAATCCGGTATCTTCAAAGATTGGAATGAACCGGTTCGGCGCTATGAACCCTTCCGTCGGACTGATCCAGCGCACCAGTGCCTCCGCACCCACTAATTTACCGTTAAGAGGGCTGTATTTCGGCTGTATGTATACTTGAAACTCTTCATTGTTAAGCGCTTCTTCCATGCTGTCTTCCACCCAGCGCTCCCATACCTGCTTATCTAACAGTTCCTGATCGAAGAAAGCAACCGTCTGATCCTGCACGCCGGCAGCCGCTGTTCTCGCCGCATTGGCGTAAGTATAGAGCTGATCGACATCCACATCTTTTCTGGCGTGGTACCATTTACCGTCCTCGTGTATGTATGGCGGAATCATATTAATACCCGCCTGGAAATGAATCTTCTGGTCCGGTTTCAGACCCGTCAGTTCCGCTGCTAGAGAACGGAGACGCTTCCTGCAGTTCTCCTGACACTCCTGCCCGTTCTCGCCTTCGCAGCAAAGCAGCATACCGAAATCCGCGCCCTCATATCTTGCAAAAGACTCATTCTTCCCGACTCTCGCTTTCAGGAAACCGTCCGTCGCTTCCAGCAGTTCCTCCCCTGCTTTAACGCCATAGCATGCACAATAATTCTGATAACGTTCCAAATGCAGATTGACAATCGCAAAGGTTTTCCTGCTGTTGCGCAGTCTGGTGAGAATCCGCTCCGCATAGTTCTGGAAATAGAACCAGTTCCTGTCTCCGGTCACCGCATCCAGATAAATGAGCTGCGTCATTCTCCGCTGCGTCACGATAGAGCGAACCGTATTGATGAACAGCAGAATGATCGGAATCATCAGAAGCAGCAGCGCAATGATACCGAAAATACATATATAGAAGATATCCTGCCGCTGTACCTCAATCGTACACTTGACATAAAGCTCGTATTCCCCGCCGCCCAGCGACGTCCGCAGCCAGTATTTCTGCGTGATGAGCGTATCGCTCAGCCATGTTCCTATTCCATTCCTGTCTTCTTTCCATGTAAAGGTCTCCCGGATCACCTCGTCAACCGGCACGTCAAAAATCGTATATACACCATCCTCCTGTATGACCGGGTTACTGTTGTCCGCCACTGCCATGAAGCTCGCATCCAGTCCGAATTCCTGATTCAACTTAAAATCGAGAACCATGCTGAAATCCGGTTCGGACAATCCGGTTTTGGCTGCCATCCTGCGCTGTCTGTCAATCACATAGACATCGCTCCCGGCAGACGTGTATTTATGCAGGTTATCTACCGCTTCCGTAATCGTGTCCCCGTTTGAGAGGAATCCCTCTAAAACCGCCTTGACATGCTGTGTCTCACCGTACTGCTGCACGATCTTCGTTCCCATGATGTACAATGCGAACAACTGCAGAAAAAGGGCGATCATCACGACACACAGAATGATAAACATAATAAACGCCACAATAGACGGCCAGATCTTCTTCCTTTTCAGCTTCTTAAAGCGCTTTTCCTTCACACTGCTCATCAGGCTGCCTCCCACTCACACATAATCGTTTAGCACTCGTTGCCCGGAAAAGAAGGAATGCCCGCCAGTCCCTTAGCCAGTTCCTCGTCCGTAGGCACATAATCCGACATCTGCCCGTCGTGGAATCTGCCGTATGCCACCATATCAAAATAACCCGTGCCCGTCAGCCCGAACACGATCGTCTTCTCTTCTCCCGTCTCTTTACACTTCATAGCCTCATCGATCGCAACTCTGATCGCGTGCGCACTCTCCGGCGCCGGAAGGATGCCCTCCACCCTCGCGAACTGCTCCGCGGCCTGGAATACCTCTGTCTGCTTCACACTGACAGCCTCCATCAGCCCGTCATGATACAACTGTGACACAACAGAACTCATGCCGTGATAGCGCAGCCCGCCGGCATGATTCGGCGCCGGCATAAAGCCGCTTCCCAGCGTGTACATCTTCGACAGCGGGCATACTTTGCCGGTATCACAGAAATCATAGACAAATTTACCCCTCGTCAGACTCGGACAGGATGCCGGTTCTACCGCGATAATACGGTAATCCGCCTCTCCCCGCAGCTTTTCTCCCACAAAAGGAGAAATCAGACCGCCCAGATTAGAGCCGCCGCCCGCACAGCCGATGATCATATCCGGCTTAATGTCATATTTTTTAAGCGCCGCTTTCGTCTCCTCGCCTATGATGGACTGGTGCAGCAGCACCTGTGACAGAACGCTTCCCAATACATAGCGGTAACCTTCTCTGGCTCCTGCCGCCTCCACCGCCTCGGAGATCGCGCAGCCGAGACTTCCATTGGTACCGGGAAACTCCTCCAGAATCCTCCTGCCCACACTGGTCGTATCAGAGGGCGACGGCGTTACCTGTGCGCCGTAGGTACGCATTACTTCACGCCGGAAAGGCTTCTGTTCATAGGAAACCTTAACCATATAGACATGACAGTCCAGATCAAAATAAGAACATGCCATGGAAAGCGCCGTTCCCCATTGCCCCGCACCGGTCTCCGTGGTAACGCCCTTCAGTCCCTGTTTCTTCGCATAATATGCCTGCGCAATCGCGGAATTCAGCTTATGACTGCCGCTCGTATTATTTCCCTCGAATTTATAGTAGATCTTTGCCGGTGTATCCAGCTTCTTCTCCAGACAGTAAGCCCGGACAAGCGGTGCCGGACGGTACATCTTGTAGAAATCCTGAATCTCCTGCGGTATATCAATATATGCATCCGTATCATTTAATTCCTGCTTTACCAGTTCATCACAAAATACCCCGCTGAGTTCCTCGAAAGTCATAGGTTGTAAAGTGCCCGGATTCAAAAGCGGCGCCGGTTTGTTCTTCATGTCTGCGCGGACGTTGTACCACTGCCTCGGCATCTCGTCCTCTTCCAGATATATTTTATACGGTATCGTTTTCTCTGACATTATTTTGCTCCCTTCAATGTTTACTGTATCTGATTATTCTGGTACTTTCTGATTCAAAAGCATCTCTAAAATTGTATGAAATATTCCAGAAAAAGTCAACTGATTCGTTCCAATTCCCGCAATACCGCCTCCGGCATCCATTAACGTATTCCAGTGCGGATTGCAACGGTTCATGCACATGACCCGGCCTGCCGGACGCTGAATCATAACGCATGTCATTTTATATAATTAACGCCGAGTATCACGACACCCAACGCCGCAAGCACGACACCCGTTGCACGGTTTAATGTCGCCGGCGCCGCCTTGTTCGCAAATTTCGCGGCGATTCTCGCCCACAGAAGCGTGGATGCCACACAAAAGAGCAGACACCACAGATCCGGCGCGCCGCCGATGGCAAAATGGCTGACTGCGCCCGTAAACGCCGTAAATGTCATAATAAATACACTCGTTCCGACTGCGGTCTTAAGTTCATAACCCAGCACACTCGTCAGAATCAGCAGCATCATCATGCCGCCGCCCGCACCGACGAAACCACAGATAAAGCCGACCATAATACCGCATGCCACGGACTGAATCACCCGCTTCCTGCCGCTGACCTGATTCATGCTTTCCTTCGTCGTCATAACCGGTTTCACAATAAATTTAATGCCCAGCAGCAGCGTCATGAACATCGAGAAATTACCCATGGCTGTATTCGGCACCTTGCTTGCCGCATAGCTCCCGAGCAGCGTGCACGCAAGTACCGTTCCCATCATAACCAGGCCGTTGCGGATATCCAGATTTTTATTTTTACCATAGGTATAAGCGCTGACCGCACTCGCCAGAATGTCGCTCGCAAGCGCGATACCGACAGCCTCATACGCCGGCAGCTCCAGAAACGTAATTAACATCGGGCTGATCACCGCCGCCGCGCTCATGCCTGCAAACCCGGTGCCGAGACCCGCCCCGATTCCCGCGATAAAGCAGACGATAAATTTGTACATAGACTTCGCTCCTCTTTTATGTTTGGTTTACACTGTCGTACCTTCCTGTGATATAAAACAAGTCCCACCTGATTGTGAGACCCGCTTATCTGCAATCCGACTCTCCGGCAACAAACAGTTTGCCCGTGGCAAAGGGACTGCCTACATCACATCTTCCGTGATGATATGCCTTCTGATGATCTCCCTTCCTGATGTCCTCCGAAGTCTCCACTTTGATCCGGCTGACGCCTTCTTTTGTCATATTATCCAGCATTCTGATCACATCATCTATCTCACCCATCGTTACCTCCGTTCGCGTGTACACGCCTTTTCCGGCTTAAGAGCATCTGCTTCCCGAAACCGGTCGTGTTTCTATTATACCCCTGCCAAAATCTTATAGCAAATAAAACTTCCGGTATACATAGCGCGAGCGTTGAACTTCCGCAAAACGGAATCATGGACCTGGCGACACTGGAAAAACATGCGCTTCCATGTCCATGCCTCCAGGAAAGAATGAAAAAGCCAAGATGACAGATTTATTATTCTTCCAGTTTTCTGGCAATTCTTTCAGCTACCCGGGCGGAATACTCCGGCTTCCCCTCCGGATATGTCCACCCGAAGCCGTCATTATCATAACGCGGAAACACATGAAAATGAGCATGTCCGAAATCACAGTTCTTTCCGCCGTTCTGCATAATTCCATAGCCTTCATTTCCATAGATGTCTTTTAACACGGCAACCATTTTCTTAGCAGCACTCATGATATCCGCAAGCGTTTGGTCTGGTAATTGGTCTATCGAATCAACATGCTGTTTCGGCACAATGAGCACATGCCCTTCATGAATCGGCTCAATGTCCAAAAACGATATTAAATGACGGTTCTCATATACAATATGTGCCGGTGACTGTCGGTTTATAATCTCGCAAAAAACGCACATTCTCCTGTATCCTCCATGCAGTTTCTGATTTTTTCTGATTGTAGCACAATCCCCTGTCTACGGCAACAATTCTCCGGGAAGAATACCATAGACAAAAAGAAAACGGAAACGCCATGTCCATCGGCATTTCCGCACTCTTAAAGGTAATAGCGAGAGGGGGACTTGAACCCATTTCCCGTATACTTCACCAGATTGTAGTATTTACACTATTCCAAGTCGAAATAGCATAAACACTGTGTTTCTCCAATGTTCCTTATGTTCTTCTATCGGAATGTCATTTCCCTGTTTTCTGTATAAAATTAACACTATGCAACACGAAATGCAACACGAAATTCTTGTCTGGTTTAGTACGGATTCTTTATATTAGGCAATAGCACACTGTGCCAGAATCTCTTGGTCTCTTTACTCTGATACCGTGCGTCCAGATAAGGAACAAGCTCATCTTTGGATTTCAAACTACCGTTTCCATCTTTGTCAGCACCTTTTTCGATGGAATAATAATCGTAGATACCACCATACCCGTACCGGCTGTATGCCCGATTTGCTCCTTTTGCCAGACTGCTCATGCCCTTTATCTGACCCAGCATATACCCTTTATCCTCTGATGACATGCCTGTACTATCCAATACCTTCAAAGTAGGAATCGTGCTCACTTTCCCTTTTTCATTTGTTCCGTTCTGCAGGATATCTGTGTAAGCTGTATACCCGTCTGCACCAAGCCGGTTATAAATGTTACCTGCCTTTTCATCTTTCGGATTGCTCTGCAAGTACAGTTCTGCCTGCTGCGCCGGCTCTGACACTACCGACCGTACTGCCTCTGCGTATTCAGCATTAGAGAAACTGCTCTTTTCCTCACCCTTCTCATCCTTAAAATTAGCTTTTGCATACTCCTGCACCTGTGCATACTGCTGCAGTCCTTGCTCTCCTGACTCCTGGTATATCTTGGATGTCTTTTCTGTTACTGTCAGATCCGCTCCGGTAATCGCATTTTTCTGCAACTCATAATCCACTGCCCCCTGAATACCGCCTTTACTATATGCTTCATACAGCTTATCCGTAGTTTCATAATCTGCCCGTGTCTCTGCGCTGCCGATTTTCTTGGCCAGCCCATACAGGTCTTTCACTACTCCTGCCTGCGTTTCTTCGTCCAGCGCTTTATATGTATCATTGTCCATGACATTGCTTAACAGATCGTATCTTGCCTTTCCTGCAGCCTTAGAATAGGTCGTGTACTCTTCCTTCGTCATCCGTATATCGTCGATCTTCTTCGTGGAATCAGACGGCAATACGGATTTATCCGACGTAGCGTCATACAGCCTCTGCACTTCCTGATCAACCGGCGTCACGTTAATATCTGACATGTATCCGGGTGATAGCATTTGATACGCAAGCCGCTCACCCATGTTCGGATCACCAGACAGGTTCTGCTGTTCCCTTCCCCACGTGTCGATATATGGCTGGCTGCTCTCGGATAGCACCGGAATCTTGTTCTTCATTTTCATGAATTCCCTGTCCAGGTTACCTGCAAATCCTGTTTTATCCGTATAGGTTGATCTCCTTGTATTGTCCGTTGCCCTTGCAATCTGCCCCATCACCGTAGGAACGCCCTGTTTTACATAGGAACCAGCAATCGTACCTGCCAGTGTCCCAATCGGGCTGGAATCATCACTCCCATAACGCAGAGACTCAAGCGTATTATTAAGCCCATCCATCATGGACATTTCAAGGATAGGCTGTGACATATCCATCAAGGTATTTAATGCTGTATCGAGATCTATACCGCCCTCTTTCAGTGACTTCATCACTGTGGCGCCGGTAAAAAACGGGATGGATCCAGGCGAAAGCCAATCCAAGGTATAGGACTTGCCGCCGATATTAATTGCATACGCCTGCTTCCCTTGTAGACTGTCAAATTTCCCTGTCTCTGAATCTTCCTGCGGGGTCACGATTCCTTTATTATAAAGGTAAGCTCCGACAGACATGATTCCCGATCCGGTAAGAGTTTTAGACAATGAATCTATAAAATCTGCTGCTTTCTTTTTGCCTTTAACCAATTTGGGGAGATCCCAAAAAATATTCTTTACAACATTTGCCGGTGAATACGCCAATGAATTCTTTAATACATTGATCGGCGTTTTCTTAAAGGGAACTACGCCCTCTATTGCAATTCCTACAGCCTTTTCAATCAGATTTCCTTCTGATAAATCCTTGCTGAACTTAGTCAGCTTCTTTGCAAAAGCGCTATCCTGATGGAATGCCGCTTCCTCCGCCTGAGTCTTCGCATACTGTCTTCCACGCTCCAAAAGGTCAACCGGCTTTTCCAGTTCTCTGATCTGACTCTTAAGATCGTCCATCTTCCGGTTAAGATCCTTAACCTGCTGTGCCATCGTGTTATCCAGGGGATTGAGTCCACGTGCATTCTCTGCTCCCGTAAGATAGTTCTTCATCTCTGCAAGCTGATCCTGCGCCGTCCGCAGCCGCTTTTCTGCCTGAAATATCCTATCATCTGCCCCGTTTGCTTTCAGATACCCTGCAAGGCTGGTAGCATATTTATTTTTAACGAAGAAATAATCTTCCTTATCCAGCAGATTACTGTTACTCTCAGAAACAGCATTCAATACTTTATTTTTAAACACCTTTTTATTACTTTCTATGGAACTCTCTATACCTCCCGTGTACATATTGCCTTTAAGCTGTCGGTACATACTGTTATCCGCATCCGCTTTGGCAAGTTTAATCAAGCCACTATCCGTCGCAGGATTCAGTACAGCCTTGGTTCTCTCAATGCCTTTCCCACCAAAAGTCCTGCCTGTCTTATCCACTTCCGCCTCAATCAGTGCCGCTACATTGTTCTTGACACCGTTTGTTGCATACATGGATGCTGTGCTTACCAGATTCCGCCCGTGTGTTTTAGTATTTCCCAGCATAGACAGATACCGCCAGGCATTCCATTTATCCATAAAGCTGCTTTTCGCCACCTGATCCGCAAGAAGAGAGTATGCCTGTGATTCAGCCAAAATCCTTTCTTTTGAATTGATCCCGTACTTTTCTGCCTCTTCAAGAATGTCCGTCACCTGATCAATCACATCATCGGACACTCCGTAAATACCGTTGGAGGCAAAAGTATCAAGCACTTCGGTTATTTTATTATTGATCCGACCCCGAAGCAGGTCGTCTGTCAATCTGCTGATTGCATCGTCATTCATCATCTTGGACAGTTTCTTGTTCTTACCGATCTCCTGTCTGACGATCTGTTCGATCTGCTCACGTACCAGATTGTTTTCATGTCCGAATTCTTCGCTCCCCTTAGCAAGCTGAGCCCACAGATCAGACTGTTCCAGTTCATGCACTCTCTTATAGATCGCTTGTCCTACTTCATCAATATGATCGGCGAATCTGGGATTATCCTTGACAAATTGCTCTGTCCTGTCTTGGATCAGATTCTCTGCATTCACCAGCACCCTGTCCGCTGTGCTTGTATATTTTTGGAGTGCCTGCAGCTCCTGTCCCGCATTTCTCTCTAATTTGGCAAGCTGCAGGCTCATCTCACGTGACTTCGCATACAGATCCTGTGCAAGTTCCTTGTTACCTGCTTCTTTAGCAGTTCTTGCCTGCTGTCTGTATGATGTACTAAGCTGGAACATGGTATCTACATTCTCCGGTCCGGAATAATCCCTGATATCTTCGGCATTCGCATATTTCTGATACCACCCGTCCGCATCCGACGCTACCCGTGCAGCCGCAACGCCAAAAGTTTCTTTCTCCGACTTCGGTATGTATTTGTAGAAATCCTCACCGTAGACCTCTGCCGCTTCCTCCGGGGAGAAGTTTCCTTCCTTTGCCATCGTGTTTGTCCGGAATTTGGACACTTTTTCACCGCTGACTGACAGAGTATCACCTTGTGGCTGCTGGTACTTACGGATATCCGGAATCCCCATCTCTTCCGCAACAGGTTTTGCCCCGCCGGGTGTCTCCCATGGCAGCCCGCTGCCGTTTAAGCCTATATCCTCTGACATAGTTTTATTGCTTGTAGGCAGATTCGCTGTCGTCGGTGACGGAATTTCATTGTTGCTTTTTTTCAGATTATTGTTAATTATAGGGTCAGCTTGTGATTTCATACCGGACAATTGGAGTCCGAGGTCAGAATTCACTGTGCTGGCTCTTGAAAGGTTCATTGTATTTGGTGACGGGATTTCATTATTGCTATTTTTCAGTGTATCGGATATAATATTATTAAAGCCTTTTAGAGGATCAGCCGAAACGGCAGGTACTGGACCTGTGCCAGTGCTGAACTGATCTACCTTAGAAAGGCTCATTGTATTTGGTGACGGAATTTCATTGTTGCTATTTTTCAAGGTATCAAGTATACTATCATTAAAAGAAGTGAACTCCGACTCGTTTTGGACGTACCGCTTGGGGAAAGAACTCACATCAAGCATCGGATAAGCTTCTTTTTTTGACGCTTTTTGCGTATATGCAGATACAATCCTATTTGTTTTAGTTTTTGCATCTGTAACGGCTTCTACTACATAATACGTACCATCAATCTTTTTAGAAAAGATAACTGTCGGCGCATGTTCGCCGCTCGACAAGAGTAGTTTTCTAGTTGTTCCCTTTCCTAATTTACAATCATCAAAATTATCAAGAATATATCCTACCCTCGACAATGTTTTATCATCTGCCATAGAATGGTCTGCTATTCCCTTTATACCATGCCGGGAATCAGTGTGTATTACCATGTCTTTATCTAATACAATCCTGTTATCTGTCGTAGAAACACCCGTAAGATCTTTGATTTTTTTCGCAGCTCTTTCTGAAACAGTTGCAACTTCAATAGGCTTAACATATTCGTTGCTTCGTGCCTTCTTTACAAACTCAATAATTTCATCGTTGCCTGAATTATAATATTCCTGCATCTGTTTTAACTGTTCAGGTGAATGTGTTATCTGAACGTCCGGTTCTCTAAAAGCTTTTTCTACCGGATCAAACACCTCTTTCTGTGGCTTTTTTGATACATCTTCTATGATTTGTGAGATTCCATCATCGGTATCTTTCACCATACTCTCGACAATATCGTCAGCAGACGCATTCTCAGCAATATCATCCACAGGCGCACTTTTAGCTAGCTCTGCCGTAGCTTTATCCAACTCATCCAGATAAGTGGTCACGATCTTCTTATCAGTCTTCCCATCCCCTGTCAGCCTGACACCTGTCTCTATTGTAAACATATCCGGATTTGCAAGAATATCCTTAACCTTCTTGCTCTTAGATATTGCGCCTATGCCTGCGCCGACTGCTTCACCACCGATATTAAATGCGATATTCGCTCCGACATTCTTGGCTGCATTCTTCGCAACAGTACCGGCGTCTTCACCTTCCTGCACATCATCTACCAGGCTCGGAACTGTATCAAAAGCAACATCAAGGGAAGTGTCACCCAGCACATTGGCTGCATGGCCTGCCACCTTCTCATTCTTAATAACTTTACCCAGAGCACCGGACAGTTTATCGGTAACACCCAGTTTCCCCAGTGCTGCCGTACCCATTTTATATTTTGCCATCTGTGTAGCCATATTGCCTCCAAGATAAGGCACCGGGTTCTGTGTAATCGCATTCTCCTGCCTTTCTTCAAAACGATCTTTATAATTCGCGTCGAACCTGTCTCCAGAATATCCTGCATTTTTATCCCATTGATTTAATGCTTTTTCATATTTATCATTAAGAGTAGTGATAAACGGCAATGCAGATTCTACTCCAGCATAAAAAGAGCTTCCTACATTAATCTTGGAATGAAGCTTATCCAGCTTATCCCATTTTTCCATGTATTCCTGCGGAGACATTCCTTTCCACTCCGAGACAATTTGTGCAGCCTCTGCAGCCTTTCTTCTGTCACCCTGCCCATCAATACCGGCTCCCGTGTAATACAAGGCATTTTCCTTAAGATACTGTTTGGCCTGCTTAACTTCATGCTTATTCATCTTATACCCCGGCTGCAGCCATTTATCCACATAGGCCTCCTTTACTACATCCGGTGTATTTTCATGGAATCCTCCCGCATTATACTTAACATTTTCAAAAGATTTCTCCATAAACTCGTTATAAGAGATTGGATCTTTCTTTTCATACAAAATATCGCTGATTCCGGAAGCTTTCTCCTGCAATCCCTTTACGGCCTCAGACGGTTCTTTTTCTGTCTTCGTAAAAGCATTCAAAGCCGGAATATCTGCCTTGGGCTTTGCTTCTACAAGAGACTGGCTCAAGGCGGAAAAGTCCGGAAGTTCCGCCTGCGGTTTCAGGGAAGGCATTCTTGTTAAAGCGTCTGCAGAATATTTAACTAAAGAATCTGCATACTCATCCTTGTTCATACTATCTGTCTGTGGTATGTCAAAATTACCTGCTTTCCGGTTATACCGCAGCACTTCTTTATCCAGCTTTTCTCGCGGAGAAAGCCCGCCTCTTTCTACTGCATTCCAGAGTGTATGTATCTCAACGTTATTTGCCGATTGATTTTGCTGTGTTGTTTCGGAATCATCTGCATTCTGTTCCTGCGCAGCCGTTCTCTGCAACAGCTTCGACTTACTTTTAAGATCAGCCGCAGAAACCCCCAGAAGGCCCTGTGAAGTGTGCAGCGCCATTCCCAAAGCTCTGCTCAGTGCAGGATCGTTCCTTTTTGGCGTTTGCTTCTGCGCAGCAGAAACAGCGGGAATGTTCGACTGCACTCCCGCAATGTTACTCATATTCTGTATCTGTGATCCGGCCGTTCCTCCGTTGCCACCACCAATAATAGAATCTATCTGCTCCCTTGTCATCATTGTCTGCGGAGCCGAAGCCTGCCCGCTGCCTGCAAGGATCTGGTCTATCTCTTCTCTTGTCATCACGCTACCCCGTATAAAGCATAGATTGTATTTGCGTCTACTCCCTGATTAGATAACTGCCTGATAACAGTTGCTTCATCCGCTCCCTGTGCCCGCATCTGATCTGCCATCACTTTGGCATAATCCGTAACCGTCCCCATATCATTAAGCGCCTGTATGCTGATATTGCTGACCGGATTGGTTGCTTTCGCATTCTTATAGGCATAATCCGCCTGCTTTAACATCAGATCATATAATGCACTCGTATACCCGCTGTCTAT
>ERZ777011.2290-NODE-2290-length-15851-cov-19.749810_pt1 | contig 15851 bp, 12 predicted proteins | sample MGYA00374964_ERZ777011 | MGnify/ENA primary metagenome ERZ777011 (study PRJEB29310, sample SAMD00008975) | mouse gut metagenome | study: EMG produced TPA metagenomics assembly of the Metagenome analysis of fecal microbiota from mouse which was promoted...
CTGAAAATTAAGTGTTTAACAGCATAAATTTAATTTTTGTCATCTACTAAAGTGATACATACAACTGACCCACATGGAGTAGTATATTTGCTAAGAAGTAATGGATATGAATATCCTGCGTATATTGATACCAATGATATGATAAACAGGAATAATTCATTCCCTTCCGAGTCTATGTTTCAGTCTTTCCTGCTTGATTCTGACCACAGGGTAATCGCTGTTGGGAATCCTGTGTACAACAATAGTGTAGCCAATCTGTACAAGGATATAATCTCCGGGGGGAAAGTGGTGACATCGTCTGGTTCAGTCGGTGTTGTAGTGAACGACAGGACCCATGATATTGGCGATATACGTATCGGAGAGACGGTGAAGCATAGATTTATTCTTAGCAATGTGAGCTGTGATACAGTATACATACGCAAACTGCTCTCATCTTGCGACTGCACTATTGCAGAAACGGACAAAAGACTAATAGCTCCAGGGGGCAAGTCTATTATCACAGTGACATCTAAGGAAGATTCAATAATCGGTCGATTCACTCGTTCAATCCACATTTTTTATGAAGGATTCATAAATGCTACACAACTTGAAATATCTGGAAATGTAATACGCTAACATTAATAATTTCATTATCACAAATCGTACATTTGATAGTAATTACTTGTCTCAACAAAGGGACTTCCGTTGAAATGATATATACGGATAAGACATTTTTTAATTTATCACAAAAAGCAAAAATTCATGAAAAGAATCTTTATTCCCACTATTTTGGTGGTTGCCGCAGTAAGCGGATTTATTGGATATCGTGCCAATATCAATAATAGTGAGTCACTAAGTGATCTCGCGTTAACTAATATCGAAGCATTGACCAATGAAGAAAGTAGCTCTAATAGACCTTTGGATTGTAGATACAAAGTTGTGCCCCAACCTTGTTCATTGACTGTTTCTGCAGAAGCTGCTGCAAAGTTGTTTGGAATTTCAGTAGGAAATGGAGAGGGTGCCATAACTATGGATGTAGATGGTGCTCATGAGTGCCAAGGTGGAGGCGATACAACATGTGTACCTGTCCGATGTGATGAATTAATCTTAGCAATATTGAGCAGGCTTTAATATAATATGGATATAAACAGCACCGAAATTAAAGGAACAAATAAATTATGAGTTTTTGTTGTCATATTTCGTATTAATTTCGGTTCTGTTTCATTCTAATTCGTAAGACTATGAAAACATACGGATTTTTTCTAATGTTTGTTATGGGACTTATCACGGTCTCATGTAATCAGACCTCTGGCTCCATTCAGGAGATAGGGGATGTCAATGTTGATGTCGACCATCTGTCAGGAGTGTCGGACTTCTTCGATAGCTACAGCTATGTGATTCTTCGTACTCCGTCCGATTCTCCTCTCGGGACCATATCTCATATCGACATTGACGAAGAGCATATAGTTGCATGTAGTCGTGGCGATGTTCATGTGTATAAGAGGGACGGTCAGATAGTCAGCGTATTCTCGCATGTTGGTCAAGGTCCGGAGGAGTATATGGATATAAGCGACATACACCTTGTGGACGGGAACGTAAATCTTTTGAGCTGCCAGACAAAGAAGATCTATGTTTATGAGCCTGACGGCACCTTTGTGGAGTCATATCCTCTTGCTGACTATTATACGGCATTCTGTCCCGCAGATGGTGGGTTCTGGCTCGCCTCGGAAACCTCCAATAACTCCGGATATGAATTCTCATTCTATGACAAGGACAAAAAGGAGTCAGTGGAGTCTTGTATGCCGTTCGACAGGAATGAAAGTTTCACTCCGTCTCAATTCCGTCCGTTCATCAGCGATACCGCCGATGACATCCTTGTGGTGCGGCAGTTCGATAATAGTGTCTATAGCCTGAGAAAAGGAGACGGAATAAAGACGGTGTGGCGTTATAACTTCAATACCCCCATGCAGCTTTCGGATCTTGACCGTGACCTGCCATATGCCAAGCTATTTGAGGAGACGAGCAACAAGCCTGTCATAAAGTATCCCGGTATTGCATATGTAAGTGGCAGCCAGGTCTATCAGACCTTGTCCGTGTTCTTCAAACTCGGATATTTCCCATATGTTTACAAATTTGATATGTCCCGGCAGGACCAGGATGGAAAGACCTTGAGGATCGGACTTGAGTCATTTGAGGATTTCCCATATCTCCGCACTCCTCCTGTTTTGATTTATGACGGGAACTATGTTTCGCTTATGGAATCATTCAATGTCCTCTCAATAGAGCGATCATTGGGGACAACTGAATTTTCATCAAAAGGTCTGACCGAGGAGTCGTCACAAGTACTGTTTTTCCATCATTTCAAACACTGAAAATAAATCATATTGGGTAATGAAGAGTTTATTGTATGTTATATCAATTGTGGCGGGGCTTATGATGCTATCATGTGCTCATTCTGCAAAAAGTAATGAGCCTACTGATTCGGCTCGTGACACTGTACGGCTTGTGAGAGTTGTGCCTCCCAAAACAATGATCGTGTCGTCAATTGTCGATAAAGGCCGTCTGAGAGCAGGTAGCGATACAGCACTGTTTTTCTCTATGCAGAATATAGATACGTTTGCAATATCCATTGATCATATTGAGGCTACGTTGCCGTACTGTAGACCGGCTATTTCGCGTGACTCTGTGATTGCCGGAATGGTGGTGGCTCTCGGTATAGAACTGACAGTGCCGCAAGAGAAAGGTCCGTTCTCATGCGGACTGAATGTATACACCAAAGGTGTGACCAAGCCATCCTATTTTGAGATAAACGGAGAAATTGAATAGCCATGAAGTGTAATTTGTTTATCGGCATGTCCTTTGTGTTTGCCATATCGCTTAATTCCTGTGGGATGCGCGATTATATGGCTGATGCTGATTCCTGTAAGGAACTTGTTAAGGAGTTTAAGACTGAAGATGTGCTGATCGGAAGGAGTTCGACGATACATACTACCGATTCATTGGTGTTCGTATTGGATCATACGTCAACGGATTCTATTATCCACATGTTTGATGCATTTACGGACAGGCACATCAAAAGCTTCGGTAAATTCGGGCAGGGACCTGATGAGATTGCCAGGGCTGGGCAGTTCGCATTTGATCACGATAAAGGTGAGGCGTATGTGTTCGATTATGGACAGCAACGTGTTATGGCATTCAATATCGACAGTGTGGTGTCTGATCCTGAATATCGTCCGTATGTGAAGCTGCGTTTTACCACGGCTAAAGCTTTCCCCGACAGATATGTTCATATAAATGACAGTCTTGGTTTTGCCCGTCACATCTCGCCAGGCAAGACCAAGGGTTTTGTTCAGTCATTGTGTCGTTACAGTCTTGACAGCGGAACAGTTGTTCCTTTTGGCGATCCGGCTCTCAAATGCTATGAGAATCGTTCGATGTTTGCTGTTTCACCTGAGACGAATATGGTGGCAGAGGCATGCAGCACACAGGACCTTGTGATTATATATGATTTTGATGGCAATGTGATAAATCGATTTGAGGGGCCTCTTTATTCTTCTGATGTCAACCGTGATGCTACATATTTTACCGGGGCTGTATTTGCAGGTGATTATCTGTTGTGTTCTTATTCTGGAGATACTACAGGCAAAGAGTATTTCGGCCCATATATTGTAGTGTTCGACAAAAAGGGGGATTATATAAAGACTCTTGACCTCGGACGAAAAATCATTAATATGTCATATAGTCCTGCAAAGGGACGTTTGCTGATAGGATTTGACGACGAAATGCAGTTTGGAGAACTGTCGCTGTCGGAAATCGTCTGATGATGTTGCACCGTCGATTATTGGACCAAATCAGCGTTATGGAGTCATCATGAGATAACTATGGGACAGACAATACAGGTATTTAATGAAAAGGCACATCGGTTATTAGTCCTCGTGATCCTTTTGGTAGGTCTATTCGAGGCTGCATGGGGATTATTGCAACTGTTTGGAATAGTCTCAAGCGGTCATTTCAGATATGCCTTTTCCGGCAGTTTCTATAACCCGGGACCTTATGCCTGTTTTCTTGCTGTAGTTATGCCATTGGCATTGAATGTATCGATACACGCTGGTAATAAGCTTCAAAAAACACTCGGGATGAGTATGGTGGCTGCATGCGCCATACTCATCCCGGCTTCATTAAGCCGTACGGCATTGATAGCCGGTGCCATAGGAGGCGTGTGCGCGACATGGGACAACATTTCCGCGATTTATCATCGGACGCCGAAACGGCTTGTGATAATTTTGGCAATTATCACAATGATTGCAGCTGGTGCCATATGTGTAAAAAAAGATTCTGCCAAAGGTAGGTTCCTGATGTGGAAGATTGCAACGACGGCGGTAGCTGATGTGCCGGTGAATGGTGTAGGTTGGGAGCATGTAGCCGGATGTTACGGTAATGCTCAGGAGCAATATTTTGCATCAGGAGAGGGTACTGACGATGAAATACTTGTGGCTGATGCGCCAATGTATGTTTTCAATGAGTATCTTCAGATAGCTATAGCTTTCGGACCGATAGCAGCTTTTTGTGTTGTCGGTGTGATGTTGGGGGGCATGAATGTGGCTTTAAACAATAAGTCTCGTGGCATTGCCGGTTGTGCTATATCCGCAGCAGTGGTGATGTTTGCATCCTATCCGTTTCAATTCCCTATATTTGTAATCACTATAACTATGATAATGTTAGGGGCGTGGTGGTCGTCAGCATATCCCATTGTAAGGATTTGCGGATCAATTGTGACATTATCATTGTGTGCTCTGTTTCTTAAGTATAATTCTACCGTGGATGTCGGCTCACGGTTTGCAGAAGGGCTTTTGTTGCATCGCTCGTGTAACTATAAGGAGTCGAATGAATGCCTGTTGGAACTCGTTGGCTACTCAGGCGACCCTATGATACTGAATGTCATAGGTAAAAATTATTGCTCGTTGGGAATGCCTGATAGTGCAGAGCATTATTTCACGCGCTCAACCCATCGGTGCCCCAACCGTATATACCCGCATTATCTGTTAATGCAGTTATATAATGACTCGGCATATCATAATTATGATGCACTGATGAGGGAATTGTCGATAGTCATTGAAACAAAGGAGAAAATTCCATCTCCGGCAATTGATGAGATGCGTACTGAAGCTCGTAATATATTGGAATCATTGTATGGAAATCGACCCCACTCTGTTTTGAATGAATAATAAAAGAATTATAGTCAAAATCATTAATTTTATCCTGACAGCGATAACGGTGTCAGCTGTAGTCTTTATCCTGTATTGGTTTATACAGATTACCACAGCCTGCTCGTTTCATACGCCGTCCGGTTCAATGTCTCCGACTCTTCTTCCGGACGAAAGTGGCTTGGTGAATAAATGGAAACTCGGTGCACGTATATTCAATATTGTTGATGCTGTGGAAGGTAAACCATATACGATTAAACGTCTCCCGGGATATGGGCAATTGGAGAGAGGGGATGTGATAGTGTTCAACTATCCGTATCAGGATAAAACAGAGGATAGCATAGCTATGAATCTACGCATGTATTATTGTAAGAGAGCCATAGCTGTTGCAGGAGATTCGTTGGAAATACGTAATTGTTTTTATCATGTGAAAGGACATGCTGATACAATAGGTGTGGCATCCGAACAGAAGCAGCTGCAAAATCACATAGATTATTTCTTAAAGCATAACACTGAATATCAATGGTGGATGAGATGTGCGCCATATGACACATTGTTTAATTGGAGTGTTCGCGATATGGGTCCCATACTGATACCTGGCAAAGGTACTATAGTAAATCTTGATAGAAAAAACTGTATTCTTTACCGTAAATACATAGAATGGGAATCAAAAAGCAAATTAATGTGGCTCGATTCTGTTGCCGTCCTTGATGGGAAGCCGCTAAAAAGCTATACTTTTACTGAAAACTACTGTTTTGCAGCCGGAGACCATGTGATAGATTCAAAGGACTCACGTTATTTCGGACTCATTCCTGAGAAATTTATAGTCGGCACTGCCGGAATCCTTTGGAAATCCCACGATCGCAGACGTATATTTACTATTATTAATTAGTCATATGCCAAACTTCTTTCGACCAGCTCAGTATAATCATAAATGTAAAAATCAGTCTATTTTTACAGCGGAATATTATAAATACTATATCCAACCGTAAATGTTATGCTTAAAAACATAAATATAATACATGATTTTTGCTACATAAATTCATCTTTTTGATTACATTTGCAATGCTTATTTGAAATTTTATAAACCACACAGCAAGCACATGACCAAACCTTTTATCACATTTTCACTCCTTTGTCTGCTGAGTTCTTGTAGCGGTTCCTCGATGAAGGAAACGGACAGTAGGATTTCTGATGAGATCACTACTGATACTATTGCCGACAAAGTGGCGGAAGTAACTGTAATCCAACTGAAGCCTTCGGTATTTAATCACGAGATTGTGAGTAACGGTCGTTTGACTGCTCGCGAAAAGGTTGATGTGAATTTTCAGTCACCTGGTCTCATATCGGAAATCTTTGTGAAAAACGGACAGCGTGTTGCAAAGGGGCAGCGCATTGCTGCGCTTGACACCTACAAGCTTGCCAATCAGCTCGAAAAAGATCGTCATGCCGTAGCTTCCGCCCGATTGGAGATGCAGGATGTACTCATCGGACAAGGCTATGATCCGGAACTTTCTGAAAAAGTTCCCGATGAGGTCATGAGGCTCGCTCGTCTGCGTAGTGGGCTTCAGCAGGCAGAGCTCACTCTCGCCGCAACCCAGAAAGATCTTCAGGATGCCACTTTGGTGGCTCCAGTGAGTGGAGTGATCGCCAATCTATCGGCTAAGCCTCATAATATGTCATCATCATCAACTCCCATATGCCGCATCATCAACGATAGTGGCATGGATGTGGAGTTTTCGGTGCTTGAAAGCGAATTGCCTATGGTGAAGCCTGGCGACAATGTATCCGTTGCTCCTTTTTCGGATACCCGCAGTCATTCAGGGCGCATCACGGAGATAAATCCCATGGTCGATGAAAACGGGATGGTCAAAGTGTGGGCATCGGTCAATGGCGGCAACGGACTTATTGACGGTATGAATGTGCGTGTCAGTGTGATGCGTCAGGTGGGTGAAGCTCTTGTTGTGCCTAAAAGCTCAGTTGTGCTTCGTTCCGGCAGGCAGGTGGTGTTTACCCTTGATGGCAACAAGGCTATGTGGAACTATGTTACCACAGGTCTTGAGAATCTCAACGAATACACTGTCACTGACGGGCTCACGTCAGGGATGACAGTGATCACGTCGGGCAACGTTAATCTCGCCCACGAAGCTCCTGTAAAGGTAGTAAACTGAAATTTTTATGGTAAGGTATTTGCTTAATCACCGTATTGCGGTCATCATGGCGTTTCTTGCTTTGGTGATACTCGGGTGTGTGACATATGTTACTTTGCCGGTCTCGCTTTTGCCTGACATTGCTATACCTCATATCACAGTTCAGATGTCCGAGGAGAATGTGTCGGCACGTGAGCTTGAAAATACGGTAGTCACCCCTCTGCGCAGGCAGCTCATGCAGGTAGGCGGTCTCAGCGAGATAAAGAGCGAGACTCGTGACGGATCTGCTGTCATATATCTGACCATGGACTATGGTGTCAACACTGATCTTGCGTTCATCGAGGTCAATGAGAAGATTGACGGAGCAATGAACTCATTGCCAAGGTCTGTGAGCCGTCCTAAAGCGGTGAAAGCAAGTGCTACCGATATCCCTGTGCTGTATATTCAGATGACATCTCGCACGGATAGGGATGAGGATTTCATGGATGTTGCCACTGTGGCTGAGAATATTGTCCGCCGCAGGCTTGAACAGCTTCCCGAGGTTGCTATGGTCGATATGACAGGAGTGCCGGGAAGAATGCTGCGTGTGACACCTGATCTTGACAAATTGACCCAGGCGGGTATATCTGTTGAGGATCTGGAGTCGGCACTGACGGCAAACAATGTCGAGCCGGGCTCAATGACAGTCCGTGACGGATATTATGAATACAATATACATGTTGCCAATCTGCTGCGTTCAGCTTCGGATATCAGGAAAATAAAGATCCGCAAAAATGACAGGATGTTCGATCTCGGAGATTTTGCTGATGTGCAGCTCATGGCTCGTACACCTGACGGATACTCAGTGCATAATGGCAAACGCGCAGTGACACTCGCCATAATAAAGCATAGCGAGGAGAGTATGGACGCAATGAAGAAGGCTCTCGACTCGGCTCTCGGCTATTTCTCGTCTCGCTATCCGGATATTGAATTCTCTCAGACAAGAAGTCAGACAGAACTGCTTGATTTCACTATCTCTAACCTTGAGCAGAATCTCATTCTCGGCCTGATCCTTGTATTCTTTGTCTGTGCTTTATTCATGGGGGGAGTGCGGTCATCATTTATTATAGGGCTGAGCATCATAGTGGGAGTTATTCTCACGTTCCTGCTGTTCTATCTGTTTCATGTATCGATAAATATTATATCCATGTCAGGACTTATCCTTGCAGTGGGTATGATGATTGATAATTCGGTCATAGTGACTGAGAATATAACTCAATATCGCCATCGTGGGGACTCTCTGATGCAGGCGTGTGTCAGTGGTACGAACGAGATGATAACACCCATGTTGTCCTCATCGTTGACGACTGTCGCGGTGTTTGTCCCGCTTGTGTTCATGAGTGGGATTGCGGGAGCAATATTTTCTGACCAGGCTTTTTCAATCACGGCTGGATTAGCTTCAAGCTATGTGGTAGGAATCACGCTGTTGCCTGTACTGTACCATATTTTTTCCAAGAAAACAGCTGTCCGTAAAAGAGGGGAAAATGAATCAGCCGGATATCTTAGGCTTTATGACCGAGGTATGGATCTTTGTTTCCGCCATAAGTGGGTATTGATGATACTGACTTTGCTGATGATCCCGATTTGTGTACTCCTGTTTATGTTCATGCGCCATGAACGTATGCCGGAGATAGACAGCAATGAGACTCTTGTAAGGATCGACTGGAACGAAAATATCAGCCTTGATGAGAATCGCCGTAGGGTAGGGCTGTTAAGGGATTCGTCGGCAGTGATGAGTTCCGCCTATATCGGACCTCAGGATTTCCTGCTTGCTTCCGACTTGGACTTTTCATCGGCTGAGGCGGAATTGTATTTCCTTACCGATTCATCCGACAGTATTGCTCCGCTTCAAGAGCGAGTGTCTGACAGGCTGCATAATCAATATCCCAATGCGACATTCTCATTCTCCAAAACCGAAAATATATTTGAAAAGATATTTTCTTCTGATGAAGCCGATATAGAAGTCAGGATACATTCTGCGAGTGGCGGTAAATACGATATCGGCGATCTGCTGTTGTTGCATCAATCCATGTCGCATTCGACAGGCATATCCATGACACCGGTACCTCTGCGTGAGCAGATCGATATAATTATTGACCGTGAAAGGCTTGCCCTTTACAATGTGGAATATTCCGAGGTTCAGCGTGTGCTGCGAACAGCGTTTAAGGGCAATTCTGTCTCTACTCTGAGGTCTTATAACGAATATATCCCTATTGAGATTGTGGGGAGTGAAATGTCGATCAATGATGTGCTTGCGGGAAGCTTTGTCAGATCAAGGGCAGATAGGAATGGTGTCAGTACGGACATTCCGTTGAGGAGCCTTCTCACAACCGAGAGCAGTCGTGATCTAAAGACAATAACCGCAGGAAGTGCCGGTGAATATGTCCCTGTCGGGTTAAATGTCGCCGGTCATGAGAATGAGGTGATGCAAAAGGTCAGGGAGGTTGCGTATGATGACGGGAATTATGATGTGGATTTTGCAGGAAGTTTCTTCTCAAATGCAAAAATGATGAATGAGCTGACCGTGATACTCCTTGTGTCGGTTATGCTGATGTATTTTATTCTTTGTGCCCAGTTCGAGAGTTTTCTTCAACCGCTGATTGTGCTGCTTGAAATACCGGTGGATACGGCTTTTGCCCTGCTGACACTCATGATTTTCGGACAGACATTAAATCTCATGTCGGCGATAGGCATAATTGTCACTTGTGGCATTGTTGTGAACGATTCCATTCTGAAACTTGATGCGATCAATGAATTGCGAAAAGACGGCATGCCTCTTGTCGAGGCGATACATACTGCCGGACGTCGACGCCTCAGAGCAATAATCATGACGTCGCTGACCACAATATTCGCCATGTTGCCGGTCCTTTTCACTTCCGATATGGGTTCGGAGCTTCAGCGTCCCCTTGCCATAGCCATGATAGGCTCTATGGTGGTGGGAACACTTGTCAGCATATTTATCATACCGTTGTTCTACTGGTCAATCTATCGTAAACATGAAAGCAAGTAAACTTCTTCTTTTTCTCATATCTTTTCTCATCCCTTCGGCTGCGTTTTCAGTCACACTGTCATTGGAGCGGACAATCGAACTTGCCAATGATTCTTCTTTAATGGCGTTTAGGTACCGCAACATGTACCAGTCGAGCTATTGGCAGTATGTGAGCTATCGAGCCGGACGGTTGCCGAGCCTCTCGCTGTCGCTTATGCCTGCAAGTTACAACAGGTATATGACACAACGCTATGACTCGGAACAGAATATCGATGTGTTCCGTGAGCAGCAGATGTTTCGTGCGTCCGGGGGGCTTGAGGTGGAGCAGAATTTTGACCTTCTCGGAGGAACCTTCTATATGGAGACTGATATTGAGTATCTGCGCAATTTCGGAGAGAACAAATACACGCAGTATTCATCTATCCCGGTCAGAATCGGATATCGTCAGAGCCTACTCGGATTCAATCCGTTCAAATGGGAGCGAAAAATCGAGCCTCTGCGTTATGAGAAAGCTAAAAAGGAGTTGCTGTATAACATGGAAAGTGTCAGCGAACAGGCGGTTACCTATTTCTTCGCTCTTGCCCTTGCACAGGCTGAATATCGACTTGCTGAAGAGAATGTGGCGTCATGCGACACTATGTATGTCATCGGTCAGCGACGCTTCAGGATTGCTTCGATTTCACGAGCCGATCTTCTTACGCTTGAACTTGACAAAGTGAACGCCCGAAATACACTTGAAAACTGTCGTATAGCTTTGAAGCGGGCGATGTTTTCTCTTGCTTCGTTTCTTGGTATGGATAAGAACACCGAGATTGAGATAGTGATGCCTGGCAGACCGATGACTGTCGACATTCCGGTCGATATGGCTCTTGCTATGGCAAAAGGGAATAACCCGACTCTTCTTGGCCACAGGCAGGCGATATTGGAGGGTGAGCGTGATTTGAACAAGGCAAAAGTGGAATCTCGCTTCAATGCCTCTGTGAATGCCTCTGTCGGGTTCAATCAGGTTGCCGACGATTTGTCCGGCGCATACCGTTCGCCATTGCGCCAGGATCTTGTATCGGTGTCAATTTCGGTCCCGATAATAGATTGGGGGGTGAGAAAAGGCAGAGTGAATATGGCTCGTAACAATCTCAATGTATCGCGTATTGCTGCCCGCCAGGATGAACTGTCAGTTGAAGAGGATATAATAATGACAGTAAGTGACTATGATGTGCGCCAAAGACTGATAGCTTCTGCGTCCGAAGCTCTTGACCTTGCTGACATGGCGTATGCCCAGACCCAGCAGCGATTCATAATAGGTAAGGCTGACATCAATTCGATTACTCTATCTCTCAATCGTAGGCAGGAGGCTTCAAAAAATTATATCTCGGCATTACAGAATTTTTGGCTCAGTCATTATAAGATTCGCAGGCTTACTCTTCACGATTTCGAAACCGGCAGATCGCTTTCTGATGAATTTGACTTGAAAATAGAGAATTGAGAATGAAGGCAAGTTCATTTACCATAATTGTTGCTTTCATTGCAATTTCATTGGTCGGATGCGCTCTTGTGCCGCTCCTTCCGGTGAAGCTTGCCCCTTCGCGAAATTTACCGTCACTGACAGTCAGCTTCTCGATGCCAAACAATTCTGCGAGGACAGTTGAGGCTGAGGTCACGTCGCGCCTTGAATCCATATTGGCTCGTGTCAGTGGAGTGAAGTCGATCAATTCCAAATCGTATAACGGTGGTGGAAGGGTGTCAATAGACCTTGACCGTCATGCTGATCTTGACATGGTAAGGTTTGAAGTGTCGGCTCTTGTGCGCCAGGCATGGGGTGATATGCCTGATGGGGTCACATATCCGTCGATTTCTCCTCGATCCGTCGAGAAAGAGAGTTCTCGTCCGTTCATGACATTTACGCTCAATGCTCCTTCAAATCCGTCTGAGATACAGGCCTATGGGGAGGAGAATCTTAAGCCTCTGCTGTCTCGTATACCGGGGGTGTATAAGGTGGAACTTAGCGGGGCGCAACCGATGGAATGGCAATTGAGATATGATATCGACAGGTTGTCGTCGCTCGGTCTTACTGCTGCTGATCTGAGAAAAGCCATATCCGAGCACTATGGCAGTGAGTTTCTTGGCATGGCAAAGATTTCAGGAGGTAAAGAGCGAGAGGAGTGGATGCGTCTGTCTCTGAAGTCAGGAGGCAATCCCGAAGCTTTTGTCCCATCTGAAATATCAATCCTGATGAATTCTGGCGAGGTAGTCAGTCTTGATAAGCTTGTTGTGGTGTCTCACATTGAAGCACGTGCTAAGCACCATTTCCGTATAAACGGACTCAACTCGATATATGTCAACATTACTTCAGAGGAGGATGCCAATCAGCTTGCACTGTCGGATCGAATAAAGGAAACAGTCAGCCTTTTTGAGAAGTCTATGCCGCAGGGGTATATGATAGATTCTGCCTATGATGCCACAGAAAATATCCGTGAAGAGCTTGACAAAATATATTTTCGCTCGGGACTCACAGTTGTCATATTGCTGCTGTTTGTAGGATTGATATCGCTGAATATTCGTTATGTATTGCTTATAACAATCGGGCTTGCAATGAATCTTGCTGTGGCTGCGGTGTTCTATTATCTGACTGGTATTGAGATTCAGCTGTATTCTCTCGCTGGTATCACCATATCACTCAATCTCATCATAGATAATCTTATTGTCATGACCGATCATTACACTCGTCGGCGTGATCTCGGGGTGTTCACTGCCATACTTGCTGCAACTCTGACCACTATCGGGGCACTTTCAGTGGTATATTTCATGGATGAGAGGACAAGGCTCAGTCTTGAGGATTTTGTTACGGTTGTGATAATAAATCTTGTTGTTTCGCTTGCGGTGGCTCTTTTCCTTGTTCCGGCATTGGTTGACAGGCTTGGAGTCCGGCGCAGGATAGAAGAACAGGGATTCCGGAATTTGCGTCGGCGTTTGTCATTGTTCCTCTCTCGCATCTATGCAAATATCGTAAATTTTGTCGTAAGATTCAGGGTTGCTTTCATTATAATTATAATACTGTCTTTTGGATTGCCTGTATTCATTATTCCTGAAAAGATAGAAGGGGATAGTAGATGGGTGGAACGTTATAATGCTATATTCGGAAGTTCGGTATACAAGGATAAAATCAAGCCTGTCACCGATGTCGTATTGGGAGGGACTCTCCGTCTGTTTGTGGAAAAGGTCTACAATGGCTCATATTGGGATCGTGATACAGGGGAACCGGTGCTGTATATTAATGCAACTCTTCCTAATGGAGCTACAGTCGAGCAGATGGACGCGCTTGTCAGGAAGATGGAGATGTATTTGAGAGGCTTCTCGGAAGTGCGTCAGTTCCAGACCTCGGTTTCAGGTCCTCGTCGGGCGTCTATTTCGGTGTATTTTGACAAACAAAGTCAGCACAGCGGTTTTCCCTATCGGCTCAAGGGTGATGTCATATCAAAGGCTCTTACTCTTGGCGGAGGCTCATGGAACGTTTATGGGCTTCAGGACCAGGGCTTCAGTAATGATGTGAGAGAGAATGCCGGAAGCTATCGCGTGAAGCTTACAGGATATAATTACGATGAACTTTCGGATTGGGCTTATCGTATGCGCGACACTCTTCTGACTCACCGTCGTATAAAGGAAGTTACCGTTGCTTCGGAGTTCTCTCACTGGAAAGATGACTACACCGAGTTTCATCTTGCCATTGACCGTGACCGACTTGCAAAATATGGGATCAATGCTTCTCAGCTGTTCCGAGCGATCGAACCTACGTTCGGGCGTGAAATTAACTGCGGTCAGATCGTTGTCGACCGCAGTGCTCAACGCATCAATCTATATTCATTGAAGTCTGATACATATGATATCTTCGCACTCATGCAGCAGCCTTTCACTATCGGAGGAAAGACATTCAAACTTTCGGATATCGGCAGGATAGAGAAACGAAATGCTCCGCAGGATATAGTGAAAACGAATCAGGAATATATCATGTGTCTGCAATACGAGTATATAGGTTCAGGCATGCAAGGCAATAAAGTGCTTGAAAGAGATCTTGAGACCATAAATGCCCTTATGCCTGTAGGTTATAGGGCTGAGAGTGAAAGACTGCAATGGAGGGATAAGGATGAAAGCGGAAAATACTGGCTTCTGCTTCTCGTAGTGGCAATAATCTTTTTCACGGCTTCGATCCTGTTCAATTCTTTGCGACAGCCGTTTGCTATAATATTTATAATTCCGATGTCTTTTATCGGAGTGTTTGCTGTGTTCTATCTGTTTAAGTTAAATTTTGACCAGGGAGGTTTTGCTTCTTTCATACTTCTTGCCGGCATCACTGTAAACGCTGCGATATATATCCTTAATGAGTATAATTCGCTATGTCATAAATACCCGACTGTTGACCGTTGCAAAATATACATCAAGGCTTTCCGCATCAAGATTGTCCCCATACTTCTTACAGTGCTTTCGACAATACTTGGTTTCATCCCATTTATTATAGGTGAAACAAAGGAGTCTTTTTGGTATCCTTTGGCAATAGGCACGATGGGTGGATTGTTAATGTCGTTAATCTGTATAATTTTATATCTCCCATTATTGGTGATTAATAAAAAGCACACTCTACGATATCTCCCTCGGAGCAACAATCCTGAAGCCATAAGGCAGATATAAACAGCTTACCATAAAGTGGAGAGCCAGTTCCCTCTCCACTTTATGTTGAAAAACATATCTCTATTTGTATCTTATATGATGCAAAAACAGTATTTTTGTTATCAATAAATTGTCACGACAGGTTGGATTGAAACTGCCGGAATTTAATCATCATGGAGTGAGAAATATGCCTCGTTTAGTTCTCGGTGGAAAAGAAATAATAAGGATAAAATTAACCTAAAATACTTACCAAATGGAATTTCTCGATTATTTTACTCGTATGTTTGGGATGGACCCTGCGCAGTCTCCGGTGTATCTGAAAATCCTGACATTCATTGTGCCTGTGGTATTTGAGTGCCTGATTATAAGCAAACTGAAAATATGAAACACATTATTATTTTGATACTTGGGATGTTATCACTCTCTTTTGGAATATCAGGATGCAGGAATACGAACAAACACGTTCAACAAGTGCAAAATGTTGGGCATCCAATACCAAGAGCCACTCGTATCACGATAGACAAACTGCTTGAAGTATTGAGAAACGTGCAAGCCGGGCGTACCGAGTTCAACTTTACCGGTATCTGTAGCAATGGTACGGACTGCATCTATTTCATGCAGGAGAATGGGAAGTTTTACATTGATTATGAGGCAATGAGTAAAGAACAACTTCCTTATTTAGATTCGCTAAAACAGTTTTCAAAGGAATATGGTTTTCCAGTTGTCGAAACAACCTACAATAATACTCCAGTTGATTATGACCACTTCCAATATGTTCCTGTTCTGGGCACCTATATTAACCGTAAGTGATTGATTTTCAATACTTACGGT
>ERZ777011.2291-NODE-2291-length-15819-cov-3.280069_pt1 | contig 15819 bp, 8 predicted proteins | sample MGYA00374964_ERZ777011 | MGnify/ENA primary metagenome ERZ777011 (study PRJEB29310, sample SAMD00008975) | mouse gut metagenome | study: EMG produced TPA metagenomics assembly of the Metagenome analysis of fecal microbiota from mouse which was promoted...
AAACACCGTTCCCACAATCTGTGAAATGCCAAACAGGCCTAACTTTGCCGGATCCTTCCCATCCACCCGCAAGGTTCCTGTCATATCCCCCGGATAAGAAAAAGGCGCCAGACCATTGATACAGTGGGCAAGGGTTGATTTCCCCGAACCGGAAGGCCCTACGATTAAAACCTTCTCTCCGGGCATAATGGAAAGGTTAATATCCCGGAGAGTCGGCTCTGTCTGTGCCCGATATTTAAATGAAAAATCTTTAAACTCAATCACAGGCTCCATGCATTAGTCCTCTTTGCTAAGGCTTGATGATTTCGCTCCGATCTTAGAATAGCCCACGCACAGCAGGGTACCTAAAATACCAATAATCAAAATGTTTCCTATAAATGCAAATGCGCCCTGGACAAATACTTTATTGGCAGGCTCCGCATAAATCACTATGTCTAAAACAGGCGCTACCAAAATCCATGCGGCAGCGTTAGCGATGATCTGCATTACGTTAAACAGTACAATCGTCTTTGTATTCGTAAATCCGCCCTCTTTCACAGCATATTTCGCTGCTAAAAGACCAATTACGCCGCCCACAACCGCCTCCGGCACAACCCAGCTCCACCATACGCTGCCATAAAACATTGCATCTCCAAGAGCATGTCCCAAAAGACCAACCAGGCCGCCTACTATCGGGCCAAATACAGCTGCAAGAAAGGCCATAATTGCCATACGGGGCTGTAAATAGGTATTGGGAATCGGCGTGGGAATCTGAATCTCCGTCAGAGCCACAAACAAGGCCGTACCAATACCAATTGCAACAACTTCTTTGATGCCAAATTTAGACTTCATTTTTTCCCTCATTTCTGCGCGGCATTTCATTTTTTATGGAGCCTGCCAATGCCGCGCGGCCGCAGCCTCCACTTTTCATTTGCTTTGTTTTCCGGGAGCCCGTTCCCACATGCTTTCCTTACACATGCCGCCCTGCGGAATCACAAATCCTGATGAAGAATGCCTGTTTTTCAAGGCATTCTTCTGAGTGTGAAGTTTTAACTGTTCTTAGGCGGCGTTTTTTGACGCCTTAGAACTTTTCTTCACACCAGCTCCCTCTGTAACAAAGTCAGTATAACACAATTTCCTGTCCAAGTGCAAAAGAATATATGATTTTTTGTGCTACGTCTTTACCGGTAAGCCGTGTAAGAGCCTCCGCATAATAATCCAGCTGGATCTGATATCTGTTAATCAGCTCTTCGGAAGCGGTAACCGCGTCCGTTTTGTAGTCAGCCACCACAATTTTCCCTTCCTCCTCAAAAAAAACGTCGATGATCCCCTGTATCAGAACCTGCTCCCCTGCCGGAAATTCCTCCTTAAGCCTGCTTGCCGCAAGCCCTAACACAAAAGGCTGCTCCCGCCACAGCTTCCCTGTTTTTTCAGCCTGCGCCATCCGCCTTGCAAGGCCGGTTTTAAAAAAAACGCAAAGCTTTGTATCGGAAATACCGTCCCGCCAGGTCTGATCCAGCAGTCCCTGCTTTACAAACTCGTCAAGCTGACGATTACATTCCGCTTTTATCTCTTTTGGCGACCGGCCTTTCTCCAATACCATCTCAAAATCAATCAGCTCCATCACCTTGTGGTAGGCGCTTCCCCTGTCAGAACCGGACAGCCCTTCCTTTGATTTGATAAAAGAAGGAATATAAGGCACAATCTCCGGCTCTTCAAACAGTTCTTTTGCAAATGCCTGTTCAAGACGCTTTCCCTCTCCCGGGCCGAACTCCAAATCGTCTGTTGACCGCTCCGATAAATCATGCATCCCCTTCTTTTTCAGTTCTGACACCGTCGTCTTTACATAAAGCTCGGAAAGATACTGATAAGGATAGGTTCTGTCAAACTGTTTTGACAGCTCCGCCATAAGCTCATTGTCCACTTCGGTCATCCTCATACTCTCCCTGCGGCGCATCTGCAGGGCAGCGTCCTCTATATCCTTCGCCAGTCTGTCCCTGGCATCAAGAATTTGAACATCTTTAAGGCAGGGAAAAATAAAATCCAGATAGCTCCCGGCGTCTGCCAGCGCGGAAAAAGGAACCTTTCCATCTTCACGCCAAACCTGTGCTCCAAATTCCTTTTCCTGATTTAATTTCTCGCGAAACTTTTCCCCGTCATCCGTCATGGCTGTGAGAATCAGCTTCTCCTTTGCCCTGGTCATTGCCACGTAAAGCACCCGCATTTCCTCCCCCAGAGCATCTAATTTCATTTTCAGTGCCGCTACGTTTTTCTTTAAGGTGTGGCTCTTAAGACGCAGATCGCTGTCTATATAATCCACTCCAATTCCCATATCTATATCCGCAATTAATCTGCCGCTGATATCCTGCATATTAAACTTCTTGGAAAGGCCCGCCACAAAGCAGACCGGAAATTCCAGCCCTTTGCTTTTGTGAATGCTCATAATGCGCACCACATCCGCATTTTCATCCAGCACATCCACCTCCCCATAATCCACCTCATACTTTTCCAACTGCTCCACATACCGCAGAAAATGAAACAGGCCGTAATAGCTGGTATTCTCAAACGCCGCCGCCCTGGTCAGCAGCATTTCCACATTTGCCCTGCGCTGCTCCCCTCCGGGACGGGCCGTTACATAATCAAGATAACCGGTATCGCTTAAAATCTCCTGAATCAGTTTATGAATAGGCGTGTAGGCCGTCTTTTTTCTATAATAAGAAAGCCGGTCTAAAAATTCCCGTATCCTTTCCCGCAAAGGGCCCTCATAGGAATTTAGCAATTCGTATAACGGAAGCTTTTTATCCATCGCACGCACGCAGGCTATTTCCTCCTTCGTGAACCCTCCGAAAAAGGAGATTAGCGTACCATAAAGCGGAATATCCTGGAGCGGATTATCCATTACATGTAGAAGCTGAAGCAATGTTCTTATTTCCACTGCCTGAAAATAGCCGGTCTGTGAAGGTACATAAGCAGGAATCCCTTCCCTTTCCAGAACTCTTTTAAAATCCTGCGCCCAGCCGGCCGCAGTCCGAAGTAAAATAACAATATCCCCATATTTTAAAGGGCGAAGGCATCCTGTGGCCTTGTCCGTCACTTTAAGACTTTGGCGAAGCCGCCATATTTTGTCCGCAATGACAGACGCTTCCTGCTCCCTTGCGCTTAAGGAAGACTCCGCATCTTTCCCTATAACGATATATTCCGTCTCATAAGGAGAAACCGGTTCGGCATCAAACACATTTTCTTTTCCTAAGGACGCGCTGTTTAATGATGGGTCGCTTAATGATATCTCATGATATGACGCATCTTCCCAAATAGCCGGTTCCGGATAAACCGCTCCCTCATAAAGAGCCGCCTCGTCGTCATACGCTATGCCGCCAAGCTTTGTACTCATAATTCTTTGAAAGAGTTTATTGACACTATTAAGCACCTGCGGACGGCTTCTGAAATTTTTATGTAAATCAATTCGCTGACAACTCCCGTCTTCTTTCGAATAACAGTTGTATTTTTCCATAAATAACTCAGGTCGCGCTAAGCGGAACTTATAAATGCTCTGCTTCACATCCCCCACCATAAATCGGTTAAAGTTTCCCTCATCCTCCCCCGATATGCTCTTTAAAAGCAGCTCCTGTACCAGATTGCTGTCCTGATATTCGTCAATTAATATCTCCGCAAAAAACTGCCGGTATTCTATTGCCGCCGGGGTGGGACTTATACCGCCGTCCTCCTGCCTTTTCAAAAGAATGTTTAAAGCAAAATGTTCCATATCATAGAAATCTATGATATTTTCCTCACGCTTTTTATTATCCAGCCTTTCCTGATAAGCAAGCGTTAACGACAAAAGCGTCTCCACAAAAGGCGCCGCTTTCTCCATCCGCTCCACTACCTGCTGCGGTGAAAGGATAAGATAGGATTCTTTTAGATCCTCAAGCTTCTTTTTTACATCCTTTCGTATCTGCCGAACCTTTTCCCTGCACGCCTGGTTTACCGTATCATCCTTTTTAGAGGGAAGCCGCCCGAAAGAAATCCTTTCAAATGCCTCGTAATAATCTGACAGGCTTTTGCTTTTTAAAAGGCGCTCTACCATTTCACGTTCCTGCTCCACCACGCTCCCATACATATACGGGCCGTCCGGCCTGTCAATAATACTGGCCGCCGTATCCAGACCTGACTTGCACTCCTCTATCACCATACCGAAATAATGCAGCAAATATTTACACCAATCCGTATTTTCCAGCTCTGAAACATCTGATATTTTATAGTCCTCCATGCATTGACCAATCCAGTCTTTTGGCCAGGGGCAACTCATGGAAAAACCGTACAGTTTTTCTATATATTCCGTCAAAAGTCTGTCGTTGCTTCCTCCGGTAAAGTATTCAACACAGTCAAAAAACGCCTGCTCTTTTTCCCCGTACTTTTCCTCCAAAAACGCCTGCATCACATCCTGTCTCAGTAAACGCAGCTCCCCTTCATCCGCCACCCGGAATCCCGGATCAAGACCGATATCGTTAAAATTATTCCTGATCACAAAAAGACAAAAGCTGTCAATGGTGGTGATCTGAGCATTGTGAAGCAGGGACGCCTGTTTTTGCAGGTGTAAATTCTCCGGTTCCTCCTCGAGCCTTTTGTCGATGGCAAGCCCAATTCTCTCACGCATCTCCGCCGCCGCCGCATTGGTAAAAGTCACCACCAAAAGACGGTCAATGTCCACCGGATGTTTTTCGTCCGTGATCATACCGATAATCCGCTCCACCAGCACCGCCGTTTTCCCGGAACCCGCCGCCGCTGAAACCAGTATATTTCTATCCCGCACATCTATTACCTTTTGCTGCTCGGGGGTAAATGCAATTGCCATTTGCTTTCTCCTTCTTCAACTTTATTCTTAAATTAAATAACATAAGAAATTATATTTATGTGCTTGCAAAACCTTTGGCACCCTGTTTTATCCAAAGTCAAAAAATAAAAGTTTGTCGTGTTATTTACTTTCGTAACATTTTTCACATTGATAGGCAGCTGCCGGATTATATCTTCTTGTGCATATTCTCCTGCGTGTTTTCCTGCATTTCCTCGCGCATTTTTTCCAAAAGGAAATCATCGGGCAAAGAAGGCAGATTGCGCACATTACATCCCGGAAGTTTTTCTTCAAATTCGCAGACTCCTTTATAAGCGCAATAGGTACAAGACTCTCTTATCCCCTGTTTGCAAGGGTTCATCTCTATATTCCCTTCCAGAATCTGCTTTCCAAATTGTCTGATTTTGTGAGTCACAAACTGGGAAATCGTCTCATAATCGCCTCCTGAAATTGTGGAAGATCGCAGGGAAAAACCGCCGTCTTTTTTCCTCTCCACCGGAATAACCAAAGATTTATCCGTAAAGTTTTTATCCAGAAGGCTGACCACCTTCTCACTATCATTGACGATTCCCGTTGTACGCAGCTGCTTCAGGATTTCCCTGCCTAACTCTTCCTCCGGCAAAACCGTTTCCGCTTTCACCAAAGGGTCATCCACATGATAGTAAAGAAGAGCGGCAGGCACAATTTCCTTATCCGGATGATTTTTCTTTTCTATCTCCACCGCCACATTCATGTAAACCACAAGCTGCAGCTGCAATCCGTAATAAAGAGCCGCCAGATCAAATTTCCTGCCGCCGGATTTATAGTCTATCACCTTCACGTACACATGCTCCTCGTCTTCGCAGGTATCGATTCTGTCAATCCTGCCCCTTAGCCTCATCTTTTCTTCCTCCGACAAAGAAAAGTCTACCGCCCCAAGCGCCTCTGCCCTTGAAAAAGACAATTCAAAAGCTGCCGGAACAAAATCCCCTTCCTGAAGCTGAGATTTCAAAGTATGGATGGTTCTTTTCAAAATCCGGTACATCCGCTCCACCATATATTCATACCTGGCGCTGCTATAAAGAATGGTTTCCCCATACGACGCCGTAACCGCCTCCAATGCCTCCCAAAGAAGCCTTTCCCCTTCCTCCTTGGGAAAGTCAAACCAGGTCAGATTGTTTTTTGCAAGTTTTCCTGCAAAGGCTTCCAGCACTTCATGAAAAATATTCCCCAAATCCGCCTGCTCAAAGCTGAATTCCTCCCGCTCCCTCAGGGTAAGGCCATATTGCAGGAAATGTGAATAAGCACAGGCCGCATACCGTTCCAGACGACTTACGCTGTTTTCCAGCATTTTCCCATAGAGAGCCTGCGCCACCGCCTTTGCCAAAGGCTTATGCTCATACCTTGCAAAGGCAGCCTCCGTCAGCTTCCCTACATAATTTCCGTATCGCTCATCCATCGCATAAAAATGGTACAGGCACTCAAGCTCCCTCCTGTTCAAGGCCCCTTCTCTCCCTGCCGCATACTCCCTGATTTCTTCCGACAAAAGCGTCAACCCGTCTTTTTTCCCTACAATCTGCGCAAAAGGCGTCTGTGTCATATCCGATTTCTCTATCTGTACCTGTGGAAAAAGCTTCCTGAGCATGTCAATCAGATAAGAGGGCCTGATACTCTTTCCCTGACTGTTCATTTTGGAAAAGGACAGATACAGCCGATCGGAAGGTTTTGTCATATTCATGTACAGATATAGCCTTTGGATATACATTTTCTGTCTGGGAGTGGGCGCTAACTCAAATTCCGACTGTTGCAGAAATTCTCTGTCAAGATCGGAAATAATACCTCCTTTCGTACTGCCCTTTGGAATATTTCCGTCGTTGACGCCTAAGAAAAATAACACCTTCACCTGCTTTAACCTGCTTCTCTCCATATCCCCCACTACAATCCTGTCCACACTTCCCGGAATAGTTCCCACTTCAATCTCAGAAAAACCGGCGTCCAGGATATCCGCAAATTCTTTAAGGCTCATAGGTTCTTCATCAAGAAGCTCTACTATCTGTTCTAAAAGCTCCATCACCAGCCTGTAAACCTGCGCGTATTCACGGGCCCGTTCCCTTTCTCCATTTTCCGTAAAAAACCTCTCGTATGCGGACAGCTTTTCCTGAATCTTTCCATTTACAATAAAATCATACAGCATCCGTACCAGCTCTCCGGCCGTTTTTTTCTTTTCCAAAAGGGGCTTCATTTGTTCCATAAAGCCTGTTCTTGTTGCATTAATTTCCTCAAGCAGCGCAGTTTCTCCATCCTCCTGCACCCCCTGTTTTTCCATAGCATCTGTTTTTTTTGCTTTTCTGACAAACATCTGTCCCCATCTTTTCTTTCCCCTGATTCCTAAGGCCAGAACATAATTTTCAAGCCGGTCAACCTCCTCCTGTGTAAAATCTGCAAGACCGCACCGTAAAAAATGAAAAACCGATTCATAGGAAAAATCAGATAATACAATCTTAATAGCGCTTCTGATATACTCAATTAACGGATTTAACAAAAGTCCTCTGGTTCGGTCGAGAAAGATGGGAATATCATAAATAAGCCCTTCCCTTTCAAAATAGTCGGCATAGGTTTCCAAATCTCCCGCGACTATTGCAATATCCCGATAGCTATAGCCCTCCTCAAGCACCAGCCTCTTGATTTGAATGCAGACCTTTCGCACCTCCTTTGCCGGATTTAACGCCTCCATCATATGAATGCTGTCCCCTCCTTTTTTCACATAAGGCTGAATGGGATAGCGAAACAGTTGTTTTTCCAAATGAGCCATCTCTTCATTATTCTTAAATCTGGGCAGTGGAGATTGTCTGATAAAAATATCATCCGTTCTTTCCACACCTGCTTCTTTGGCCAGGCCGCACAAATCCCCCACTGTTTTCTTACTGAGAAAGAACAGCTCCTGTTCTGCCCCTACCCGAAAGGGATTTTCCCTGATATCTATTGTTATAGAAACAATGACTCTTTTGGTCAAATGTAAAAGTTCCTGTATTAATCGATATTGTATGGGCGTGAACCCTGTAAATCCGTCAAAAACAATCACGCTTTCCCTGACAATCTTAGACTTTCCCACAGCCTGGGTCAAAAGTTCTAAAGTTTCCTCCGTGGTAATAAAACGCTCCTGTATATAAGATACAAACCCCTGATAAATAACTTCCAAATCCTTCAGCTTATAATACAGCGCTCCCCGTTCTTTTGCAAACTCCGCTAACGCTCCCACTCCCGAAGCGCTGATGCCATACTGCATAAACTCCGAAATGGCGGATTTTACCTCATGGATATACCCAATTTTGTTTAAATTTTTCCCAATAACAGGCATTTGTTCCGAAAGCTGCGCCGCCACCTTGCGCAGCACGAGGCTTTTTCCCGTATCGTCCAAAACCGGTTTGTTTCCGTACCCGGTTTCCTCGAAAATACGATGTGCCAGACGTCCAAAGCTGAGCACATCAATGTTCATAATTCCGCCGCATCCACTGGCGTTTACCAAATCCACCTGTGTCTGCATGGTAAACTGGTCCGGCACCAGAAATAAAAAATTGCAGGCAGGTTTTTCCCCTGCCCACTTAACAATGTCCTCATGGAGCCGTCTGCTTTTTCCGGCACCCGAACCGCCAAAATAAAACTGTAATCCCATAACTGGTTCCTCACTTCATATCCTTTTCTTTATAAAAAAGGAATCATTTCTTTTACGGAGGAAAAAATCAGATCCGGTTTCACCTCCGACTCTTCCACATCCTTCATCCCCGCTTCCCCGCTGAGCACTAAAATTCCCGTGTAGCCATTGTTCACCCCTGCCGCCACATCCGTATAGAGCCGATCCCCCACCATAGCGGTCTCACTCTTTGAAACCCCTGCCCGCTGTGCCAGATAATCCATAATATGGCCGTTTGGCTTTCCAATCACGTGATCGGGGTAGCGGAAGGCGGACGCATGAATAAAAGCATGGATTGCCCCCGCATCCGGGACAAAGCCTGTTTCCGTAGGACAGTTATAGTCAGGATGGGTTGATATGTAAGGCAGCCCCTCTCTCACAAAATCGCATACCCTGCACATCTTTGCATAAGTAAGGGAGGTATCAAATCCAACCACTACCATCTCAGGCTCCTTTTCATCCAGCTTAATGCCCGCCTCCAAAAATTCTTCCTGCAAAAGTTCATTTCCCAATAAATAGACTCTTTTTCCCGGAAAATTCTTTTTTAAATAGGCAATCGTCGCCTCCCCGGAGGTCACGATTTTGTCGGTCCCCACGGAAAGCCCCATCCTTCCAAGCTTTTCCACATAAGCCTGCGGATTTTTGGAGGAATTGTTGGTCAAAAACACGTACTTTTTCCCTGCATCCTCCAGCGCCTTCAAAAAATCCCTGGCCCCGTCAATCCACCGTTCCCCCAGATAAACCGTCCCGTCCATATCCAGAGCAAAACAATTGATTCCCTTAAGCAGGCCCTTATCATCCACATCAACCATATGTATCATCAAAGTTTCTCTCCTTCTATCTTATGCATAACCTTCCTAATACAAACCATCCGGCAAGCCATTACCTCTTCAAACTCACAGCCTGCCTGAATATTCTCGTAACCTCCCGGCCCACTACCTTACAGGCGCCGTAACCCCCTTAAGCCAATCAAGCATTTCCCCCTCAAAATAAGGCGCCAGCTTCTCATACACCTCTTTGTGATAACCGTTCAGTCTCTCCTTATCCTTCTCATCCAGCATGGAAATCTCCACCCCCTCAAGGTCAATGGGCACATAGGTCAAATCCTCAAAATACATAAACTGCCCATAATCATTTTTCTCCCCTTTCCGGCACAGAAGCTCATTTTCCGTCCTGATTCCATGACTTCCTTCTATATAAATACCGGGCTCATCTGTGGTGACCATGCCTTCTTCAAGCACCGCGCTGTTTAAATGTTCTCCCTGCATCTTCCATCTGAAACTGTTCGGCCCCTCATGCACGTTCAAAAGATAACCTACCCCGTGCCCCGTGCCGTGCTTATAATCAAGGCCGCGCTCCCAGAACACCTCTCTTGCCCGGATGTCCAGATTGATGCCCCTGCACCCATAGAGGAATTTCGTCGCACGCAAATTAAGCATGGCTTTTAACACCAGCGTAAAGTGCTCTTTCATTTCCCTGGTCAGTCCGCCAAGTGCAAACGTCCTTGTAATATCCGTAGAGCCTTCCGGGTAATGGCCGCCGCTGTCCACCATCAAAAATCCTTCCGGCAGAATTTCGGCGCAGGCATCCTCCTTTGCGCTGTAGTGCACAATCGCCCCGTTAGTCCCGTAGGCACAGATTGTGCTAAAGCTGGGCTCTATAAAATGCTCGTTTTCCCTTCGCAGCTTTTCCAGATACTCGGCCGCGCTTACCTCTGTCATGGGAATCTTCCCGACATTTCTCTTAAGCCAATACATAAAACGGGTTACGGCAATGGCGTCCATTAAATGCGCTTTGCGCAAATTTTCCATTTCAACCTGATTTTTCACCGCCTTCATGGCCGACGTGGGATTGTCCTTATCTACTACCTCCACATCCTCCGAAAGCTCCTTCAGCAGCCTGCAGCTGACGCGCTCTTTGCAAAGCAGCGCCTTCTCCCCGTGAATTTCCGGTATGTAAGAATAAAATTCATCATAGGGGCGAAGGGAAGCCCCATTTTCCTCAAGATATTTCCTTAATTCCTCTGTCCAGATTCCATCCTCTTTTCCTTCTGCAAAAAGAAATACCTTCTCCATGGTCATCACGATGTAGGATAATACCACGGGACAACTTTCCACATCGTTGCCCCGGATATTTAACAGCCACGCAATATCATCTAAGGATGTTAAAATATGTATGCTGCAGTCTTCCTCCTTCATCTTTTCCCTCACCCGCGCGATTTTGGAAGAAGCGCTCTCGCCGCTGTAACATTCCTTGAGCACAAACACCGGATGATGGGAAAGGGCCGGACGCTCCTTCCAGATCTTTTCCGAAAGATCCTTATCCCAAATCATTTTTCCATTCTTTTTGCTTAAAATTTCCTCATATTTCTTTGCCGATTCCGCCTTCACCACGCGGCCGTCAAATCCAAGGCACTCGCCCTCCTTTAAAACCTGCTCCAGATACTCCTCTATCGTAGGCACCCCCGGCTCTTCCATTTTCATCAGACGAATATCGCTGCCTTCCAGCTCTTTTTCCGCCTGTATAAAATACCTGCCGTCCGTAAAAAGCGCGGCCTCATTCCCGGAAACCACCAACGTCCCCGCAGAACCCGTAAACCCGCTAAAATATTTTCTCACCTGAAAAAAGCCGCTGACATATTCACTGTCGTGATAATCCGATGTGGGTATCAGATAACAGTCTATACCGGCTGCTTTCATACTTTCTCTTAATTTCCCAATTCTCTCCCGTACCATACTTCTCTCCATTTCCGCAAGGTGAACCAAGTTCACCTTTGCTTTATTTGCGCATATCAAGTTTGTGGATGCAGCGCGGACACAAACTTGTGAGTGAAAGATTGGAAATCTTTACTCTTTCCTCATTTCCGCGCTGTTTTGCGCCTGGTAGATTGATATCTGTATTGCTTTTATGCCTGACAGCGTTTGTTCTGTTCTGCTTTTAAAAAGGTCCGGTATGATTAAATGCCCAGTCTGGTAAATAATTCCTTTGGCGCGTCATTTTTCTCCATGCTCTCACGGATATAAGCGCACATTTGTTTTCTCACTTCTTCATTCTCTATGGGGTGTTCCTGCATGGGGTCGGCCTCCAAATCAAACAGCATGGATCCAAAAGCGGTGGTATCCCCCATTCTGTTTTTAGCCTCAATCTTCATGAGCCTGCATCCCTTTGTGAAAGAAAAGGGGCCTGCCAGTTCCATATTCCGTAGTTCCTCCGGCCGGAACATTGCGCGCATATGGGTCGGCATCAATGTGTATTCATAGACCGGCGCTTCCGGATTTGCCGCCGAATGCATATACAGATATCTCCCATCCGTAACATCCACCTGGCTCCCATGGTAGCCGAACACCGCGTATTTGCGTATGGGCGTATCGTCATCCATCACGCCGCCAAGGGGCTTTCCTTCCATATCCTTTGGAATCTCCACGCCAAAATATTCTAAGAGGGTGGGCGCAATATCAATCATCTGTACCAGCGAATTTCTCTTTACCCCCGCGCATTCCTTCCGCCTTGGGTCATAAATGTATAACGGCGTATGTGCAATTTCATTGTAAATGGGCATGGACGTTTTGCCCCACCAGCCGTGCTCGCCAAGCAGGAATCCATGATCCGTATTCACAATCAGCATGGTGTCTTCCCACAAGTTATACTTATCCATCAAATCCAGCACTTTCCCCAAATACCGATCACATTTGGTAAGCAGCGCGGCATATTCATACCGCACATGGGCAACCGTATTTTCATCTTCCGCCACCGGCGCATAGGGCGGCCAGTCAGCCTCCGCTTCTTCATCTCCCACAAAGGTATGGGGATATAAGGCTTTATCTTCCTTTAGCGTATAAAATGGTTCATGGGGATCAAAGGTTTCAATCTGCAAAAACCAGTTGTCCTCTTCATGATTCCTTTCTATAAATTCCATTCCATTCCGGAAGGTTACGGCCTGAGACGTTTTTTCTTCCGTGTCCATGACACGTCGGTTGACTTCGTCATGAGCCATCATTTTTGTGTAGGGAGGATAAGAAAGCATCACTTCTTTGTTTTTAAATACGGTCTTTTTGTCATACTGGCAGCTCAGATCCGCTTTCCATAAATCCCCTTCCTGCCCTCTTGCAATTTCCCACGAAGAATAGCGGTTGTGATAGGTGCATCCTCCATCCTCCCAATAATGCTGGTGGTCGCTGATTAAATGTGTGTAAACTCCGGCGTTTTTTAAAAGTTCCGGCATGGAATCGTCAAAGGGCTCCATAGGTCCCCAGCTTCTGTGATAGAAGTTAAGCCTGCCTGTCTGCAATTCCCTCCTTGCCGGCATACATGGCATACTGCCCACATAACAGTTTTCAAACTGCACGCTGCGCTGTGCCAACCGACTGAAATTGGGGGTGATTGTCCAGTCACACCCGTAAGTCTCCAGCATATGGCGGTTCAGGGAATCGTACATTACCATAATTGCCTTCATTTTTCTTGCTCCTTTCTTTTTGTTTGCTGTTGTCTATTGATTAAATGACGAATCATCTAATTCCTTTTTCATTCCTGCAAAAATTCCATTTTGAAAACGTTTTCAAAATTAAGCTGATTATAAGGCGTTTACAAACGCCTTATGGAATTTCTTTCAATATATTTTGTTTCGTATTCAATTGAGTTTTCCCTTACTTTTCTGTTCTCGATATAGTCAATCAAAAGCTCCGCCGCTCCAACTCCCATATCTTTAGCCGGCACGTAAAAAGACGACACCTGAGGATACAAACGCGTTCCATTGCCTAATTCATGCTCCACCGATAAAATGGAAACCTGCTCTGGAACCTTTATCTGCAATTCCGCACAGACACTTAAGAGAATCTGCGCTTCCTCCATTCCTCTTGCACAAATGGCGCTGCATCCTCTTTGCAGGACATATTCCCTTATATCCTGCAGGGTACGCTCCCTTGTCTCCAAAAAAGAATTTAATATTCGGGGAAAAACTTCCATATCCGGCATTTCATTCCGAATCCTGTCCATAATGCCTTTCAGGTAATGGCTGTGCACTTCGGATGCCAGTAAAAGTACTTTCCTATGTCCGTTGCTTCTGAGCACCTCTATCATCCTGACATTATACTGTTCAAATTGTGCGTAGACATTCAGCCCTTTTTTGTGAAGCCGCTTTCCGATGTATACTACCGGATAGCCTTCTTCCATAATCTGCCAGACCACATCCACATTATCCTCTGCGGATTTACTTGTAAGCCCGCTTAATATCAGTCCGTCGATACGTTTCTGTCTGATAAATTCAAGATACTTAGGGATACGCTTTTTTCTGCTTTCATATTCCCTGCTCTCACTGATCAAAACCATACTGTAATTCTGATAGGCAAGAACCTTTTCAATACCCTTAAGCAGTTCCAGATCATAGGCAGATTCAAAAATAGAATCCGTTCCATAGGGAAAATAGACGCCAATCATATTGGAAGTCTGCTTTTTCAATCCTCTTGCAAACTGATTTGGCTCATAGTGGTAATATTCCATTGCCTCTTTCACAGCCAGCATCTTTTTCTCACTGACCGTCGCGGTGTTGTTTAAGATTCTGGATACGGTGGAAATAGAAACCCCCGCTCTGTTTGCCACATCCCTGATTGAAACTTCCATCATAACTATACCCCCTGCATACACCAGGCAAAACCTGTGGTCATGTATCCCAGGCTATGCTTACGATACTGCACCAACATCGGCACAAATACAAACACATTCCTAAATCTGTTTACTCCTATGGATGTTTACTCCTATGGGTGTTTACCCCTATGGGCAGCCGGGCATGCATGTTGCACTGACGTTAAACTTCCCCGAATTTTGAAAACGTTTTCAAAATCCTCTTTTATAATACCTTTAAATTCTCTTTCAGGCAATAGTAAAAAGTACAGATTCCGCACACTATATTTTGTTACTTTTTGACAAATATTCAATTATTATTGCTATCAACCCTTTGACTCCCTATCGCGGCGAGGTATTTTCCATATAGCTTATGAAAAAAAGTATTTCGATAATTGCTGCGCCATTTGCGAAGGAGCAGCAGGGCAGCCATGCTGCCCTATCCCGATAGCCGGCTTTGTTTTCCCATGGTAATCGCTTCCGCAGGTGGCAAAAATATTTCTCTCCTGTGCAGTCCTGTAAAAATATTCCGCCTGTTTGGGGCTGTGGTAACTGCTGAACGCTTCAATACCGTCAATCCCAAGATTTAGAATGTCTTCGAGCAGAAACTCTTTCCCTTTCAGATTCATGCCCGGATGCGCCATTACGGCAACGCCATGATTGCGGTGGATCACATTGATAATCTCTTCCATTGCCGGAAAGTCAATTTTTACATAGCAGGGTTTCCCCTGGGAATAATAGTCCCAATAAAAATTTACATATGGGTTGTCGCTTCTTTCTCCTCCCGGACGGTATGGTTTTAAAAGCCGGTGGTCTGCATATCTTGGCATTGCCAGTAAAACTTCCGCAAACATTTCCCCCGTCCAGCTCCCCTTAAAATAACTGTCTTTAGATAATGCCCACATGTCCTTTTTGGTCACATGGCAAAAGCCTAACGCCTGTGTCGCAGAAAGCCTTTCAAGAGAAGCCCGGAAGCTTTGATCCTCCACATTCTTTTCGATTGCTTCAAAATCGCTCCCCAAAAAGTCAATGCCATATCCAAGCATATGAAAGTTTGTGTCTTTAAACGTACAGTCAATTTCAATACCCGGAATGTAAGTAATTCCTTTTTTCTCTGCCGCCTTAGCCGCTTCTTCGTTTGCCTTTGCACAATTGTGATCCGTAATTGACATCATACGGACGCCTTTTTTTGCACATTGCCCTACTAATTCGGAAGGTGTAAATTCCCCGTCGTCGCTGTATCTGCTGTGCATATGTAAATCTATCATATCAATCTCCCATGCCGCCTTTGGCGGCTCAAATTTCCTTTGCCCGCTTCCTGTTTCGGAAGTGTGACGGCCGCTTATGAGTCCTGTTTGTTTTTATTTACGGATACTTTCGGCAGCATTTTTTCGTGCATCACGGCCATGAGAACCAATATTGCCAGTAAATAGACAGGGAACAGGAAAATACCGATATGGTTTGCAATAAACCCGAAAACCGGCGGCATGAGGCAGGTTCCCATATAAGCAAACGCCATTTGTACGCCTATCATGGCCTGCGATTTATCCGCCCCAAAATGTTCCGGCGTAGAATGTATAATGGAAGGATAAACCGGAGCGCAGCCAAGCCCAATAATAATTAAGCCAAGCAATGCGGCCATGCTTCCTCCAAAGGGCAAAAATAGCAGCGCAATACCAAACAGTACAAGTCCCTCTCCAAGCCG
>ERZ777011.2293-NODE-2293-length-15817-cov-54.838028_pt1 | contig 15817 bp, 13 predicted proteins | sample MGYA00374964_ERZ777011 | MGnify/ENA primary metagenome ERZ777011 (study PRJEB29310, sample SAMD00008975) | mouse gut metagenome | study: EMG produced TPA metagenomics assembly of the Metagenome analysis of fecal microbiota from mouse which was promoted...
TGAATTTCAATTATTTCAAAGAACTTTTATGATTTTTTAGTGGACACTAATGTATATAACTATAAAACAACAAAATTTTTCCTATGTATTCTAAAATTAGGTCATTGCTCGCACTGGCTTTGATCAGTGTGACTATATCCGCTTGTAATGTAGAGCGGATAGAAGTGCCGGCAGATGAATTATATGCCCGGGAATTTATCAAGCAGATAGGGATTATTGATTCCAAGCAAGATTGTAACATGGCTGTGAGGGGAGTGGTGACGGTTGTGTCATCAAAGCCTGCCGACCTGAAAGTTTTAGCCGATGTCAACGGCAAACGATATTTGTTTGCGGATTATAAGAATGTTTCAGGCACCCAGGAAGTTAGTTTCGATATACCTCGTGAAGTTAAAGATGTAATAGTTCGTACAGGCAATAGGAATCATGTAGTCCGACTTGGCTCTACTCTTAATCTTGATCGGGCAGGTTCACGCACTATAAATTCAAGCACCGACGATGGTTCGCCGGTGTCATATTACCCTCAAGAGGACCGGAGGGTGTTTAATGGATCGATATTGTCAAAGTTCGCATGGAATATGCCCCGTAAAGATAAGACAAATTATCAAAAAGCGATTTCTGATTATTCGTTCATATCTGAAGCGAATAAAGAGATGACCATTTATCCTGTTGATGGTAAGTTTTATATAACTAATAGTTCTGATAAATCAAATTATTACAGTCATTGTCTTGGGATATACTGGCTTAATGAGGAAGATAATGGTAAGATTCGAAAAGAGAATATGCGTGATTTATATTATGGATATACCGAAGAGTTAACTTATGTTGTAACTAATGGTGACGGCTCTCAGTTGTCGATTAAAAAACCTCGAATATTTGAGTTCAATTCAGCTATAACTGAAAATTGGTATGATAATATGGAAGTTACAACACGAGGTATAACATACAAATTTGCTGAGAGTGGCATTAAGTATGGATTTTATGTTAAGTTTTCAATTGTAGATGATAAAAGCGATGCTAAATTATCATTTCTTGATCCAAAAGGGGCAAGTCTGCCTAAGAAATTTGATTATGTACATTTTTCTCAAGCCTATCTGAATGAGATATTTGGTACAGTAAACGGAATCGTAGATGAGAATGGTTTACTGGATTACCAAATTAATAGTTCGCCGACAAGGCAAAGTAAAGTTTATAATCACTCATGGAGCTCAGTTTCTGATTCAAAATATAAGCACGTTGCTGCTTGTTTCAATCCAGTAGAGTATTCTGACGGCACCACTCGCTTGTTCTTTGCATTTGAGGACGGGCAGAATGATTCTTATTTTGACTTGGCTGATATTGTTTTCATGTTTGATGAGGCGACTGTTCCGGTGGTGTACGATGAGATAGCTCAGGCGACTGTCGCTTTGCCGGGACAAACTGTCGAGCCTGATTATGAACCTTATGAATGGCTTATCGCCGCAGAGGATCTTGGCGGAATCAATGACTTTGATTTTAATGACTTGGTAGTCAGTGTGAAATATAATGCGGTAAAAGACGGTTCCTCACCGGAATATACCGATGTAACCATAACTCCGCTCGCTGCCGGTGGCACTTTGCCTATTTATCTTATGTATGATGGCAGATTGGGTGATGATTCCACTGAAAAAACATACGTGATAGGGTCTGAATGTCATTTATGGTTAGGAGGTGGTGATTCAACGACACCTATAAATGTACATGGCTCAGTGACACATATTTGCCCCGAAGATAAGGCGGTAGTTGTGCGTGTGCCGGGACAATTCAGTCTTGCGTCACATATTAATAATTCAAAATGGGAGAATAATATGGGTGGATTCTGGTTGCTTGTAGACCCGGAGGAACAATTTAGTGAGGATTCACATACTTATAAAGCGACGAGTCTCTTCCCTGAGTCCGCTCGTAAAGTCCAGCCACCGATGCAGGGTGAGGGGTTCACTGCTCCGCAGATGATATGTGTAGGTACAGCTTGGGAATGGCCCTCGGAAAGGTCTTCAATTCAGACCACATACTATAATTTCACCAATTGGCTCAATGGCACCTTGGGCGAAGGGGAGAGCTGGTATGGGAGTGCCGAACATCACAATGGCAATGTCATCAGCCGTAAACATTAAGAGGTTATTAAACAACCTCTAAATTTAATAGTCGCTGAAAAGTCTTGGCTTGATTACAATACCGGCACGCAACATGCTGTGATACTGTTTGTAGTCGAGGAGCCCTTCTCCGTAACCGTTGTAATATTGAAGGAACAGGAATTGATTGTCTCGTTTGAATATACGGTAGTTCAGCTCCACGATGGTATTGTAATTAAGCCTCCATCCTTTGCGCTTTACGAGTGTGACAGCGCATCCGAAACGTCCGTTTTGCGATGTGAAACTTGTACCCATCTGGTATATACCGCAGTAATTTAATATATCCTTGTTCTCGGAACCGTCTATGACCGGCAACCAAAACTTGCCATGCACCACAATGGAGGGATCTATCATGATGCTTCCACCAAGGCTCAGTCGGTTCCATGAGCGGGATGCCGCTCCGTCACGACCGTTGGACTCATGCTCGGCAATGAGGTTGATTTTCCCCACGAACCTGTCCTTTACAAACAATGGCTTTGTCAGTCCGATACCCGGATTGAAGTTAAGATCGGTCATTGGCATGGAGTTTTCAAGCACATTCCAGAAGCATTTTTGTGAGTAGAATAGGAATAGGTATGTCCCAAACGGCAGTGTGCTCTTGGTGAGACGCTGGGCTATGGATATTTGAAATTTTATGTTTGTGTTGTCACGTCTGATCCCATGTCCGATGGGACATCCGAAGATGAAATAATTATCCTTGTATAATCCGAAGTATGGTCCGTCGTCAAACGCCTTGCGGATGCTGTCGGAGTTGACATCATCGTTACTTATACTTACAATCTGCGCTTCGGCGGCGAGTGGGGCACTTACCGCAAAAACTATGGCTAATATCAACGTTATGATGAGTCGCATAATGTGGATCTGTGATTTTATGAGTGCAAATATACTCACTAAATGTCGAATTTGAGAGAAAAAATGTAATTTAGTTCTCTTTTCGGCTTATAAGTTGTACTTTTGTATCATAAACAAGCTAAATCATTATGACACGCCACATATATCTGTTAGTTATTATGCTGCTTGGGGTCGTTATGACCGGTTGCGGCAACGATGACGAATTTGTGATTAATTGCCGTATTAAGGACCTCGGCGACAAGGGTGTTGAAATGGTATATTTCAACCGAGGATTGCAACGTGTGTCCTTCCACCCCGATGACGGGAAAGTGACACTTCGAGGGTCGTCACCCGACCTTACCCCGGTAGAGGTTTTCACCCTTGACAATCGTTTGCTCTTCACCTGCGTTGCCAAGAACGGTGATGAACTTGAGGTTAAGCTCGACCCTTCAAAGGTTGGCGCAATAACCATAGAAGGAAATGATATATCCGAGCAGTATGCAAAATTCATCAGCACGAATGCGGAAACACTTGTGAACACACGTGATGCCGCCGGTATAAATGCTCTTATAACCAAGGAGGTTACCGCCCATCCCGACCGTATATCATCGGCTCTGATTCTGATGACGATGTTCCATGCTCCCGGATATGAGATGCTTGCTGACTCGCTGATTCATATTCTTGTACCCGAAGCGCGTCCGTCAGCTCTTATGAAAAGTTTTGCGGCATTGGTGGGTGAGCAGGTATCGACAAGTGCCAGAGGGAATGTGAGAGGTATGACTTTTCACACCGGGCGTGATACGGTTAACGGTCATGACACCATCGTGCGGTTTATGCCTACATTCCATTCCTACGGGCTTCTGGTGTTTGTGAGCGATCGTAAGAGCGATACCATTACAAACCGTCTGAATGAGCTTATTAAGGATTATCATAGACGTAGGTTGGAGATTATGGAACTCTCTTTCCAAAGCGACAGTGCGACTTGGCGCAGGTCTATACGCATCGATAGCGCAAAGTGGACTCAGGCTTGGGTTCCCGGTGGTAATGCCGCTTCACAGATACGTAATCTTGCCGTACCTACCACTCCGTTTTTCATAGTTACTGACAGCCTTGGCAAGCAGTTATACAGAGGTCGTTCTATAGCTTCTGCGGTAGATACTTTGCGGTATCGCTTGAAAGAGCATCTGATTTCCGACAGTGTTACTACTGCATCTGATAGTATTCTCCCTCCCGATAACTCGGATAGCCATAAGCTTGAACCGGTTAAGCGTCCGCAAAATCAGAAGCTTAAGCCTGCCAAAGTGCAATAAAATCATGCTGATAGCGTTAGTTATTTAGGGTAGCCCTCATGGCTATCCTAAATTTGACTTATGATAACGAAATCCCCGATTACAATACTCTTTTTAATAATCACAGCCATGCTCATGCAGGGATGCATCGAGGATGGCATTGACACCTCATCGTCGTCTCAACCTTTATTTTCTACCGAAACAGTAGATTTGGGAACCGTGTTTACTGGTGAACGCACCCCTACTACTCGTCTGATGGTATATAACCGTCATGACAAAGTGATGAACATAAGTGACATATCTCTTCATGGAGGTGATGACTGTTTCCGCATTAATGTTGATGGTATGGCTGGTCGGGAATTTAAGGATGTGGAGATACGCCCAAAGGATTCCATTTATATTTTTGTGGACGCTCTCTTGCCCGAGATGGATCGTCCGATACCTGCGGAGAGGGTAGGGCATATAGATTTTGTCACCAACGGAGTCACTACGTCTGTTAAGTTGCAGGCTGTCGGGCAGGATGTGGTGCGCCTGAGGGGGAAATCATTAGATGCTGACACACGCCTTGATAACACATATCCCTATCAGGTATTCGATTCGTTGATAGTGGAGAAAGATGTCACTCTGACTATCCCTAAGGGTACTAAACTACATTTTCACGATAGGAGCTATATGCGTGTGTATGGCACACTGGTAACTGAGGGGACATTTGACGCTCCGGTGGATTTATGCGGCGACCGTATGGGTAATGTGGTCGGTGAGATACCTTTTGACCTAATGGCATCGCAATGGCAGGGATTGGAGTTCGCTGCCGGTAGCCGTGACAATAATCTCAGCCATACCTTTGTGCGTAACACTGTCGGAGGGGTTGTGGCTAACCGAGGTACAGATATACGATTCCTTAATTGCCGTCTGCGAAATTCTGCCAGATATCCCCTCAGTGCCGCTCATGCTGATATACGGCTCATAGGGTGTGAAATTGCCGATGGCGGTGAGGGTGTGATGAAACTTACCGGCGGCAATGTGGTGGCTAATCACTGCACTTTTGCGAACTATTACCTGTTCTCACCGATAAGAGGTGCCATGGTGCAGTTTGAACACTATGACGCTGCTTCGTCTGACGGGTCAGGTCTCCCGGTTCTGTCAGCTGATTTTTCAAACTGTATCTTTTACGGTTTAGGGACTGAGTTATCGGTCAAGAGCTTCGCTTCTGATAATACTGTCGGTGATTCTGAAAATGGCGTATGTTTCCGCCATTGCCTGTTTGGGAGCAATGGTTCGGACGATGCTAATTTCATTGATTGTGTTTGGGGGATGGATCCTCTTTACGGCACGGTCAGGGATGAATATCTGTTCGACTATCGTCTGCGTCCCGGCTCTCCAGCCATCAACACAGCCGATCCTGCGCTCACACATCCCGATGCTGCCACCGATATCTACGGTATCCACCGCCTCCCAACCCCCAATCTCGGAGCCTACCAGTCAGTCTGTGACTTTTTTGAATAGGATTGAGTATTTGTTGAGGAGGTCGTTGAAGCGTGGGTCTGAACGGAGTGGGGCTACGTTCACACGAGCGTCATCGTTATTGGTCCAGTTGTGATAATTGGCATACCCTTTTTCGAGTGAGGTTGCCATGCATTTGAAGGCTTTGTCAAAATCGCCGCTTTGGGCATAGTAACATGTCGCATAGTAGTTGACTTCGCCGTCATAATCCTTGGCAGTTGCAAGCACTCGTTGCATCCAAGTGTCACCTTCCTCTTTTTTGTCAAGGAACAGGAGTGCGAATCCACGCATGGATGAGATTTCATCTATGGGTAAATCCATGTCAAGCACACGTTCATAACAGCGTTTCGCATTGGTTTCCTGCTTGCGGTAATCAGCAAGAACCCATCCGCGGAGAAGAGCCAAATAAGGATCTTCCGGGTTATTCATCGCTGCCTCGCTGAAACATACCGATGCGTCTGCGGCATCACCTGCCGACAGTTCCGCAAGCCCTTTGGCTATGAGTGCGTCATTGGACTCTGGTTCTTTTTCAAGCGCTTTTTCAGCACATGAGATGGCTGATTCGGTATTGCCGAGGGCACGTTCGATGCGTGATTTCAACACGTAATAGAATGTGTTGTCATTAGTGGCACTGATGGCATAGTCGATATTGACTTCGGCTATGTCGTAATTTCCAAGAGCATAATAACATTCGGCAAGTGAGGCATTAATGCCGGGATATGAGTCGAGATGTTCATTTATTATGCGGTCGTAGTCGGAAATCGCTGCGAGATAGTTGCAATGACCCTGTGCTATCATGGCACGAAGGAAGTAGAATATACCGTTCTTGGGTGCCTGTCGGATAGCGCCTGATATGCCGCTGATCACCACCGGATAATTTGTGCGTGAGAGTGATACCAGTTCACGGATGGCTTTTGGAGTGCTCTCTTGGTCGGTTGATATGGCTACCAGATAGTCCTGAACGGCTCCTTGGTCATTTTCCATCATGGTGCGCACCGCTGCTCGACGCATATATACTTGGCTGTTGGTCGGTGTGAGAGCCACAGCTTGGTCACACAATTCCTCTGCGATGCCGATATTGTTCTCCTTCACGGCTGTGCGGGCGAGTCCGAACAGAGCTTCCTGACTCCTTGGATTCATGAGTTGGAGTTGGCGGAAATCAGCCTTAGCCTCATTGTATCTTCCGAGATTATAGAGAGCTGTGGCACGTTGATAAGTGGCTATGTAGTTTGCCGGATCATTAGCAAGCACGGCATTAAGGTCGGTCAAAGCCTGCTCATCCTTATGGAGCATCATGTATATGTTAGCTCTGAGTTCAAGTGCCTGCTGAGTGTCAAATTCGCTGTTTTCGGCATATTTGAATCCCATGTTTATATCATCGAGCGCACGCAGGTAGTCCCCGCACTTATAATATATGTTGGCTCGACGAAACAAAACATCTGCGTCATGAGGATCTTCTTCAAGGAGTTGGTCGTAAGTCTTCATCAGAGTTTGCGTCATCGGGTTATCCATGGGATTCTGAGAGAAACTTACGAGGGTAGAGGCGGTAATGAATAGAAATGATAATAACGAATGTTTTAAGTTCATCGTAGTACGTATGTTTACCTATTGGAAATTTAATATTGCTTAGAACTGATTGATTGTCAGACGTATTGCCGCAAGACGACGAAGAAGCTCTGGCAGTTGTGCGAGGGGAAGCATGTTGGCTCCGTCGCTTTTGGCTACAGAGGGATTCTGATGGGTCTCCAAGAAGAGTCCGTCAGCACCGACCGCAACACCGGCACGTGCGATTGTCTCAATCAGGTCAGGACGACCGCCGGTCACACCCTTTGACTGGTTGGGCTGCTGAAGTGAATGGGTCACATCAAGTATCACCGGCGCACCGAAGCGTTGCATCTCAGGTATGCCTCTGTAATCCACTATTAAATCCTGATAGCCGAATGAAACACCGCGCTCGGTGAGAGCCACGTTATCATTGCCGGCATCACGAACCTTCTGTAAGGCGAATTGCATGGCTTCCGGTGACAGAAATTGTCCCTTCTTTATATTCACTGCACGTCCTGTGCGGGCTGCGGCTACAAGAAGGTCGGTCTGTCGGCACAAGAAAGCCGGAATCTGTAGCACATCTACAAATTCGGCAGCCATCGCAGCTTCTTCAGCGGTATGGATATCGGTTACAACGGGTATTTTGAATGTGTCACGTACTTTTGAGAGGATTTTAAGGGCCTCGAGGTCTCCTATACCGGTGAATGAATCAAGACGTGAGCGGTTGGCTTTGCGGTAAGAGCCTTTGAACACGTATGGTATTCCAAGCTCCGAAGTTATCTTCAAAGCTGTTTCGGCTATTTCCATTGCCATGCTTTCACCCTCTATCACACAGGGCCCGGCAAGCAGGAAAAATTGAGTTTGTAATGAATATTCTTTGAATGTAAACATTTTGTGACAATGATTGGGGACTGTGAGATCTGTCCCTATATTGGTTTATGAGTTGAGTTGATCTATTACATGACAGGTGGAGAGAGCGAAGAGAGCGGCTGTTTCCGTGCGCAGACGGTTGTCGCCGAGAGTGACCGGCTTAAAACCGGCATCGAGTGTAGCCCGAATTTCCGCAGGAGTGAAGTCACCTTCCGGACCTATTAAAATGAGAGTGTCAAGTCCCGGTTGATAGCTGCGGGCGAGGTTGACACGTGGAATTTCCGGATCGCAGTAAGCGACAAATTTTTGCGAGTCCGGCATCATTGTGATAAGCGAATGTAGCGGAGTCATCGGTTCGATTACGGGACGGGTGGCTTTGAGCGATTGCTTCATTGCCGCTACAGCAATTTTCTCAAGCCGCTCAACCTTGATTTCCCTGCGCCCGCTTCGGTCGGTGAGCAGAGGGATGATGCGGTTTACACCTATCTCTGTCATCTTTTCCACGAGCCATTCCATCCGGTCGAGATGCTTGGTGGGTGCTACCGCCACGGCAAGCTGTTGGCTCCATGGGAGAGGTTGAGGATATGAGTCCAGTATCTCCACTCCGGCATGTTTGGAATGTGCGTCTACCAAACGGCATGTGTACACATTCCCCTTGCCGTCTATCACCTGCAGCTCATCCCCCTCCTTCATTCGAAGCACACGCACGGCGTGCCGGGAGTCACTTTCAGGCAACACTAACTCTTCTGCTATATTTGGAGAATAGAATTGTATCATTCGTTCACAAGTCCGTCGGCTGCCGAGTTGCTTCGATCAACAAGCTCGGTCTCGGCTTTGACTGACGGCGTTTTGTTATCTTTGAAAATTAACATAAAGAGGACACCTACCACCAGTGAGTAAGCGGCAAAGATATACCATGAAGTCACCCATCCGGCATGTTGCGCTTCAGGGGTGCTTTGCGAGAATACGAAGTGGTTCACTATGGCTTGCGCGCAGAATGTGCCGACAGTGGCACCGATACCGTTGGTCATAATCATGAACAGACCCTGCGCGCTGCTGCGGATATCTTTGGTGGTTTCCTGATCCACATATAATCCGCCTGACACGTTGAAGAAATCGAACGCCACACCATACACGATGCATGACAACACGAGTAGCCACAGACCGCTGCCGGTGTCGCCTAACCCGAAGAATCCGAAGCGTAGCATCCATGCGAACATCGACATCATCATCACACCCTTTATGCCGAAACGTTTCAGGCAGAAGGGGATGAGGAGTATACAGAGTGTTTCACTCATCTGAGAGAGTGATATGAGTGCGTTGGCGTTGTGTGCGCCCCATGTATTGGCAAATTCCGGAATCTCTGAAAAAGAAGTGATGAATGTGTTGCCGTAACTGTTGGTAATCTGCAACGACACACCCAAAAGCATACTGAATATGAAGAATATTGCCATACGCTTCACTTTGAACAGCTTGAAAGCCCGAAGCCCAAGCATTTCAGAGATAGAATTAGAGCCGGCGGCGTTTGTCGGGCATTTAGGCATCGAGAGCGCATAGACGGCAAGACAGAAACTCAGCACGGCAGAAGTTATGAGCTGGTAGGGATTTCCTTGGAACTGCGTGAAGTTCACAAACAGCATAGAGCAGATGAAGCCCACTGTGCCGAACACACGTATGGGTGGGAAATGTTTTACCGTGTCCATCCCTTCACGGTTAAGGGCGTTGAATGCCACGGAATTAGCAAGTCCGATGGTTGGCATGAAGAATGCCACGGATATGGTGTAAAGCGCAAACAGCGGCGCAAATTCTATAGTGGGAGTTGTCAGACAGTAGATTCCGGCGGCTGCCATGAAGCCTCCGGCAAGCAGATGGCACAAGCTAAGCATCTTTTGAGCCTGTAGCCAACGGTCAGCTACTATGCCTACCACTGCCGGCATGAAGAGTGACACGACACCTTGTATCATATAGAACCATCCGATCTGTTTTTCCAGACCTACGGAGTGAAGGAAGTTGCCGAGGGAGATCAGATAAGCGCCCCAGACTGCAAATTCTAAGAAGTTCATCGCCGCAAGGCGTACTTGGATGGGTTTGATGTTAAGCATGGTTCTTGATTTTGTAGGTGATTATTGCGAGTCTCGTTTTTTCCTTAATATTTCTGCCACACGTGCGGCTTCCTCATATTCTTCACGTTCTATGAGGCGGTTGAGTGTCTTCTCAAGCTCCTCAATAGCGTAATTTTCGAGTTTGGGTGCCTTGTTGTTGCCTGATTCGTCAGCGGATATATCTTCTGCTGTCTCTGATAAGTCTGCATGGCTCTCGGTTTCATCCTGTACCTCCATTTCAAATCCTGTTTCGTCAAGGATCTGGCGTGTGGTATAAATAGGAGCGTTTGTGCGCATGGCTATGGCAATGGCATCGCTTGTGCGTGAGTCTATCGTCACGGTGCGCTCCCCGTCGGTGAATGTCAGCTCTGATGAGAATATGCCATCTTCAAATTTGTAGATGAACACCTCTTCGAGCTTCACTCCGAAAGCGTGTGCGAAGCTGACGAATAGGTCATGCGTCATAGGGCGGGGTGGGGTGATACCCTCCATCTTGAGTGCTATGGATTGCGCTTCGGCTGCACCTATCACCACGGGTATACGGAATGGTCCGTTGACCTGCGCGAGGATCAGTGCGTATGCCCCTGCCTGAATCTGGCTGTATGAGATGCCTAATACTTTTAGTTTGATGCGATTCTTCATTGCCGTCTCCTTCCTATAACATAATATTTCTGCCGGTTATCACACCGCTGCCGTAACATAGTTCCGAATTTTTGTCATATATCACGGCAAACTGTCCCGGGGCTATCCCTTGTACCGGACGTTCGGAGTCGATGACATACTCTCCGTCGGCTATTTTGGTGAGCTTTGCCGGGAGGAAGTCGGGTGTGTGACGGTTTTTGAATGTGATCTGCACATTATCGCAACCGTCAGCCCATGGGTCACGGGTTATCCAGTGCATTTCGTCAAGATGCAGAGTGGTGCCATACTGTTTTTCGGTATCGTAACCCTGTGACACATATATAACGTTGTCATGCACATTCTTCTTCACCACATACCATGGACCTCCGCTCAGTCCAAGCCCTTTGCGTTGACCTATGGTGTGGAACCAGAAGCCACGGTGTTCGCCAAGCTTGCGCCCGGTCTCCAATTCCACTATCGGACCCGGTTTTTCTCCAAGATGGCGACGTATGAAGTCATTATAATTGATTTTTCCGAGGAAGCATATACCCTGACTGTCACGCCGGAACGCATTCGGCATTTTTGTCTCCACAGCTATCTCACGCACTTTCGCTTTTGGCAGTGTACCTATGGGAAATATGATGTGGCTGAGTTGTGGGTAAGATATTTGGCAGAGGAAGTCGGTCTGATCCTTTACTTTGTCGGCTGCGGTGCCGAGATATACCAAGCCGTCAATCTCATGTGTGGTTGCGTAATGCCCGGTTGCGGTCTTGTCGAACTCATGCCCCCACCGCTCTTCGAAAAATCCGAATTTTATCATCTTGTTACACATGATGTCGGGATTCGGGGTAAGCCCTTCTCGCACCGTGCGTAGAGCATATTCCATGACATTCTCCCAATATTCCTCGTGCAGCGACACCACATCAAAAGGCAGATTATAACGTCTGGCTATGAAGGAGCACATTTCGATGTCCTCTTCTGCCGAGCAGTCACCTTCGTCGGTGTCAAGTCCGATACGTATGTAAAACAGGTGAAGATCATGACCTTGTTCCAGCAGCTGATGCACAGCCACCGCACTGTCAACGCCTCCTGATATTAATACTGCTATTTTCATGTTTAACTGAGATGCGAAACTTTGAGGTGATTACCGAATCTTATACTTCATCAAGTTCCTCTTCCTCGTCTTTCCCTTTCTGCTGGATTATGTAGAGGGAAGTGAAATAATCGAGTGATATTTTACCCGGACCGGCTATAAGGAGGTACATATATATTCCGATAAACATGATGGGGAGATAGCCCGGATCCGTGCTGTCAAGTCCGTATACCGGAAGGTTGGGTACCATGTCGTGAAGTATATAGTACTCAGCGGCTATCATGGCGCATATAGGGGGTATGGCACTCAGACGTGTGAAGAATCCCACCATGATGAACAGGGAGCACACAAGTTCGATTATGATCATCAGTATGAGCGAACATTCAGATGACATGTTGAGTACCGTGGGGAAGGTGTTGCATAGAAGGCTGTAATTTACAAGATGCCTTATGCCGAACTGCAGAAGCATAACCCCAACAAACAGTCTCATGAAAAGTCTGGCGAGATTACTGTAAGTGTATCCTGACAGTTTTATGAACCAATTGATAGGCCGTGAGTTATACCAACACATATATTGCCGTGATTTGTTTTGTTAACGTGAATTCTGTAAACCGTTATATATTACCGCTTTTTCAATTGGCGCATCACATCAAGCATCTGGTCGATTTGCAGATGTTTGAAGCGCACATTGTGTTTGCGGTCAATGATATAAAAATTGGGCGTCCCTGAACGAAGGTCATATATCAAATCGGCGTCAGGGTTGGCACCTACCGTCCATGATGCGGGGTAGTTCGCAACTGATTTCTTCCATTCTTCGTTAGGTTCGGTAAGTGATATTGCCACTATTTTTACTTTTCCTTCGTTTATCAGCTCTGTAGTCGATATATCGGCATCGAGACGTATGCGAGCCATATCGCAGTCAGAGCAGTCGGGGTCGTTGAAGAACACTACCAATACTTCCGCCGAATCAGTGCTGAGGTTGCGGGTTGCGCCCTCACGTGTGGTGTAGGGTAGAGGTCCTGCCGGTCCTCCCATCATGGTGTTTTTAAGAATGGTTGCCTGATGGGCAAAGCGTGATTTGCTTGCTTTGTCGATTTTTTTATGTTTGACCACCGCTTCGGCAAATGGCAAATATAGTCCGTCAACCCATGCTTCGGCTGTGTCGCTGTAGAGTTTTGCCTCCGCCTGTCGGGCGAGAAACAGAAGGTCGTTAGGCTGCTTTTCCAATTTCTTTGCCAATCTCTCCACTGAGGCAAGAGCTGAGTCTACCGAGGCATTTTTAAGGATGCTCAGGTATACGGAAAATTCATTAGCCATTTTCTGTCTTGCCGAAAAGGCTTTGGATAGTTCGCAAAAATCCCAAAAATGGCGTGCGAGATAGTCGCATCGGCTTTGGAATGCCTGTATGGAGTCAGGCACTAAAGGGTAAGGGAAATAGGGCTCATTGGCGATAGCCGACTGCGCTTTGGCACCTGTGCAGACACTCATGGTGAGCAATAGTCCGAATATCAATCGTTTGAGATTCATTGTCTTATAAATGTATAGATTTTTCCAATCACAAAGATACACAAAATCTGTCAAAACCGGAAAAGAAAGTGGTATTTCATCCGGTTTTAACAGATATTTTATATTGCCGTAACCTGTGGTTTCAGTCAGTTCACGTCAATGTCAGGAGTATACGGGAGAGTCGGTTAGACTATTTCAGTATGTATACTTGGAATGTGAGCGGGGCGATGGTAGTCTGGAGCGACTGCCCGTCGATTGGCATAGTGCTTTCTTTCGGGGTTATAAGCGATGGATTTTCGAGCGAATTTTCGGCATCGGGATTCGGAGCGTTGAGAGTGATGACTTTGCAAGAGGTGAGCTTGTTGTTTTTCTTCATCCCTGCGAAGTTGAGTGTGATGGGTTGCTCCTTATCGCTTGTGTTAGCCACTTTGACTATGTATTCTCCGGCTTTTTTATCAATGACAGCGCTTGCGAACAGACCGTTCTGCCCTTCGGCACCTGTGACAGGCTTCTTATCCATTGTGAGAGGGAGAACGTTTGTCCCCTTGTTGGAGGCATAGAGCTGCTGCACATAGTAGCTGGATGTCGGGAATGACTCAAGGTTGTCAAACCATATCATGTCGGGACGCCACTGCCATCCTTCCACATGGGCGAAAAGCGGAGCGTAGGTAGCCATGTGTACCACATCGGCATTACGTTCAAGCCCTGTCATAAAGGCGGCTTCAAGCAGGGCGGCGTTGAAATGATTCCATTTCTTACCTTTGCCGTGGCAGGCATATTCGCCGGCGAATACTTTGGGACCTTTGCGGTCGTAGTTGTCATAACGGGCACCTTGTGAGAGGAACCATGATTCGGGGCGGTAGAAATGCTCGTCAACGAGGTCGGCATTGAGCTTCTTCATCTCGGGCCATAGGTAGTCAAAATCTTTACCTTCCGAGTTGGGACCTGACGATCCGACAATTTTTATGTCGGGATATTTCGCACGTATTGCGGTGATGAACGGTTTGAGATGCTCAGGGTATGTCTCGCCCCACTGTTCGTTACCTATGCCTATGAACTTCAGATTGAACGGTGCCGGATGACCCATTTGCGCACGGAGCGCACCCCATGTTGTGGTAGTGTCGCCGTTGGCAAATTCGATGAGATCAAGCGCATCCTGAATGTATGGCTGGAGTTCATCCACAGGCACATGTGCAGATGGGTCGTTGTTCTGATACTGACATGCGAGTCCAACGTTGAGCACGGGGAGCGGTTCAGCCCCTATCTCTTCAGATAGCTGGAAGAATTCAAAGAATCCGAGTCCGTAGCTTTGGAAATAGTCGGGGAAGAAGCGATGCGGGAATGTGTATTCCCAACGGTTTTCGTTAAGAGGGCGGTTTTCAACCGGACCAACTGTGTTTTTCCACTGGTAGCGTGTGGCAAGGTCGGTACCCTCCACGATACATCCGCCGGGGAATCGGAGCAGACCGGGCTTCACATCGGCAAGCTTTTGAGCGAGGTCTTTGCGGAGTCCGTTTTCATGACCTTTCCAAGTGTCAACCGGAAATAGTGAGATGTGTTCAAGGTCAACGCTGTTGGGCGATGAAAGGAATATGCGTAGACGCCCCTTGGCAACAGTCTGTGAAGGTTTGAGTGTGACTGTGTATTTCTTCCATTCTTTGGAATTAATGTCGATATCCTGCTTTGCCATCACTTGGGTTTCGCCCATTGATGCCGGGTCGATCAGCTCGACACGTATTTTGCTTGCAGCATCTGAGCCGGAACGAGCCCATACGGAGAAGCGGTATTCTTCACCTTTCTTGAACGCCACGCCGAAATAACCTTCATTGTCAAGTCCGGTGCGTTTGTGGCGGTGTCCGGGGTCTGAGAGACGCACATAATGGGGATTGCGTTCGAATGGACCGTCATTTTTCAGCTCCACATTTCCGAAGGTGTTCCATCCAAGGAAATTCTGCGGGAACTCAAATGAACGGTTCTTTATCATTTCGGCATACAGACCACCGTCTGCGCCATAGTTGATGTCCTCAAAGAACAGACCGTACATTGTCGGCTGGATTTCAGCACCGACCTTATTGGTCTGAATCACCATTTCGTTAGTAGGCTCTGCGTAAGCCGCCCCCATACCGCAAGCAACGGCAAGCGACAGGGCTGAGATGCGTAGGAAGTTAGTTTTCATGATTTAAATTGGTTTATCGAGCGCAAATATAACAAAAATTATTTATATTTCTAAACCTCCCGGTCTAATCATCTAATAGACATTTAGAGGGTGTTTAATAACAAGTGTTAACGCCACTACATAAAAAAAGCCTC
>ERZ777011.2295-NODE-2295-length-15804-cov-3.211125_pt1 | contig 15804 bp, 18 predicted proteins | sample MGYA00374964_ERZ777011 | MGnify/ENA primary metagenome ERZ777011 (study PRJEB29310, sample SAMD00008975) | mouse gut metagenome | study: EMG produced TPA metagenomics assembly of the Metagenome analysis of fecal microbiota from mouse which was promoted...
TAATATTTGAATTTTTCCATCTAATATTAATTTTAATTCATCATCTATCTCTATTCGTTCATTAGTTTCTCTTGCTGTTTCTCTTACTGCATCTTCATACCCTGTTAATGCAGCAAAAGGTGCAAATTGAGCAGAACGAGCATATAATGACATTGGTGGATGTTTTTTAGATACATGATGTGGTAGATTGATTATATCATCATAACTATGGTCATATTTCATTGTTTATCACTCTCCCTTTTTAGCTTTTATGTCCTCCTATTTGCCCATTTCTTTCAATTGTTGTACCACCTGCAATAAAGTTCATACCTTTTAATATTGCATTTTTACCATATCTATCTTTAATATTTAAAACTGCTTTTTGTAATGATTTTTCTAATTGCTCTTTTTTCCTTTGTTGTGCAAGTGCGTTATAATCAATAAACATATCCATTTGTTCATAGCTTAAAATGTTTTTATAATCATCTTCATTTACAACATCAGAGGCAGTAATATTTATTCTTCTAACTAATAAGTCTTTATTTATAATACTTTCATATAGTTCCATAACTTTATTAGTTATAATCTTTGTAGATGATGTTTTATGGTCTATATTTATCGTTCCATGAGCGTGTTTAGGAACTTTTCTTCCATAGTGGTCTAATGTTATTTCTCCATTATAAAAACTGGTTAAATTTGAATTTAAAAGATTACTAACATCATAGCCTATATCTAATACTATTTTGCTTGTAATTAAATTCTTTCTTACTAAATCTAATGTTAGTAATTCGGTCATTTCTTTTACTATAAGTTTTGTCTTTTCATATTTATAAGGACAATGCAAAACTTGTCCAGAACTTAAACTATTCATGACAGGTTTATACGATTTTATACTATCTATCGTACAAGGCTCATATCCCCATGCATGATCTATTAGTAATTCAGCATTGATACCAAAAAGTTTATATAATAATTCTTCATCTTTTACAGACTTTTTTGCAACATCTCCCATTGTGAACATTCCATTCTTCTCTAGCTTCTTTGATATTCCATTTCCTACTCTCCAAAAATCTGTAATAGGTTTATGATTCCATAAAAATTTTCTATAAGCCATTTCATCAAGACCTGCAATCCTAACACCATTCTTATCTGGAGTAGTATGTTTTGCTACAATGTCCATTGCTACTTTGCATAAATAAAGATTCGTTCCTATACCTGCTGTCGCAGTTATTCCAGTTTCATCAAGTACATCTTGAATTACTCTTGTTACTAATTCTCTTGGAGTCATTTCATAGGTTTTTAAATAATGAGTAACATCAATAAATACTTCATCAATAGAATAAACATATATATCTTCAGAAGAGAACCATTTTAAATATATGTTATATATTTTTGTACTATATTCCATATAGTAAGCCATTCTTGGTGGTGCAATTATATAACTTAATTCTAAATCGTTATTCTTTTTTAATGCAATATCATCATAAGAAGTACAAGTAAATTTATGTCCTGGAGCATTAAATTTCCTTTGAGTATTTATTTCATTTACTTTTTGTATTACTTCAAATAATCTGGCTCTTCCAGGTATTCCATATTGTTTTAAAGAAGGACTTATTGCTAAACATATTGTTTTTTCTGTTCTACTATTATCTGCTACTACAAGATTTGTAGTTAATGGATCTAACCCTCTCTCCTGACATTCAACAGAAGCATAAAAGCTCTTTAAATCAATAGCTATATAAATGTTTTCATATTTATTATCCAACTTTTACACCTCCAAACAATAGTTCATGTAATAGAATTATAACATCTTATTTGTAATTTGTAAACAGTTGTTTGTTAATAAGTATAAAAATATGAGCAAGTGTATTTCAACTTACTCACATAAATTGTAAGTTGTCGCTCAGGTTGTTATTAAAAATTTTTCTTAATCTCCATATATTTCAAATGATATTCTATATTTATTAACAGGTCTTACTATTAAAGTACAATTATTAGTAATTGGTTCCCTTTTGTAATGCATTTGATTAAAGACTTTAAATAAAGTAAATATTGCATATTGTTTATAAATTTCTTTATCTGTTTTCTCTATCATTAGTATAACAAAAAATTTATCTATAGAAAACTGAAAATTTGGTATTTCATTTAATTTGTTTAGAATATACTCCATCAATTGTTTGTCTATTTCTTTTATATTTTTTGATGTACATATATTTTTAACATTATCTCTAAATGTTAATTTTAATTCTAACTTACTACTATAATACTTTTCACCTTGATGTATAACTAGGTATGATATTTTTTCATTAAAAATTTCTGCTTTATTCAAGCAATCTGTAAATTTTCTCATTGCTACTTTTGTTGAAAAGCCTGTTTTAACTTTAAAATCTTTTTTCATCATTTCTCCTTTTCTATTCTTACTGAAAAAGAAGATAGCAAGTAAATGCAATCTTCTTTGGAACTTTTCTGTAATATGTAATGTCTTATTTACCTAAACAACGCATATTTCTTATCTGACATCCAGAATACTGAGCATTTACCAATACTTTAGCATCATGATCATTGTTTGCTTTAACGGTAACATTGAATTGTTTTCCATTTAAAACTATTGTTGCTTCATAAGTGTACATTATTCATTCCTCCTTTTTTACATTTATATAATACTATATAAATCTTATCTCGTCAAATATAATATCATGACTTAATATTTTTTATAATAGACATACTAGCTTCTAACGCATCAAAATATTTTTCATCTATTTCTAATTTTCCATCTATTTCTTCATCATAATCAATATATTGATCATCTTCTTTTTTATAGGTTCTTTTGATTTCATATACAATATTTTGATATTCCATTAGAAAATACAGAACATCAGTATCTGAAACTTTTGGATCATCTACCATTCCCCAAAATCTTGTTGCACCATCATCTAGTTCTGCCTTTTTAAAAGCCTTTTCACCATTTTCTACTGTTCTACTCTCACTCTTTAATTTTTTTGCCATTTGTTTAAAATCTACATTTGTATATTTGGTAATAAAAATATGATTTCCATTAGATACATTTAATTCTAATACATTATCTTTTATATTATGGCTAATATATAAGTTTTTTGCTAATTCAATATAGCACAATTTTTCATCTCCAATTTTTATTTTTTTTATAATTTTTTCTTCTTTTGGAGTTTCTCCTTTTTGCGTTTTTCCTGTATCTAAGTCAACTATATCTACTGCTGGTAGTTGCTCTTTTATATAAAAATGCCCTTCTGAATATTTCCAGCTTAATTTTTCAATATTAGGATCCTTAAAACAAATGTCAATATATTTTACTTCTCTAGTTTTGCCTTGTGATTCTTGATATTTTCTCTCTTCATTTTGATTATGCATTTGTGTATTAATTAAATTTGCTTGATATTCTAGTAACCTTCTTTGATACTCATGTTCTACATTTTTTTGCATCCATTCATTATCCCAATGTAAATTTACTGAAGCACTACTAGGTGCAGTTGGCTTATTTTGATATTTAGGGTTATATGTTGGTGCATTTTCTTCTGTTGTATATATTTCAATATGACTAATTTCATTATTCATAATAGTTTCATCTTCAAACATTTCGTATGTATCATCATCAAAGAAGTATATATTTCCATCATTTATTATAACACGAGCTTTTTTGTCATCTACATCATATCCTAATAAATATCCATAACCAAAATATTTACTATTTTTCACTAAATTACTAGCAACTGAAATTAGATAATTTATTGTTTCCATTATTCTATTTTTTTCATTTTCAGAAAATTTTTCTTGTTCTAAATCAATTTTTAATTTTTCTAATTTAGTTATTTTTTCATTAAGTAAAGCATTTTCGTTATTCTCTAAATATTTTCGTTTTAACACATGTCTATCACTAAAAGTAAACATTTGCCCTGTCATTCGATCTTGATTATGAATATCGTTATGTATTAACAATTCCTGAAATCCAGATTTTATTATTATTTTAGCATATTTAGGAATTTTCATACCATATATTATAGATATAGGCATTCCTATAATAAAAATTATAATCGTAATTGTTGGCAATGTAAAAATAAATGCTATAGAAAGTATACCTGTTAATAATATTAATAGTAAGCATTTTGGAAGTTGTTTTAATCTTAACTTTCCTAACATTTCCATATTTTCAGTTTTTCCTATTTGTCCATTTTTACTCATATATTTTGTCCCCTTTATTATACTTATTTTTATTTATCATTTTTCTCATTATACTATTAAGTATACAATTATATCTCTTTTCTTTTCATCTTTTTATTGTTCCATTTTCTTTTTCTCCATCAAATACTTATATTGCTATCAAGCATTTCTAAGGCAATTTTATAATCTTCTATTTTTTCTTTTATCTTATAATTATCTGTTTCTTTATTTAATCTTTCTTCTAATTCTTGTAACTTCTCTAATACCTTTTTTTTACTATTTAATATTGTTTTATCTATATCAGCTATCGTTTCAAAATATACTTTATAAAATGCTTCTGAATAATGTACTTTGTACCAAGCCATTCTAAAATCATTTATTACGTAAGATGTAGCATGTGCTTTTGGAAACATATACATGATTTTTTTACAAGATTCTATATACCAATCAGATACATTATTTTTTCTCATTAAATCTTCTTGTTCCTTACTTAGTCCTTTTCCTCTACGTACTTTTTCCATAATTTCAAATGCTATTTTAGATTCAATTCCTACTTGTATTAAATCATTCATTATATCATCTCTAAAAGCAATTATTTCTTTTAATGTTGCTATTCCACTTTTTATTAAATCTTCTGCATTATTTTTCCATACATTCGTACCATGTGCTAATCCAGATATTTTTATTAAGTCATTAAATGTAGTAGGTTTAGTTTCTAAAATTATATTTCTAACAAATTTTGTGCCAAATTCAGGAATTGCTAGTGTGTTTGCTGTACATATCATTTCCATTGTATCTTTATCTTCTAAATCTATCGTTATTGGTTCAATCCCCGTTAATATCTTTAATTTATGTAATATAGTTGGAGTATCATGTGCTAATATATCTAAATTTAGTAAATTTTTATCTATTGAATGATAATCAAAATGTGTTGTTATAATATCAGAGTTTTGGTCATCTGATAAATATTGTATTGGGCAAAATTCATATATTTCTCTATTTTTTGTAACTACTATAACTCTTCCTGGATGTTGCCCTGTTGTTCTTTTAATTCCTACAAGCCCTTCTGTAAGTCTTTGTATTTCTTCTTTACTAGGTTTTATATCTTTATCTTCGTAATATTGTTTTACATATTCATAAGCTGTTTTTTCTGCTATTGTTCCAATTGTTCCAGCCTTAACTACTACACTTCCTTCTAATATTTCCTTTACGGTTTCTTGTGCTTTAGCTTGATATTCTCTTGCAAAATTCAAATCAATGTCTGGTTCTTTTTCTCCATTAAAACCTGCAAATGTTTCAAATGGTATATTATATTTAATAGGATCTACTTCTGTTATTCCAATACAATATGCTACAAGTGATGAAGCAACTGAACCTCTATTTCCTACAATATATCCATCTGAATTTGATTTTTGTACTAATTTTTGAGCTATCATATATAGTGTAGAAAAATTATTTTCTGTTATTGAGTTTAATTCTATATTTAATCTTTCTTCTACTTCTATTGGTAAGGGATTTCCATATATATTATATGCACCTTTATAAGCTAGTTCTTTAATTTCCAGTTCACTATTTTCAATATATGGATAACATTTCTCATTTGATATTGGTTTAATCTTTTCACATATGTTTGCTATTTTATTGGTATTAGTTACTACTACCTCATATGCCTTGTCTTTCCCTAAATATTCAAATTCCTTTAGCATTTCTTCTGTTGTTCTAAAATATAATAGTGGTTGTTCATCTGCATCTTCATAACCTATTTCTGCTTGTAATATTTTTCTATATATTGCATCTTCTTTATTTATAAAGTGAACATCTGATGTTGCAACAACTAATTTATTTAACTTTGTTCCTAATTCCTCTATTTTAATATTTATATCTTGTAATGCTTTTTCATCTTTTACCTTGCCATTTCTAATTAAATCATAATTATTGCCTATTGGTTGTATTTCTAAATAATCATATTCTTTCGCAATTTGTTCAAGTTCTTCATCTACTTTATTTTCGATCATAGCTTGATATAGTTCTCCCTTATTGCAAGCACTTCCTATAATTAATCCTTCACTGTTTTCTTCTAAAACTTTTTTTAAAATTATAGGTTTTTTATCTAAATAATCTAAATTTGAAATAGAAACTATTTTATATAGATTTTTAAGTCCTGTTTTATTTTTTACTAAAATACTTATATGATATGTTTTTCCCATTATATCATTACTAGGTGCATAATATCCTTCCATTCCATACAATATCTTAAATTCATTATCTCCAATTTTTTCTAAATATTTTTGTGTTTCTGGAAATGCTTGTACTGCTCCGATGATCAGTTATTGCTAATGCTGTCATTTTATATTCTTTTGCTTTTTCTATATAACCTTTGCATTTTGTAACTCCATCCATTTTGCTCATATTTGTATGTAAATGTAATTCAATTCTTTCCATTTTTATTCCTCCTTATTATTTCTCATAAATCTGTAGAGTATCTTCATCAAATAAATTAAATATAATTTTAACATCATTATTACTGCAAAATTCAGTTAATAATTCTATTACCATTTGTGCTACATCTTGATGTTCATAACCATGAAAACCTGTTGCTAAAGATGGGACTATTACACTTGTGTATTTCTCTCTTAATATTGTGTCAAATAAATTCTGGTAACTTTCTTTTAGTTTTTTTAATGGTTGTTGTTCTTCATAGTATCTAGGACAATATATATGTATAATATCTTTGCATAGTGAAAATCCTGTTGTTATTCTAATCTCATTTACTTCCATCTCCTTATTCCACTTACTATGACAATATGTTTCTAATTTATCTATTCCAACTTTATCATATATTGCACCACATACACCACCGCCATAGTCCATATATTTATTTGCTGTATTCACAATAGCCTCAACATTATATTTATTTGAATTTTCTATTATATCTCCACTTACTAATATCAAATTTTTCATTTTTCCTTCTTTCCCTCACTTTGTTTCTTTGCCTTTTTTTCTCCTTTCATATTTTCTTTTTTATTGCACCATTTTCTTTTAAAGCCTCCCATAATTCATCATCATCAAATTCGTTATCAGGCTCAAAGTGCTTTATTAAAACTTCTAAATTTTTTCTTATAAAATCACATATCTCTTTGTAATCTTCTTTTGGCAATTTATTTTCTCCTATAATAACTCTTGGATTTTCTTCTAAAGTAACACTAAACGTATCTTCATACTTAATTTCAGTATTTGCAATTCTAATTCTAGGTAAATCATTATGCACACGAACCCCACTTGAAAACCTATTCTTTTCTGGATATATGCTAGCTTTTAAGCCTGTCTCTTTTGGTGTAAGCGTTGTCGAATACCATCCCCAATTATCACAATCATCTAAAGTTGCCTTCTCGAAAGTTTTTATATTTAATGGTTCCTTTCCAATTTTGATGTCATTCCAATAACCCCATCTTGGTATTTCTAAATCTCCTTTTACAATTCTACTTAATAAATCATATTCAGAGTCTTTTTCTATAACTCCTGTATATTTTTCTATGTCTTTTTCCCAATATTCATATGTAAATAAGTCTTTATTTCCCCATTCATTATTCTTCATCTCATAAAATGATATTAGAGCATATGTGTTCTCAAAATATTTCTCTCCTTTAAATTTTCTTGGTAGCCATCTTACGACATATATTCTATCCAAATTGTCGTCTATGTAGCCTTTTCCACATTCTAATTCATGTTTTAACTTTACTATATCCCCAATTTTAAATTTTTCACTTGCTCCTTCTTCTAAATCTTCTGGATATAGTGTAATCATTTTTTTCGCATCTGAAAGTGCATTTTTATATCTATATGTATAATTAATTCTAATAATATTGCCTTTATAATCCAATTCATATTCCTTATGTGTAGGCTCTAATTTATTATACTCTTTTCTATGCAAACTATCATAATCTATATCAAAATTTTCTGCATATTCTAAATCATTTATTTGTGTTATTGTAAATGAATAATCTAGTTTTTCTTTTTCTATCATTTCATCTAGTGTCATGTTTTCATCTTCTTCTACTTGTTTTATTCTTTTTTCTAAATTGCTTATGCCTTGTTCTTTTGCTTTTTCAAAACTACTATATACATTGCAATATGAGTTTGCATCAAGAAGTTTAGAATCAAAGTCATACATATCAACTTGTAACAAATATAATTTCATTTTATTCTTCTTTCCTTTCTTTATTTTCTGTATGTATTGTAAAAACTTCTTTTGGTTCTACTATTTCCTTTACTCTCTCAATTAATTCTTCACTTGCATGTCCTGATGTATGTATGTCTTTTTCAATTAATGTAATTCCTAGTTCCTGTGCTTTTTGTATAAATGCTTTTATATTTTCTTTTTCCTTATATCCTCCCCACATTGAATAGATTAAACAGCTATTTGTGAGTATGTTTCCTTTAAATTCAAACATTTCTAAATCGCTTGACATACTTGTCCTAAAATTCATTACAAATGGTTTATATAAAATAGAACTTTTATTTTTATCACTAAAATCATGTAAATATTTTTCTTTAAATTCTTCATCTTTATTTCTAAAGTATCTTGGTATATATACCATTACATTATCAAATGTTACTGGATTTGGTATATTTTTTTTATCTTCTTTTTGTATTAAGCTTGTTAAGTGTGCCATGTATATATCTTGTATTAATATATGTTTCGTTTTTGCACTAGCTTTTAGCATTGTTGTTATCCTATCTATATTAGATGCTGACATTAATACAAATACTTGGTCATATTGCTTGCATATATCTGTAAATTCATTTACCAAGCTTTCTTCTTTTTTAAGAATGTGTGTATTATTACCAATATTTGTTCCTTCTGTAATTAAGTAATCTACGTGTCCTATTTCTTTAATTGTAGAAATTAATTTATCTCCTGTATACCCATTATCTCTAAAATCTCCTGTATAAATTGCTTTTTCTTCGCCATCTGTTACAACAAACATTGCTGAATTGTATGCTGAATGGTCTACTCTGTAAGATTTTATTTTTAAGTCTTTTATTGGTATATCTTCTCCAAATTTAAAAGGCTTTGCATTTATTCTTGGTTTACTGCTAAAATCACATATAATATCATATAGTTTTTTTGTTGTTTCTTCTATGTATATTGGTATTCCATCTAGTATCTTGTTTATTTCTCCTATATGGTCTAAATGATAATGTGATATAAATACTGCACTATATTGTGGCTTTCCCTTTGTTAGCCCCTCAATATCTATTTGTTTTGTATCATCTAGGTTAGTTCCATAATCAAATATTATTTTTGCATTACTACTACTTATCTCTGTTATGCAACCTCCAATTTTATTTCCACCATAAGTTTTAATCTTTAACATATTATCTCCTCCAAATTTATTTACATTTCTTTTATATGAATCATAATTTTATCATCAGTAATTCCTATTCTTTGGTATCCATTAACAAATTGAGTATAAGTCCATACAGGGTTGTACTCTTTCTTTTCTTCCCCCTTATACGTTACGATTTTATATATATAGTCATTATTAATAAATTCTGCTAAAGTATTATATTTTGCTGTACCATCTTTATTTAGCAATATAAATCCTACCCACTCTGTTGCAATTCCTTCAAATTTTTTTGCCTTCTCTTCTTTCCATATTTTTTCTGCTAATATTCTATTAATAACAATATATATATTATATTCATCTTCTGGGTTATATTTTTTCTCAATAAATTGTTCTACCTTTTGAACTTGAAATCTCTCTATAACACTATTTGGGAATGTTATTACAACATCTTCAAAATGTATTTCTATTTTTTCATAGTCTTTAATATCCATATAATTTTACCTTTCTATTTTTATCTAATTATACTATTGAATATTCTTGTTTAAATATTTTCATAAATTCTTTAAAGCTCATTTCTTTATTTAGATATTTTGCTAATATTGATATAGTATTTAATACATAACTTTTATTAATATTTTTAAACTTAAAATTTTGTATGTCTTTTACAAATATATCATAAACTAAATCTTTTTCTTGGTTATAAACTACTATTTCTTGCCTATCTATTCTTATATTAACATTAAAAAATATCATTTCTTCTTTTGACATATTTATTGGCTTATTAGTTTTCAAAAGTTGAATATTTTTATTTACTAATTCTATAAAGTATTGTACTTCTTCTTCAAAATCGTCCATTTTAAACCTCATTTTTAATAATTTGTTTCTCTACTTTTTCATATTCTTTGGGATATTTTACTCCATACCAACCTATTTTATAAATAAGCAATGCCTGGTCTATAAAATGTGCTATTGAAAATACACAATCTTTTTGGTAATAAAGCACTTCTAAAAATACTACTAAATCTTCAAATGTGTATAATTGTGCTGTTTGTAATACATCGACAAACTTTATTATGTCTACACCTATAAATAATTCGTGTTTTATTAGAAACTCTCCTATACTTGTAATGTCATCTTCTATCTTAATTTGATTTTGTGAAAAGCTAGTTACTTTTTCTAATTCTTCTAATATACTAAGTAAACTTCTTGTCTGTATTTCAATATTTCCTATTTGCTTTCCTTCTTTTGTTTGTATCAAATTTTTTTTAATTATACCTTGCTTTTGTTCTTTTATAATTATTTCATCTTCATTTTTCAAAATATTTGAACATTCCTTGCAAATCTCATCATAATGTTCAGAAGCTACACATAATTTTATATCTGTTACATTTTCAAACATAATATTAAATCCTTCATATTGTTTTGGTAATGGATTAATTTTTGTTATTCCTAATATATATGCAATATATGAGCTACCGATATTTCCTCTATACCCTACTAAATATCCTTTTTCATTGGCTTTTTTTACTAATTCTTTTGCCAAAAGATATACTATATCTGCATCATGTTCCATAATCCAGTTTAATTCTAGCTCCATTCTTTCTTGTATTTCTTTTGGTAACGGATTTCCATATAGCTCGTGTGCTTTATTAATTGTTATTTCTTTTAATTTTGTTTTCATATTCTTTCCTCCTATTCATTATTTCGTTTTTTTATTACAATACTATTATAACATATTAATTTTTAAAATGTTATCAGAAAACGAAAACTAGGAAATGTGTTGTGACTGTAAGATTTCGCTGCACAGAAAAATAAAAACGTAAAGAAATTCTCTACATTTTTATCATTCTAATTATCATTTACTTTTTTAATTTATCAATCTTATTCTTTAACTCATTAATACTGTTATCATCTGTTTTAATTTCAAATGTACAAATTTCTTTTAAACCATTATCTATATTTTTTAACGGATCTAGTAGTATGTCATCAACTAGTGTGGTTATTAATACTATATCTAGGTCATTTAGAAAATTATTATGTTCAAATTTATCTAATTCATTCTTTATTTTATTTAAAACATTCACTTTTTTCTCTTTAGTATACCCACAAATTATAATAAATTTATTACTGTTAATATTTAATTTATCTATATTTATATTATTGATTCTATTTTTTCCTAATTTTTTTGAAATTTTTAAGCGATTTTTCAATTCACCTTCTATATCTTCTTTTTGTTTATTGTCATTTAAAAAGTATTGTAAATCTATTGAATGCTTATATAATCCAGGCTGTTTTGGAGTTGTACTTATCACTCCACTATTATATTTAACTTCAGCAAATATAACGGAATTAGTATTTTTGTCCATATAAAGATTATCTACTCTACCTTTATATTTGTCATCTTTTCTATTTATATTTAACTCTTCTTCTAATGCTATTAGATCAATATTGTCCCAATATTTTTTTACTGCTTTATTAATTGAAGTATAATAAAAATTAGATAACAGTTTTTCTTGAAATATTTTTTCTTTTTGTCCACCTATATGGATTGCATGTAGTATAACTTCTTTTTCTATCCAATCTATTACTTTTCTTAATGTAACAGTATCTAATTTTTCATAATTTAATAAATAATCACTTTTATAAATTGTAGGCTTGCTCATTGTTCCAATACTTGATAAAGTATCTACAATTTTATGTTCTATTTTACATGTTTCTTTTAATCCTTCTATATTAAGTTTGTATGTAGGTTTTGCTTTTTTTAGTTTTTCACATTTAAGTTCCTTTTTTAACTTTTCTATTCTTTCTTGCTCAAACTGAGTCAATTCACCTTTTCTACCATGATTAACTGTAAAACCATTCAAACTAACCATAACATATGGATTTAAATTCTGAATTAAGTCCTCTTTTTCATATTTAAAAATATCTTGAATATAATTTTTGCATTTATTTAATATAGCTCTATTACCTGTAATATTGAATATACCTTTTGGAATTACTATTTTTTCTTCTTCTTTTTTTATCTCAAAAATCTTTTCTCCAAAGTAATAAATTAAAATATTCCCTTCATCTATAGGTCTAAAATTATCATTTAGTTTTTTGTCTTCTAATATAATTTTTTTTGCTTCTTCAAATTTCATAAATTTTTACCTCCTCTTATAAAATAGCACTAATAAGTTGTCGCTGACATTAGCCTTATTATTTCTTTACAATTATATTTTTATCTTCTATCAATCCCATTCCTATTATTTTTACTTGCTCTTTGTCTTTATTGCTTTTTACATATATTCTAGCATCACTAGGTATCCCTCTAAACATCTCATAATATTTTGGAAGAGTATTATTCTTTATACTATAATAATCGTCTTCTAATACATTATCAAAAATAAATTGCCTAATATCTATTTTTTCTAAATTATTACAGTCTTTAAACATTCTATATGTTGTACATATATCACCAGTTGTTCTAAAACTAGATAAATCTAATTCTTTTATATTTTCCATATATCCAAAAGTCAACTCAAAATCTTCTACATTAGTAGTATCAAAGTGTTTTAATGATAATTTTTCTATACTTTTACATTCAAAAAACATTTCACACATATTTGTAAGTTTTTGTGTATTAAATGACTCTAGCTTTATTTCTTGCAATTTGTAACAACAGCCAAACATATCTTCCATATCGGTTACATTGCTTGTATCAAACATACTTAAATCAAGCTTTGTTATATTTTCTAAGTCAAAAAACATAAAACTCATATCAGTAACATTTGAAGTATTAATGTTATCAAATTCAATCTTTTCTAAATATTTTAAGTTAAATATTTGGCTCTCTGAATTGCGAAATAAATTTGCGCTATCTGTTGGTAAATTTATTACATTAGGACTTGCTATATAAAGTATATTGTTCAATCCTTCTCGTTCTATCCACCCTTTAATATATCCTCCATTATTATAATCTGAAAAGTCATATTGTTGTATTGCGTTATTGCATTTATTCTCGATTTCAGATTTAGAACTTTTTATAAAATGTATCTCTTTCAATTCAAATCGCATTGCATTAAAACCTACTAAATAGTTTGTTTTATTATTCACTTGTTACCTCCTAATATTTTTAATTTTTCTTTTTTATCATTATAACATATTAATTCTTTAAATGTTATCAGAAAATATAAACTGTGAAAAGCATTGAGTATGTAGTTTTTCAAGTTACAATAACAAAATATCATTTCAATTTCAAAAATCTTTCTCATCGACAACTTACTATTTGTCTAACTATTTAATATTTAATTTCTACCTTTTAAATTCAAACCTAAAAGTTGCAATTCAATATCAATTTTATTTATTTCAAAATTTTCAAAACCATACTCTTTTAAATTACTTCTTGTTTTATTCGCCAATTCTCCTAATGTTTTTACATTATTTTGTTTTAATATATTTAATTTTTCTTCACTAATAAAATCAAATCTATCTATTGCTTGTTTATTATACTTTTCTTCCATCTTTCTTTCCCCTTTCATCAACTTCTTTTATGGCTATCATTAGTTCATTTGATTCTACTTTTCTTCTTGCATTCTGATATTCAAATTCTGTATTAGTAAAATAAACTTTATATTCTTTATTCTCAAAATAGTTCCTACTTATTCTCAATACTTCATCTATTTCATCTTCAGTAAGTCCTGCTTTTACTTTTAATTCGTAGTACGAATATCTTACATAATTTTCACATTCTTTTTCTTTTAAATTTATAAAATTTATTGCAAAAGCCTTTAATTCTTTTTCTGTCATTCTTATCACTTCCAAATTGATTTTTTCCTATTATATCATAACTTTGCTTAAATTTATCGGTTTTTTCAAAAAAATGTCAAAAAAAATAAAGGTACTAACCACTCGTTTGAGTAATTAGTACCTTATATATTATTTATTCTTTGTAAAGATTATATCTTTTATTTCATTTTCCTTTATTATTCTATGTTCAATAGTTGCACCATTATTTGGATTTACTATTTCAGCATAATAATCTCCATTTCGTGTATCCAAAATTGAAGCTTTATTTCCATTATATAGTTCTACTACATCAAATTTTTTTATCTTCATAATAATTTCCTTTCATATATTGTTATATAACATATTTCGATTTTTTTCAACTAATATTTTGGAGTGCCATATCCCATAACTTGAACATCATCAAGAGAATACATTCTTTCAGCACATTGATTATTGGTATTACCTTCAATAGTGTAAATTGTTCTATTTGTTATATCAGTTCTTGTTACTATTCCTACATGATCTGAACTACCATCTTGATTACCATTTTCATCATACCAATCAAAGAAAATTATATCTCCAATTATAGGATAATAGCTTTCGCCTCTATCATTCCATTGATTTTTATTTTTAAACCATGTTATACCGTCATTACAAGCTGCAAATTTCGGAATAATACCTTTATCTATGTAACCACACTCATTTGCACACCATGATACATAACAAGCACACCAATGCACATGCTCTGTAAAACCATACCATTTCCAGAACTTATCTCCTCCCTCATTTCCAATTTGTGCTTTAGCTACTAATACAATTTGACTACTAGGCATTTGAGAATAATCATAATTCTCATCTCCATCACTATTATAAATAACTGCTATAAATCCACCAATTAATACTATAATCAAAATAATAACAACTGCAACCCAACCTCCTGCCATAATTAGCGAAACAAGTGCTTTTGTTGCAGCTATCATTGCTTTTATTGTTGCTATTGTAGCTTTAATTGTGGCTTGTATCCCTTTTATTGCAGTTTTAGTAGCTTGTTTTGCAATTTTAGCAGCCCTTTGCGACATTTTAATTGATTCTTGAGTTACTTTCTTTGTATTTTTTAATACATTTTCAGTAGTCTTTATTCCTTTTTTAGTTAGTTTAGTTGTTTCTTTTCCAGTTTTTATTGTGTTTCTAGCACTATTTTTTATTGTTTTCTTTGTAGTACCTTTCGCAAGTTGTTCAGCCTTCTTGTTTTTAATTTTAGACTTAAATTGAGCTATTTTCTCTTTACCCTTAATTATATTTTCTTTTGTTTCTTGTATTGATTTTTTTCCATAACTATTGAATTTCTCTGCACCTTTTCTTGTAGAATAGTTAATACTGTTCTGTACTTTTACACTAGCAAAATTTTCTGGATTTTCATTTGCTTCTTGAGTATATTCATTTATTTTTTCTTTTGCTGTTACAATATTATTTTTAAATTTTTGAGCTTGTACTACACTTTTATCTAATGTCT
>ERZ777011.2298-NODE-2298-length-15781-cov-3.058057_pt1 | contig 15781 bp, 9 predicted proteins | sample MGYA00374964_ERZ777011 | MGnify/ENA primary metagenome ERZ777011 (study PRJEB29310, sample SAMD00008975) | mouse gut metagenome | study: EMG produced TPA metagenomics assembly of the Metagenome analysis of fecal microbiota from mouse which was promoted...
CTATGAGGGAAAAATGTCAAATACTTTTATAGATGAACGATACAAAGAAAACAAAATGAAAGCGCAAAGCGTAGCGAGCAAAACTTCTCTGTCCATTATTTTCCTTGCAATACTCATTCTGGGACAGGGAAGGCTCATAAGTAACCTTGAATATACCTTAATTGCTCTTGTTATTGTCGTAGCTCTTTCCATAGCGCTTGAAATATTCCTCAGCGAATATCTGCTATATCATTATGACAGCGATGAACAGTTTGATGAAAGCGAGGAATGAGCGTGCCGGATTTTGAATGTAAATTAAAAAAATACAGACTGTTAAAGGATTTGACGCAAGAGCAATTGGCGGCACAGGTAGGTGTACGGCGAGAAACCATTATGCGGCTGGAAAAGGCGCAATACAATCCATCCCTTAAACTGGCGATTGACATTTCAAGAGTTGTCGAAGCACCGATTGAAGAAATATTCGTTTTCAAGTGACAAGACAGGCGGCAGCCTCTATCAGATTGCCCGCTGCATAAATAAGTACGGCCGAATGTTACAATTATCCTTAAACAGGAAAGATGTATCATTCAGCCGTATTTTTACTCACAATATTTCACTTTATCTTTGCAAAGAGCCTATTTTTTTATCAGCAGGGATTTTCCTGTCATTTCTTCCGGCTGCTGCATTCCCATCATTTCAATTAAAGTAGGAACGATATCCGCCAGACAACCGCCCTCTCTTAAGGTATAAGCCGGATCTGCATTTACAATGATAAACGGAACCGGGTTTGTGGTGTGTGCCGTAAAAGGCGCTCCCGTCTCATAGTCAATGAGCTGTTCCGCATTTCCGTGATCCGCACAGATAAACATCTGTCCGTTCACTTCCTTAATCGCTTCAACCGCTTTGCCAACACACTCGTCCACTGCTTCCACTGCCTTGATAGCGGCGGCTTCCACACCTGTATGTCCAACCATATCCGGATTTGCAAAGTTAATGATGATTACGTCATATTCCCCTGACTTAATGGCTTCCACCAGCTTATCGCAGACCTCGTATGCGCTCATCTGGGGTTTCAGATCGTAGGTTGCCACGTCCTTGGGAGAATTTACCAAAGTTCTGGTTTCCCCTTCATTGGGCTCTTCCACGCCGCCGTTGAAGAAGAAGGTTACATGAGCATATTTTTCCGTTTCCGCAATCCTTGCCTGCTTCATGTTGTTAGCCGCTAACCATTCGCCAAAGGTATTGGTAACGGAAATCTTATGGAAGGCAATCTCCTTGTTGGGAATCGTGGGATCGTAATCGGAAAAGCATACATAAGTAAGGTCAAGCCTTTTTCCTCTCTCAAAGCCCTTGAAATCGTCGTCACAAAAGCTTCTGGTAATTTCTCTAGCACGGTCCGGTCTGAAATTAAAGAAAATCACGGAATCTCCGTCTTTAATCGTCGCCACCGGGCTGCCGTCCTTCATCACTACGGTAGGTTTCACAAACTCGTCCGTCTCGCCTCTGTCGTAGGACGCCTGGATTCCCTCAGGGCCGCTTGGCGCCTGTAAGCCTTCCCCTTTCGTAAGAGCGTCGTACGCCAGTTTCACTCTGTCGTAGTTGTTATCTCTGTCCATTGCATAATAACGGCCTGTGACAGATGCAATTTCACCTACGCCGATTTTCTTCATTTCTGCTTCCAAATCCTCAGCATAGCCCTTACCGCTTGCCGGAGGCGTATCGCGGCCATCTAAAAAGCAATGTACATAAACCCTGGAAAGGCCGTTTCTTTTGGCAAGCTCAAGCAGTCCGTACAAATGGGTATTGTGGCTGTGAACGCCGCCGTCGGAAAGCAATCCGAACATATGAAGGGAGGAGTCCTTTTGCTTACAGTTCTCCACAGCCTTTAAAAGGGCGGGATTCTCAAAAAAGGTTCCGTCCTGAATCTCTTTCGTAATTCTGGTAAGCTCCTGATACACAATACGCCCTGCGCCCATATTCAAATGGCCAACCTCGGAATTCCCCATCTGACCATCCGGAAGCCCTACCGCCATACCGCTCGCATTCCCCTTTACGAAGGGACATTCCGCCATAAGCTTATCCATAACAGGCGTGTTTGCTTCTGCCACGGCATTGCCGTCCTTGCGGTCATTTAAGCCGTATCCGTCCAAAATCATTAATACTGTAGGTTTTTTCATCGCTTTTCTCCTTTTTTATTTATTTTAAATCTATCATCAATTTATTATTGTAAAAACATTTCCACTAGAAATTATACACATAATCTCATTCCCTTGCAAGAATTTCCATACATTTTTCTTTCCGGAATCTTTAACTTATTGCTTTACATGTAGCCATAAAAGCAGCGTCTTCGCGAATAGAAATTCAAGAAGGAACCCTTATAAAAACGCCAGCGCTTGGTGAGGTCTTTTCGAACCTGGCGTCTGCTGCGTTTTTATAGAGCGAGAGCGCGGTGACGACTGAATTTCTATTCGCGAAGACGCGGCCGGATATCCACGCAACTATTCACATAATCTGCTTCCATTCATAATACCCCACCATATAAAGCATCATCCCCATAGCCGAAATCACCATAACAGGAATTTTCCACCTTTCTCTTTTTTCCACCGCCTCCCCCGCAAGCATAAAAACCGGCAGCGCGCTTAACGTATACCGCCCGGCGCTGATAAGCCATGTGGACGAATAGGTCAGCAAAAAGAAGGAAATCAAATAAATCAAATACATTGGCCGCAGTCTCTTGTAGACCCCATACACAATCGCTGTCAGATACACCGCAAACAATAAAAGCTCCGGCACCCACAGGCTCATTCCCGTAGAAGTATACCAGCCTCCTGATGCGTTATCCTTAATATATCCTATGGTTTCCCAAATAGGGCACAGCGCGTTTCCCCAATGGTTCTTTTGATAATACATAAACTTAAGGAAATCGCCCTCCACCAGATAATTGATTAGAAGATAAACCCAAAAGCCCCCCAGCATCAGTGTGCAGATACACCCCGGCCAAATCACTTTCCCCAAAAAATCCTTCCATTTTTTGTTCTTTATCAAAGAAAGGCCCTTCTCCGCATAAAAAAGTTCCACTAAAACCGAAAACGCCAGCAGCAATCCCTGCACCTTTGTCAGGCAGGCAAAAAATCCCAGTGCCGCCACCAACGTCCACTCATGTTTTCTCAAATAGTAAAAAAAGGCGGCGGTTAATGCAAAAAACAAAGACTCTGTTGCGATGGAGCCAAAGAAAAACGCAAAGGGGAAAACGCTGATCAGCATCAGTGCATTTCCGGCCGCCTTTTCGCCAAATTCCATTTTCACAATCCGGTAGAAAAAGACGCATCCAACCCCAAAGCCGATTAAGGAGATAAGAATACCGCATAATCTGATATCGCTCACAAACAGCCCCAATGTCCGCATCATCCAAGGATACAGGGGATAAAACACCAAAAAAATATGCTCGCCGTCTTCAATTGCGCCTCCGTACCCGTTTTCAGCAATGTTGATGTAATGGGCGGAATCCCATCTCTTCCAGGACTCCAGAAAATCGGAAAATGTAATTCCATTCGAAAAATCCCCTAGCATTGCCATCATACACACGGAAAACAAATAGAGAAGCACTCGAAATACAATTGCCGTCGTAAAAATTTTTATCTCTTTTCCATATCTTTCCATGAGAGCCAATCCCTTTTTATTCCAATTTCTTTCCCCGGCCAGACGGACAAGTCCTTTGCTTCCTCCCGCTGCCATAAGCAAAAAAACAGGCACATAATTGGTGATGTATCTGGGGCTTACCTCCCAGTTCATCAAAAAAACTATCAGGCCACAAAGCGCTATGGGCAAAGCGCATGCGCTGCCTGCACATACTTTTACGCCCGCTTGCGTTTTTGTGCTCCCAAGCCATACATAAGCCATTCCCAAGAGGAAAAAGCCATACAAAAGACAACAGCAAAGGCCGTGGTAAAATCCATATTGGTTCCCGTTATACAAAAGGAATTGGTGCAGCACAGACTCCTTTTGGGGAGAATCGTCCAAAAAATCGGAAAGGCCAAGGGTTCCATCCCCAAAGCATCTATAGAGCTTTACTCCATAAAGTTTGATCATGCCCTTTAATCCTCTTTGGGAAATTCTGTTTTGAATTTCTTCCTTAATTGCCCGGTTCCTCTTCTCCGGTTCCTGAAATGAGCGGGTAAATTCATAATCTCCCGGATTGTACCCGCCATCCCCCTCAAGTCCCATCATAACCCAATGGCTGTAAGGCGTATTTTTCACTTTTGCCAGCGCCGGATCTAAGTGGCAGGTATATATATATTGATGGAAGAAGAAAAAAAGCACAAAGCAGCTTACGCTCACCCAGGCCAAATATGCGCCGGCCCTCCTTACCTTTTTTCTCACCAAAAAAGTAAGGAAAATTGCCACCGCCATGATAAGCACCGTTGATTTTACCAGCGTGCCAATAGCGGCAATTAATCCTGAAAGCGCGCACCATCCTAAACTTCTCCTTCCCTCCGTTTCCTCAATCTTTAGCGATAAGTAAAACAAAAGTACCGGAAACAAAATGGAAAGAGAGTCCGTGTAAAAAACGTCTGTCATAAAAAGCAGCGGCGCCATACTCCCGGCCATGAGAAGCGCAATCACCCCACAAAAGCTTCCCCAAAGTTTTCTTGCCGATAAACTGATAAACAGATAAGTCAGCAAAAGCAATATCTCATTGCCCAGGGCGGCAATCCTAAAATAATCGGAGGAAAAAAGCGAGCCTATCCTAAAAAAAATATATAACAGCGATAATCCGCCCAGATTATTGGGAAACCAGTCAAAATAATCATAATATCCCGCAAAGGTTCCTGTCCTTAGCCATTCCAGCGCGCCTTTGTAAATTGCATCCAAATCAAAGCTTGGCATAAAGCGCAGCTCTTCTGCCTTTGACAATTGAAAGCCGCCAATAACAATCAAAAAAGAAAGAACAATATACGGATAATTTTGTTCAAAAAAATCTTCCCTTTTGCCGCCTGCATACATAAGAAAAACAAACGCCCCTGAAATTCCTGCTGAAAGGACCCACAAAAGAGGTTCCCCCGACCACACATACACACTCCCCAGCATAAACAAAAGGGGAATCATACACAAACTATGACATAATTGAACCATATTTATTTTCACCTTAATCCCCATTCTTGCCTGCAAACCTCAAATTTGGGCCGGGACACAAATTTGTCCCTCCTGTGTCTAAAAACATCTGAACGTCATAGCTGTCCGCTTGCTTCTGCTCCAAGCGCAGCCCACAAAGGACAGGTCAAAAGAAGCGGCTCCGCATAGCGAAAGCTGCTGACAGGACCTAACAGGTAAGTCATCCACAATAAAATACTGAAAACGCCGGCCGTTAAAGCGGCTTTTCTTTTTTTTATTCCAAACCAAGTGCTGAAAAAAATTAAAACCCATACCGGTACGCCAATTGCATACAATTGCCTGAAAAATGGAAAATGCATCCATGTCGCTTTGTTTTCGGAAACTGTCTCGTACCAGCCATATACCCGGGGCAGCCATCCTTTTCTCGTAGCAGGGTAATCCTGACTATAATTATCCGTCTCAATATATTCTCTCACAGATTCCATTTCCGGATACCAGAAGGGCAGGTTTAACGCCAAAAAAGCTTTTCCATATACAATCGGGTATTTTCTGAAAAGCCTTCCCCACAATCGAAAAAATTCTTCCTTATTTTCCGCAAATGCATGTTCGTTAAAATCCGCTTTAATGGGATCCGCAAAAAACCTGTCATACTGCTCCACACCAGGTATATATTTTTGGATCAGCTCTTTTTCCTCTGCCTCTATGCTCTCCCCCTTGCTATGGTACACCGCCGCTATCTGGCTTAAGGGAACCGGAAGCATCTCTTTGACGCTGCCTTTCGCCACATGAACCCCCGGATACACAATCTTTGTAACAATGCAAAATAACAAAATAGCAATAAGAAATCCTTTACATTGGGAAAAAGATACACGGAATGCAAGACCTAAAAGGATTGTAAACGCAATCACCACATAAATCATGTTGTTTCGAAACAGGCAGCTCAAAAAAAGTAAAATGGTCAGCTTCAATTGAAGGCGCCCTTCTACAGGAGACTCTTCCCTTCCGTAAATAGCTTCAAAAAAATCCACCAGCGTAATGCTAAGCAATAAAAAAAGACCTGAAAACAGCACATCCTTTGTCAAAATCAGGGTAAAAATGTGAAATACCGGATTGAGCGTATAATAAACACATGCGATTTTCATAAAAGCCCCTGATAAATTCCTTTTGGAAATCCACACACAGGTATAGGCATAAATCGCCGCCATAACAAGCAGCTGAGTGATGGTATACAGGGTAATCCCAATCTGTTTTATCCCCAGCCATTCATCCATATGAGCAAAAATACTCCATAAAAAAGTATGTAAAAAAGGATGATGATTGTCAAAGCCAATTATCCCCAAAGCTTCCAGGGTTATGTACCACGAATCATAGCTCATACACCCTGGAAAATATGCGATAAAACAGGGCAGATAACATAACAGCATAACCGGATAGATAAGCCAAAAGCTTATGGGCGCTTTCCGTTTTTTTTCTTTCTGTGTTTTTGTTCTATGCCCTTTATCCCCTTGTTCGCTTTGCCTTTTGCAGGCCCACTCCAAAAAGGCAAAGGCGATGGCCGCCATCCCCCCTGCTCCCATTGTCGCCACAACAAATAAAATCACGTACTCTTTCGAAAATATTCCTCCGTCCAATGAAACGTTTTGGATATTATCGTCCAAAATAAGCTTTCCTATGGTCTGAGATACGCCAAAGACAAGGCCATAAGCCATGCCCGCCTTCCGGTATCCGGTCCGTACATATTTCATTGCGATGGCAAAGCATGCCATAAAAAATATACCCTTTCCTAACCCCATCTTTTTTATCCTGCCATCCATCTACGTATAAGACTTATCTACTTCTATCACAGCAATATATTTTTCATCTATCTGTCGTATCTGATTTTTCAGATAATCCACAACCTCGCTGTCCGACATCTTATAATTAAAAGGCACTTCCACGTCAAAAATAAGATTTGTATGCGTTGGCCCATGTACAATGCGGAAATCATGAAAGGTCACATTTCCCTCCATTTCATTCACAATTTTGGCCACATCCTCTTTCATCCGGTTCGTCCGTTCGTCATCCACACACACAGGATCCATATGTATCACGGCGCTGCAGTTTAGTTCGTGGGCAAGTCTGTGCTCAATCAGGTCGATCATATCGTGCAGTACCAATATATCTCCGCTGGAAGGCACCTCCACATGTACGGAAAGCATCACCCGGCCCGGCCCATAATTATGTACCACCAGATCATGAATCCCTATCACACCCTGGTTTTTATATTCCATGATAATTTCTTCCACCTTTTTCACAAATCCCGGCTCAGGGGGCTGGCCAAGTAACGGGCTTACCGTATCCTTCATGGCTCCCACTCCCGTAAAGAACACAAAAGCAGCCACCAAAATACCGCACCAGCCGTCTATCTGGATATCTGTCACAAACGCCAGCAAAGTGGTCAGCAAAACCACCAATGTAGAAATACTGTCGCTAATGCTGTCCTTGGCCGTGGCCATCATAGCGGCGCTGTCAATCTTTCTGCTAATTTTCCTGTTATACAAAAACATGTACAGCTTCACGCAAATAGACAGCACTAAAATAAAAAGAACTAAGGGACTGGCGTCAATCGGCGTGGGATTAAAAATCTTATCCAAAGAGGATTTGAAAAGTTCCGCGCCCATGAGCAGAATGATCACAGCCACCAAAAGTCCCGCTATATATTCTATCCTTCCATGCCCAAAAGGGTGGTCATGATCCGGCTTCTGTCCTGCCATCCGAAAGCCAACCAGCGTAATAATTGAAGAACCGGCGTCGGAAAGATTGTTAAACGCATCCGCTGTGATAGCAATGGAAGCCGATAGCTGTCCGGCAATAAACTTTACCAGAAATAAAAAAAGATTCAGAACAATCCCTATTGCTCCGCACAACATGCCATAAGCCTGACGCACCTTTACATCCGCCGTATTTTTATAGTCTCTAACCAACAGTCTTGTCAAAATCGTAACCATCTTAATCTCCACTTTTTTCTGATATTTTCAGGCATTTCAAAACCCTGGCATTGGAAAAATTCAGTAACTATGAAGCCGAAGGCCGAATAGTTGCAAAATCCGTTGCCTGTTTCATGTGCCCTTTACGATAAACAATAATTAGATACTATTCTATGTCATTTATTCAAAAAAAACAATAAAAATATAGTTGACGAATGAATCATAAAGGCGTATCATATGCTGGTATCCGTTAATTGTCTACAGCAGGAAGGAGGTAATTTAAATGTTCAATCAATATAAAACCATAAAATCAAATTTATCAGGATTATACCCAAATTTTAATGTGAAATTACCTGCCGGTCTGCGCTTTTACCTTCCGGGTTCGGATTTACTCTCCACATAACTGTCTTTTCAGCAGTCTGCGTAAATACCTTACCCATATTCGATATATTTTGAAAAGCTGACAGCCATGGTAATTTCCATGGCTGTTTTTTTACAGTCAAATACCCCGCAGCAAACTTGCAGTGCGGCAAACGCAACACATCTTCGATGTGTGGATATTTGACACTAGTGGCAGTCGCCAAATGGACATGCCGGCATGTCCGCCTGGCTCGTTGCCCGCGGAAATAAACTGGCTCGCGACGCCGCTAAAATGATGTGCGAGCCGCTCGGTGAGCAGGGGAAGAAATCTTTCCCGCCCGGTTGCCCTATGTACTATGTTTCGGTTGCGATGTGATCCAGGAGGTACAAATATATGAAAAAGATAACAACCTACATATGGGAGTACAAATTTCCCTTTTTTTTCGCCGTCGTGTCCATGGTGATCAGCGTCGCCTTAGACATGCTCTCGCCCCAGCTCACAAGACGTATTGTGGATGATGTGATTTTGGGCGGTCAGATTGGCAAGCTTACTCCTATGCTCCTTGGCATTCTCTGTGTGGGAATTGGAAGATTTGTTTTTCAATATACCAAGGAATTCACTTTTGACGTTACCGGTTCAAAAATTGCCGCTAAAATACGGCAGGATTTGTTCAACCACATTCAATCTTTAAGCCCGGAATTTTTTGACCGCACAAATACCGGAGAGCTGATGAGCCGCGTAAAAGATGATGTGGACAGAATCTGGGACGGCCTTACCTATGTTGGCATGCTCCTTATTGAGGTGGTAGTGCATGCCTCTATTATACTGTTTTGCATGTTTACCTTAAACTGGCGGCTTGCCATTTTGCCCGCTATCTGCATGGGAATCACCGCCGTTATCGCAATTTTTATGGAAAATAAACTGGACGCCGTTTATGAGGCCATCAGCGAGGAGAACGCTTCCCTGAACACCGTTGCCGAGGAAAATCTGGCGGGCGTAAGAACGGTAAAGGCTTTCGCGCGGGAAAAATTTGAAATTGGCAAATTTCTTTCCCATAACCAAAAGTACTATGACCTGAATATGCAGCAGTCAAAATTATTTGTGAAATATCATCCCTACCTGTCCATGATTACCAAGCTTTTGCCCATCGTAATTTTATTCATCGGCGGGTATCTGGTTATGTCAGATGATATGACGCTGGGCGATTTAAGCGCCTTTATACAATACTCTATGAATATCGTATGGCCAATGGAAATGCTGGGCTGGCTTACCAACTCTCTTTCCTCCGCCATAGCTTCCAACAGGCGGATCCGCAAAATCTATCAGGAAAAACCGGTGATTACGGATCCTGATGCGCCTGTCATACTGCCGAAGGTGAAAGGGAAGATTACTTTTTCCCACGTTTCCTTCCATAAGGCGGACGGGTATGAGATTCTCCGCGATATCTCATTTACCGTGGAGCCCGGCAAAACAATCGGCATCATGGGCGCCACAGGAGCCGGGAAAAGCTCTCTAATTTATCTTATGCAGCGTCTTTACGACGCCACCGACGGCGCTGTCCTTTTAGACGATGTAGATGTAAAGAAGCTTTCCTTAAAACAGCTGCGAAGCTCCATTTCCCCGGTAATGCAGGACGTCTTTTTGTTCTCAGACACCATTATGGAAAATGTGAAGCTTGGGCAGAAAAGCCATCTTTCTTACCCGGCCGTCCGTGACGCCGCCATACGGGCCAAAGCCAACGGCTTTATCGAAAAAATGGAGAAACAGTATGACACCGTTATCGGGGAGCGGGGGGTTGGACTCTCCGGCGGACAGAAGCAGCGTATCACCATTGCAAGGGCTCTCGCCAAGAAAAAACCTATCCTGGTTCTTGACGACTCCACCTCCGCCCTGGATATGGAGACCGAGCAGTCGATACATGAAACCCTACGCGCTCTCCCCGACACGACCAAAATTATTATTGGACACCGTATCAGCGCCGTCTGCCATGCGGATGAAATCATTATTTTAGAAAATGGCAGAATTGCCGAGCGTGGCAGTCACGAAAGCCTGCTCGCCAAAAAGGGCCTGTACTATCAGACCTATCTCGCACAGTACGGTAAACCGAAGGAGGAAATCACAGCATGAGCTTTAATTCCTATAAAGAAGACGAGGAGATTCTGAAAACAAGTAAAATGCGCACTCTGCTGCGCATGCTCTCCTATCTTTTCGCTTACAAAAAGGAGATCGCACTGGTACTTTTTATCATAGCCTTTTGTATCCTGGTCTCCCTGCTTAACCCGCTTTTGATAGAGGAAGCCATTGACAACTATATCTCCACGGGCAATTTTCGGGGCCTTTCAAGGCTGGCCATCTTTGCGCTTATTTTAAACCTGCTGATGATCGGCGGGATTAAGCTTCGCATGTACATTATGGCAAAGGTGTGCAACAACATTCTCCTGACCATTCGTCAGGAGCTTTATTCCCATATCCAGACCCTTGACCTTAACTTTTTTGACAGCCGCCCTACGGGAAAAATCCTTGCACGTATCATAGGGGATATCAATTCCTTAAAAGAGGTGCTGAACAATTTTGTCACAACCCTGATACCGGACTTTGCTACGGTGGTCGCCGTTGCCGTTATCATGTTTGTAAAAAACCCCGTTCTTGCCGCCGCTTCCCTGTGCAGCCTTCCGGTGATGGCCGTATGCGTGTGGCTGATTCAGTTTTACTCCCACAAAAGATGGCAGGATTTCCGCAAAAAGTCCTCCAACTTAAACGCCTTCATCCATGAGGATATGTCCGGGATGCGTATCATCCAGAGCTTTACCGCCGAGGAGGAAACCAGGCAGACCTTTGACGAACTGCTTTTTGCCCATCAAAGATCCTTTGTAAGCGCTGTGCGCTTAGTGGACGGCATGGGTTCCGTTATTGATTTATCCTGGGGTATAGGTATCGCCGCCCTTTATTTTACAGGCATACAGATTTTAGGCGTGGAGGCCGTTTCCATCGGAACCTTTTTGGCCTTTGGCAGTTATATTGGAATGTTCTGGAATCCTATCATGAATCTGAGCAATTTTTATAACCAGATTATTACAAACATTGCCGCTGCCGAACGTGTTTTTGAAATCATGGATACGCCGGCACAGATAACCGACGCCGATGATGTTATCCAAATTCCTCCTATCAAAGGCGAGGTTTCCTTTTCCCATGTAAGCTTTTCTTACGACCGGACTTCCAAAGTGTTAAACGATGTGAGCTTTCGGATAACTCCCGGGGAAACCATTGCTTTGGTGGGGCCTACCGGCGCGGGGAAAACCACCATCGTCAATCTCATCAGCCGGTTTTACGATGTGCAGGACGGAACCGTCTTGATAGACGGCCATGATGTAAAGACCGTCTCCATAGAAAGTCTCCGCAGTCAGATGGGAATCATGACCCAAGATAACTTTCTGTTTACCGGCACCATCAGGGATAATATCCGATACGGCAAGCTAGACGCAACGGATGAGGAAATCATAGAGGCCGCCAAAGCGGTTCACGCCCATGATTTTATCTCCAAATTGGAAAAGGGCTATGACACCCTCCTTACGGAGCGCGGCGGCGGACTTTCCGCCGGTCAAAAGCAGCTCCTTGCCTTTGCAAGAACCATGGTTTCCAAGCCCAATATTTTGATTTTAGACGAGGCCACCTCCAGCATTGACACACAGACGGAGCTGTTAATTCAGGAAGGCATTGACGCCCTCCTTAAGGGGCGCACCTCCTTCGTGATTGCCCACAGACTCTCCACCATTCAAAAAGCCGACCGCATTTTTGTGATTGATAAGGGCGGCATTGTGGAGGAAGGCACTGCCTCACAGTTAATCGCAAAAAAAGGAGCTTACTATAAGCTCCACACAGCGCAGATGGCAGAGATATAGGAAGTAAAAGACCGGCATCTTAAACGGAAAGATGCCGGCCTTTTTTAATATTCCATTGTCCACTCGTGTTCACCGCCCCAGTCGCCAATTACTTCCGACACGGTTCCCTCCTGGGTCGTGATTCTGGTTTCAAAACGGTAATTCATCTGGGGAACTAACACCCCGTTTATTTTTACGTTGCTGTAAAGGTAGATAAACTCGTAATTATAATGAGGATATTCCTGTTCATTTAAAGGAGCCGGTTCGTAGGAAATACAGATTCTCTGCACTCCCGCGTCCTCCTGCTTGGCCCCCCAGACCTTAATAACGCCCCCGGCCTCAGGATACTCGTCAAAGTCGGCAAAAGAAAATTTCCACTGCCCGTCTGTCCGGGTCAGCTTCATTTTTTCCTTGCTTACAGGTATGTAAGTTTTTCCATCCCAATATTCCATCGTTCCTGCAATAAACTGGTCGCGGACCAGGAGATAAACCTCCGACTGCATAAAATCCTTGATCGGCCCAAATTCGCCGCTCTCGAAAATGCGAAACGCTTCCGCGAAGGTATCCTGGGCCCACAGAGCTTTTTCCAGACAGGCCGTAAACTCTGTCAATTTTCCCTCGTCCCCAATGGCCGCCACCTGCCCAAGAAGATTTTGGTAATCCTGCAAGCGTCCCGTTTCAAACCACACCGTCCCACTATTCGGAACTGCAAACTTTATGATTTCTTTTTTCAGCTCGTCAAGAGGATTTGCGTGATAGACGGCAAGCATCCTGTCCATCAGCTCCAAATACTTATCAAAGCCGCCGCTTCCATCCTCCGGCATGCCCTCCGTTTCCTCACCTTCAAACAGTCTTTCATAACACGCATCCAATAAGGCATAACAGTCGGTATTCCCCGAATCCTGCTCAAGGGCTGAAATGCATTTTTCAAGAGTCAAAAGACTGCACTTCCCGGCGTTGATATCCGCCACGGCGTCGTTTAAAAGATGTACGCAGTACTCCTGTAAGAGACTTTCATCCTGGGTGGTCTCCCAGCCCCGGTACAAAACCTGCTCCGCCGCTTCCCGGTCTTCCTTGGTCAGGTAAACGCCCGCCATGGCCCGGTAGGCCTTCACCGAATTGGAATCTATCTGCAACGCTTCCTCACAGGAGGCAATGGCTTCCTCATAGTCTTTCGCCTCCACATATTCGTCCGCTGCCTCTAACCGCCTTGCAATCTTCATCTCAGGCATAGAATGATAAAGAAAAGCGCCTCCCCCTCCTATCGCAACCGCCAATAAAACGGCGGCGGCAATACGACCGGCCATCACCGCCTTTTTCCTGCGCTTTCTCCTGCGCATCCTTGCCGCTTTCGCCATCTTCTTTCTTTTTATTTCCTTTTTGTCCATACTTTCTCCCATGCCGCCTTTGGCGGCTCAAATAGATATGAAAAACGCTGCCTTTTGCGTTTTTCCTGTGTGAAATTTTAATACTTCTTAGGTAGCGTATTTTGCTGCCTTAGAAGTATTTTTCACACTATCTTCCTCATTCCAAAGTTTCCGATTACTTTTTATTCTTTCTCCGCAGGAATCCCCCGCCTAATTCTAATCTTTCGCCTTTCCCCGGCCGACCGAATTTTTCCGCCTTTTCGCCTTTTCCCAGCCTGCCAAACTTTTCCGTTTTTTCGCCTTTTCCTGTTCTGGCAAAATGCTCGTTTCTTTCGCCCTTGCCGCTTCTTCCAAATCTCTCGCCTCTGCCGTCGCGGTTTCCTCTGTCCGATCTTCCAAACCTGTCCCCTCGGCCGTCACGGTTTCCTCTATCCGGCCTTGCGCCTCTCTCGCCGCCTCTGCCTTTTTCCCTTCTTCCTAACCTTTTTCTCTCAAAATAAGGCTTTTCTTCCTCAATTTCCTCCGGCGCATCTCCCAAATGCATCTGCATAAACGCTGCGGCCAAGTCAAGAACGGAACAATTTTTCTCCTCCGCCGCAAGCTCAATGGATTTCTTAAGCTCGGACAGTTCCTTTTGTTCCATGATTTCCCCGGCCTGCGCAAAAAGCCTGTCGGATTTCACTCTGGTAAGATCTGCGGCCGTGGGAAGACTGCGTTCTCTGATGGTGGTATGACAAATTTTCTCAATATCCCGGATTTTAAATATTTCCCTTCCCGATATCAGGGTAAAGGATCTGCCTTTTCTCCCCGCGCGTCCGGTTCTTCCAATCCGGTGCACATAATACTCTATATCCTCCGGCACGTCAAAATTAAATACCGCGTCCACGCCGCTGACGTCAATCCCTCTTGCCGCCACGTCCGTGGCAATCAAAATAGCGCAGCCGCCGTTTCTGAAAAGATTCATAACGGTATCTCTCTGATACTGGGTCAAATCTCCGTGAAGCCCTTCCGTCTCGTATCCTTTCCCCTTAAGAGTGCCGGTAATCTCGTCCACCATTCTCTTCGTATTACAAAATATTAAGCTTCGGGAAGGACGATAATAATCAATGAGCCTGCAAAGAGCCGCCACCTTGTCCTTTTTTGCCACCCGGTAATAAGCCTGCTTGATGGCCGCCACCGTGATTTCCTTGGGCGTTACCCTCACATACACCGCATTTTTCTGATAAGTTCCCGTGATATCCAAAATCGCCTGGGGCATGGTAGCGGAAAACAGCGCCATTTGATGTTCCTCGGGCATATCGGATAAAATCGTTTCGATATCCTCCCGAAATCCCATGTCCAGCATTTCGTCCGCTTCGTCTAACACAATCATCTTGACATAAGTTGTCTTAATGGTATGGCGCCTTAAGTGATCCATCACCCGTCCCGGCGTTCCTACGATGATCTGTACCCCCTGGCTGAGGGCCCTTATCTGCTTTCCTATCTCCTGTCCGCCGTAAACCGGAAGCACCTTAATGCCGTGCATATACTTGGCAAGCCTTCTGATTTCCTCCGCCGCCTGCATGGCAAGCTCTCTGGTGGGGCACAAAATAATGCCCTGGGGCTTTTTTAACTGCGGGTCCACTCCCTGAATCATGGGAATGGCAAATGCCGCCGTCTTACCTGTGCCGGTCTGGGCCTGTCCGATTACGTCTTTTCCTTCTAAAAGAAGGGGGATCGCCTGCTCCTGAATGGGGGTCATTATCTCAAACCCCATTTCCTCCACAGCCCTCAAAATATCAGGGCAAATCCCCGATTCGTTATACTTAAGTTTACTTCCCGTTATTTCTCTTCTCTCTTCCACTTCCTAAACATCCATTCCTTTCAATTATCCTCGTTTAAAAGCTGTTCAATGATATACCTGGGACGCGCCTTGGTCTCCAGATATATTTTCCCAATATACTCTCCCACCACTCCAAGAGAGAGCAGAATCAACCCTCCGATTGCCCACAGCGAAACCATAAGCGTAGTCCAGCCCACTATGGTTGCTCCCGTAAAATGCCGAAAGAGACTGTAAATCAACATGCCGATGCTTACAATAAAAATGAAAAAGCCCAGCAGCGTTATCATCCGTAAAGG
>ERZ777011.2301-NODE-2301-length-15760-cov-3.683922_pt1 | contig 15760 bp, 13 predicted proteins | sample MGYA00374964_ERZ777011 | MGnify/ENA primary metagenome ERZ777011 (study PRJEB29310, sample SAMD00008975) | mouse gut metagenome | study: EMG produced TPA metagenomics assembly of the Metagenome analysis of fecal microbiota from mouse which was promoted...
TGGACTACTGGTCCCCCGTGGACTGGTACAACGGCGGCATGGAGCACACCACCCTCCACCTGCTCTACTCCCGGTTCTGGCATAAATTCCTCTACGACATCGGCGTGGTCCCCACCAAGGAACCCTATCAGAAGCGCACCAGCCACGGCATGATCCTGGGCGAGGGCGGCGAGAAGATGAGCAAGAGCCGGGGCAACGTGGTGAACCCGGACGACATTGTCAAGGCCTACGGCGCGGACACCCTGCGCCTGTATATCATGTTCATCGGCGACTTTGAGAAGGCCGCCGCCTGGTCCGACAACGCGGTGAAGGGCTGCAAGCGCTTCCTGGACCGGGTGTGGAATCTGGCGGAGAACCTGACGGACAGCCAGGACTACACCCCCGCCAACGAGGCCGGTGTCCACCGGACCATCAAGAAGGTGGCCGACGACATCGAGGCCATGAAGTTCAACACCGCCATCGCCGCCATGATGACCCTGGTCAACGACTTCTACGCCAACGGCTGCTCCCGGGGCGACATGCGCACCCTGCTGCTGCTGCTGAGCCCCTTTGCCCCCCACTTCTGCGAGGAGCTGTGGGAGAGCCTGGGCTTTGCCGCCCAGTCGGGAAAGATGATCTGCCAGATGGCGTGGCCCGCCTACGACGAGAGCAAGACCGTGGCCTCTGCGGTGGAGATGGCGGTCCAGGTCCAGGGCAAGCTCCGGGGGGCCATCACCGTGCCTGTGGACAGCGAGGAGCCGGCTGTGGTGGAGGCCGCCAGGGGCGTGGACAAGGTGGCCCGCGCCCTGGAGGGCATGGAGATCGTGAAGGTGATCCATGTGAAGAACAAGCTGGTGAACCTGATTGTGAAGCCTGCAAAATAGCGGCGGTTTCAGCGGCGCGGTATGCTTCGGCATGCCGTGCCGCCTCACATGCCGGAATGATGAGAGGAGCGCGGGATGGACTACACAAGAGAGGAGCTGCTGGAGGCCCGGCGGCAGATCGGCTCCACCCTCCACAAGCTGCGGGAGACCATCCGCACCCTGGAGGCCAAAGAGAACCCGGGCCGGTACAAGTCCCAGCTCACCCTGGCCCGGCGACGGGTGGAGGCGTTTACCATCGCCTGCGCCCTGGTGGACCGGGAGCTCTCCGGGGCGGAATAGAAAAAGGGACTTGACTTGGAGCGCACTCCAGATGCTATGCTGGATGACAGGGAAAACCCATCAGGTCAATATAAAGGAGAAGGTTACTATGCAACAGCGTACATTGGGCCGCACCGGGATCCAGGTGGGCGAGATCGGCATGGGCTGCGAGGGCTTTGTGGGCAAGACGGCGGAGCAGGTGATGGAGATGGTGGACGCTATGGACGCCGCCGGCGTCCGGTGCATTGACCTATACACCCCCAACCCCGACGTGCGGGACCATCTGGGCCGGGCCCTGGCGGGACGGCGGGACCGATTCGTCCTCCAGGGTCATCTGGGCGCTGTCTGGAAATCCGGGCAGTACAAGCGCACCCGGGACATGGCGGAGGTGCGGGAGGGGTTTGCGGACCAGCTGCGCCGCCTGGGCACGGACCGCCTGGAGATCGGCATGATCCACTACTCCGACGCCATGGCGGACTGGGAGACCATTCGGACCGGCGGGCTGCTGGACTACGCCCTGGAGCTGAAGCGGCTGGGGGTGATCCGGGCCGTGGGTCTCTCCAGCCACAACCCGGAGGTGGCCCTGGCGGCGGTGAACACGGGGCTCATCGACGTGCTGATGTTCAGCGTCAACCCCTGCTATGACCTCCAGCCCGCCAGCGAGGACGTGGAGGAGCTGTGGGCGGAGAAGAGCTACGCCCGGGAGCTGGTGAACATGGACCCGGCCCGGCAGACCCTCTACGAGACCTGCCAGCGGCTGGGGGTGGCGGTCACGGTGATGAAGGCCTTTGGCGGCGGCGATCTGCTGCGGGCGGATCTGAGTCCCGCCGGCAGGGCCCTCACCCCACTCCAGTGCCTCCACTACGCCCTGACCCGCCCGGCGGTGGCCTGCGTCATGTGCGGGGCCCGGTCCATGGAGGAGCTGCGGGCCGCCGTGGCCTACGAGACCGCGCCGGAGGAGGAGCGGGACTACGCCGCCGCCCTGGCGGCCCTGCCCCGGATCAGCTGGCAGGGCCATTGCATGTACTGCGGCCACTGCGCCCCCTGTCCCCAGGGCATCGACGTGGCGGCGGTGACCAAGCTGCTCAACCTGGTCCGGGCCCAGGGGGAGGTGCCGGAGACCGTGCGGGAGCACTACGCCGTTCTGCCCCACAAAGCCGGGGAGTGCGTCCGGTGCGGGGCCTGCGAGAGCCGGTGCCCCTTCGGCGTTGCGGCGGTGGAGAATATGGGCAAGGCGGCGGAGATTTTCGGCGCGTAGAAGGGAGGCCCTTATGACCATTGCGGAAGCCAGCAGGAAGTACGGCCTCACCGCCGACACCCTGCGCTACTACGAGCGCATCGGCCTGCTGCCCCCGGTCCCCCGGACCAAGGGGGGAATCCGGGACTACGACGAGGCCTCCTGCGGCTGGATTGAGCTGATGAAGTGCATGCGCTCCGCAGGGGTGCAGATTGAGGCGCTGATCGAGTACGTGGCCCTGTACCGCCAGGGGGAGGACACCGCCGGCCAGCGGCGGGCCATCCTGGTGGAGCAGCGGGACCAGATGGTGGCCCGGATGGAGGAGATGCAGCGTTCCCTGGACCGTCTGAACCGGAAAATCGAGGCCTATGACAACGGCTCCTGGCGGGGCGAGCCCGCCCGGGGGGCCTGCGGGCAGTGACTTAACCCCCAGGGAGCTGCAACTCCCTGGGGGTTCGTGCGTGGCTGAAGTTTAACTTTTATAAGTTGATTATACCACAGCCTCCAGCGATGCGCAAGAGGAATTTTGCGAAAGCAGACCTGCCATTGCCCGCCCCTCCCCCTGACAATCCCCGCCGGCGGCCTGTTTGGCGCGGCAGGGGCAGGCGGCCGCAGTCCATCGGCAAAAATTATTGACAAACAATAATTTTTGTGGTAAGATGGCCTTGGAATTATTGTAAAACAATAATTATTCGCTGTGCCTTTCCTCTGAGCAAGGCTACGATACGTATTCTTCTCTGGAGATATTTCTGTCCGTTGACCCAAATCCACCCAAAAACAGGAGGGACTGCTCATGAAAAAACGGGAAAACCAGGCCGCGCTGCTGCTGATCCTGACATCGGGAGCGGTGATGGCAGCGGCGCTGCCCCTGGAGGCCCTGCCCGCCTTTGGCAGGTGGCTGCGGGATCTCTCCCTCTCCGGCCCGGCCGGGAACCTGGCCGCCTGGGGGATCGCCCTGGCCCTGACGGCCCTGCCCGCCCTGGGCCTGCTGTGGCGGGGCCGCCGCCGGTGGGACTGGCTGCTGGCCCTGGCGGCGGGGGAGATCTTCGCGGGGGTGTTCTTCCTGGTGAACCCCACCCTGCTCCACCCCGGCATGGACAGCGAGGCGGTGGGGACCATGTGGGCCCTGGCAGCCGCCGGGAGCACAGCGGCCACTCTCCTGGCCTGGGCGGTACTGCGAGGCCTGGGGCAGCTGGAGCGGACAACCGGCCGGGCCATGGAGGGGCTGCTGCTGGGGGCCGCCTTGCTGCTGGGGTGGCTGGCGGCCTGGAGCCAGTGCGGGGACCTTGCCGCGGGGATCCGGGCCGCTGCGGAGAGCAACACCGCCCCGGGCCTTATCCTGTGGCCCACCTATCTGGTCCTGTGCCTGCTGGCGGCGGCGGATCTGATCCCGGAGCTGCTGGGGTGCGCGGCGCTGGTGTGGGGCGGCCGTCTGGCCCGGGCCATGGAGGAGGACCCCTTCGGCGAAGAGACGGTGGCCGAGGCCGGGCGGCTCAGCCGCCGGTGCGGACTGACGGCGTCGGCGTCGGTGCTGCTGTGCGCCGGGGGAAACCTGCTGCAAATGCTGTTCTTCTCCCAGCTCCGCGCCACCCATTTCCAGGTGGCCTTCCCCTTCTCCACGGTGCTGCTCGCAGCGGCCCTGGGCCTGCTGTGCCGCTACTTCCAGCGGGCCAAGGCGGTGAGCGACGACAACCAGACCATCATATGAGGGCGCGCCATGGCCATTACAGTACATCTGGACGAGCTGCTGCGGCAGCGGGGCATGACTGGCAAGGAGCTGTGCGCCAAGGTGGGGATCACGGAGGCCAACCTCTCCATCCTCCGCTCCGGCAAGGCCAACGGCGTGCGCTTTCACACCATCAACCGGATCTGCTACTACCTGGACTGCGGCGTGGGGGACCTGCTGCGCTTCGACGGACGATTGGAGGACGCCAACGATGAAAAATAAAATGCCATGGCTGCTGCCGGCGCTGCTGACCCTGCTGGCCCTGACCGGCTGCTCCCTGGCCCGGCCCGAGGCCGGGAGCGGCGGGGACCGATTCGCGGGTTTCTACCTGGTGCGGGAGGAGGGCGGCCGGGATTTCTACCAGAACCCCCACCTGGAGGAGTACGGCCAGGAGACCGTCCGCCTGGAGGGATACGGCGCTTTCAGCATCCCCCGGGAGGTCCTCTTTGCCCAAAAGGAAGGGGAAGAATGGGTATTCCCGGGCCTGGAGGGCTGGCGGCTGTTCGCGTACCGGGGCTTTGAGGAGGACGGCGGCGCCTATCTGTCCATGGTCACCGATCTGGCCCCCGGGGAGGAGCCGCCCCAGCTCAAGATCACCGACGAGGGGGGCGTTGACATCATCAGCGGCGCTCTCTGTCTGGGCCCGCCCCTGGGACAGGCGGACTGGGACCCCTATGAGGACCGGAGCGTCTGGACCACCTACCGGGTCTATCAGGCCCCGGACGGGCGGCCCTATCTGGACGGCAGCGGCAACAGCTTTACCGGCGCCCTGGGCAGCTACCAGGAGAGCCAGACCTACACCCGTCAGGAGAACGGCGGAGACGTGAAGAAGGAGACAGTGGAGGTGTCCATATCCATAAAGGCGGTCCCCAGGCTGGAGGGGCTGGTGGTGCGGCAGTTTGACGGGGAGGGCGGCCAGCTGTCCGCGGAGGAGCTGACCCTGGAGGGGGAGCTGCCGGCGGTGACATGGCTGCCGGAGGCGGCCTGGGTTCTGGTGGAGGAGCGCAGCCCCCAGGGCGTGGTCCGCACGGCCTACACCCGCCCCGGACCGGAGGAGGAGCCCGTCACCCATCCGGTTGTCCTTCTGGACAGCGCCGGGATAGGCCGCGTGGCGGAGCTGACCGTCGGGGGATAGAGAATCCTCACCGGCCCGGTGGATCTGCTCCCAGAAAAATTGCTCTCCTATGCCCATAATCTTGAAATAAGCCCTAGCCAGCGGGGGAAAATTGGTGTATAATTATCCTGCGCGGGGGCGGCAGGGAGGGCCCCATACCTCCTGAGAGCCTGTTTGGTATCCCGGCGCGGAGACAATAGACGGGGCTGGTCCCCCGGATGCGCATACGTATCTGGGACCTGCGCCGTCTGGTCTCTCGCTGCCAGATATCCGGCGGGCCGGGCCTATCCGGCAGATGGCCGCCCCAATCCTGCGCGGAATACTTAGGAGGAATGATACCCATGAGAAAATGGAACAAGCTGCCGGCGCTGCTGCTGGCAGGGGTCATGGCCCTGGGCCTGACCACCGCCGCCTTGGCGGCGGACGTGACCTATGCGGACGTAGCGGGAACCTGGTCTGAGGAGTATGTGAAGCGTATGACCGAACTGGAGCTGATGGAGGGCAGGAGCGCTGGATCCTTTGCCCCCAACGAGAACATGACCCGGGCGGAGCTGGTGCTGGCCTTCTACCGTCTGGCCGGCTCCCCGGCGTCCGGCGGGAAGAACCCCTTCAGCGACGTGGCCGAGGACGCCGCCTATCGGGACGCGGTGATCTGGGCAAACGAGAAGGGCATCGCCTCCGGCAGGAGCCAGGGCGTATTTGATCCCAGCGGCGACGTGCAGCGCCAGGAGATCGCCAAGATCCTCAACGCCTTTGCCGCCGATGCCGTGGGCAGGAAGACTCTCCATAACCGCATCGACGTGCTCTCCGGCTACGCCGATGCGGCCCAGGTGTCCGACTGGGCCAGGGAGAGCATGAACTGGGCTGTTGCCAGCGAGTTCATCACCGGCAGCGGCGGAAAGCTCAATCCTAGAGGCGCCGTCACCCGGGCCCAGATGGCGGCCATTCTCTGCCGCTACATGGACGACGCCTCCACCGGCGACGCGTCCAAGGACAACCCCCGCAACAGCGACAGCATCGGTGAGAGCGAGCTGCTGGTGGTCAGCTTCGGCACCAGCTACAACGACAACCGGGCGGCCACCATCGGCGCCGTGGAGAGCGCCATGGAGAAGGCCTTCCCCGACTACGCCGTGCGCCGGGGCTTTACCTCCAACATCATCATTGAGCACATCCAGCGCCGGGACGGCGTGGTCATCGACGACGTGACCGAGGCCCTGGCCCGGGCCAAGGCCAATGGCGTGAAGAACCTGCTGGTCCAGCCCACCCACCTGATGAACGGCTATGAGTACGGGGATCTGGTCAAGGAGCTGGAGGGCTGCGTCTCGGACTTTGAGAGCGTCCGGATCGGCGCGCCCCTGCTGACCACGGACGAGGACTTTGCCGCCGTGGCCCAGGCCATGGTGGACGCCGCAGCCGGATATGACGACGGCAAAACCGCCGTGTGCTACATGGGCCACGGCTCCGAGGCCGCCGCCAACGGAATCTATGCCAGAATGCAGAAGTACCTCTCCGACAGCGGCCACGACAACTACTTCGTGGGCACTGTGGAGGCCGAGCCCACAGCGGAGGATCTGGTGAAGCTGGTGAAGGCCGGCGGCTATGAGAAGGTGGTGCTGCGGCCCATGATGATCGTGGCCGGGGACCACGCCAACAACGACATGGCCGGCGATGACGAGGACTCCTGGAAGTCCGTGTTCACGGCCGCCGGCTTCCAGGTGGTGTGCGAGGTCAGGGGTCTGGGGGAGCTGGAGGCCATTCAGCAGCTCCTGGCGGCCCACGCCCGGGACGCCAAGGCCCTGGACGAGACGGGCATCCACGTGGAGCCCAACCCGGAGAACTGGGGGGAGGCCGGGGAGAAACCCCTGGCGGACGGCGTGTATACCGTGGAGGCGACCTGTAAGGAGTCCATGTTCAAGATCGCCGGCTGTGAGCTCACCGTGGCGGGCGGGGAGATGACCGCCCGGCTGACTCTGGGCAGCGTCAGCTTTGACCGGATGTTCCCCGGTTCCGCCGCTGCGGCCGCCGCCGGCGGGGAGGGGGCTGTGGAGGCTGTGGTGGACGGTGAGACCGCCGTATTCACCCTGCCCGTGTCCGCCCTGGACCAGGAGCTGGGCTTTGCCGCCCACAGCGTCCGCAAGGACACGTGGTATGACCGGAGCCTGACCTTCCACGCCGACTCCCTCCAGGCCCGATAGTTTTTCCCTCCATATAGAGCCGACGCGCCGCGAAGCGATGCTTCGCGGCGCGTTTTATCAGGGCTTTACGGCGTGGGCGCGCCGTCGGGGTCCGGCGGCCTCAGCGGCGGCAGCCGCCGTGGTGGGGCTGGGGCCGGCCGCAGTCGCAGTCACAGGAGCCGCAGGGCGGGCAGGGGGTGCACACGGGCTTGCACTCGCACTCACAGGGGGAGCAGACGGGCTTGCAGTCGCAGTCGCAGGAGCCGCAGGGCGGGCAGGAGGGCTTGGAGCACTCACAGCCGCAGGAACCGGCGAAGCCCTGGGGCGGGAAGAACTCATCCACTGGGAAGCTGATGTTCTGGAACAGCTCGCAGGGGTCCTCGGTGGGGCTGCACCCGCAGCCGGCGCAGGAGCAGTCCTTGTGGGGCAGGCAGTAGTCGTAGACGGGCATGAGCAGCTGGCTGTCCCGCTCCAGGCGGATGATGGAGAACTGGCCCAGGGTGACATAGGCCCGGCGGTAGTCGTCGCCCATGGTCAGCTCGCAGCAGAAGCACTGGCACACGCAGGCGGGAATTTCGCAGATGTCGCAGTCGCAGCAGCGGTGCTCGCAGCACTCCACCAGCTTGGCGTCCAGGACGATGGGGTCCACCGCCTCCACCACCGCCACGGGCATGTTGCTCTGCTCCAGCATCTGGCGGTCCAGGCCGTCGATGCGGAGCTTGGAGGAGAAGATTTTGGCGTTGCCCTCGCTGCCGAAGAGGATGACCCGCTTGTCAAACACGCACAGGCCCTCCACCTCCACCGGACGGGGGCAGGAGCAGTAGGCGTTGAGGGTGACGCGGTAGAAGAAGCGCATATCCACCGTGTAAAAGCCCCGGTTGAAGACCACGGGCTCCACATTGATATAAGTATACAGCAGCTCCGCCTTGCCGCCCTTGACGGACTGGGCCCGGTTGAGGATGTCCTGGCCAGCCGCGGTGGGGTAGAAGCGAAGGTCCTCAATACAGTCTTTATCACGGCAGCTGTCGTAAATCTTCTTGGTATGGATACAAACGGCCTCGCAGTTTTCCTTCAAGCCGGAAACCGGGCCGGGTACGATGCGTTCAGGCATAATGGAACCTCCTAAAAAGTAACTCTGGTTCGTTCGGGAAGTTTGGAAGGCGTCCGCCTTCATTCCAGTCTATGCGCCTGCCGGCGGTATGTGAAAATTCGGGGTATACAAATCCGTGCCGGGCAGGTATAATAGGAGGACAGGCAGACGGCGAGGAGGCAGGCCATGAACGACTTTGGGTTTATCAGCGGCAAGCTGGAGATCAAGTTCCTCATTCTCTATATCGCGTCCCGGGTGGTGGGCCCGGCGCCCTTTGAGGTTCTCCAGGAGCTGAGCATGTGCGACGGCGGGGTGGACTACTTCGGCTTCTCCGAGTGCCTGGCGGACCTGGTGCGCACGGAGCACCTGGAGGTGGACCGGGACGGGCTCTACGTCATCACCGAGAAGGGGCGGCGCAACAGCGCCATCTGCGAGAGCAGCCTGCCCTACTCGGTGCGGATGCAGGCGGAGCAGAATCTGGCGAGCTGCAACGAGCAGCTCCGGCGGAAGGCCCTGGTGCGCTCCCAGATTCAGCCCCGCGACCAGGGGGGGTACACGGTGACGCTGTCCCTGAGCGACGAGCTGGACGATCTGATGAATCTCCAGCTGCTGGTCACCCGCCAGGACATGGCCCTGGAGCTGCAAAAGCGGTTCCGGGCCCACGCGGAGGAGATTTACTCCAGAATATTGACGGACCTCTACGGAGGTGAGAGCTGAGCTTTTGGCGGGGAGAGGGGGCCTGGGCCCGGTTTTTGGTCAGGATAGCAACCCTTTGGGACCCCCGGGCCCTATTCTTTGTATAAAAACCTATTGAAAACAGGGCGGATGAGGTGTACTATAGAAACAATCAAGCATAGATCCGTGGAAGGCGCCGCTTGATAATGCACTAAATGAAGAATGGAGAACGAGAATATGGCTCGACCCAAGAAGACTGACACGGCCAAGGCCGCCGCGCCCTCTGTGGTGGAGGCGGTGAAGGAGACCGTGGCCGCAAAGGTTGCCCCGAAGAAGGCCGCCCAGAAGACGGAGGAGATTTATCTCCAGGCCGGCGGCGCGGAGTGGAACATCACCGACTGCAAGGAGCGCGTTGTGGCCGCCTATGCGGCCGAGGGCCGCAAGGCTTCGGACGTGAAGAAGCTGGTGATCTACCTCAAGCCCGAGGAGGGCAAGGCCTACTACGTTGTCAACGACGACGAGAACGGCAGCATTGATCTGTAAGAACCGCAGAATGGACGGCAGCGGGCGTATCCGCCGGAGGGGACCCCAGCGTCTGGGACCCCCCCTGCCCTATTTTCAGACCATGCTGCTCTTGACACAGGATTCCCCACAACCCATTTGCCCACATCCGTCGTGTGAGGAGGGAATGGGGAGGGGGACATACGCAAACCGTGGCCGGGATGGCGATCCATCCCGGCCACGGTTTTTCCCATCAGCTGAAGAAATTTTTCACAGGTATCAGTTGGTCTCTCTCCCACCGGCTCACGCACAGGAAATCCCCCTCCTGGCCGTACACCCGGTACTCCCCCGCCGCCAGCTCCGGCGCGGGGAGCGGGTTGCCGTTGCGGCAGAGACGCTCCTGCCGGGGGGAGGGAATGGAGTAGGCCGGGAGGCCGCCGAAGAACCGATCCACCGGCAGCAGCAGCGCCGCCCCCTCCTCCTGGACCCGCTCCAGGGTCACCGCCTGCTCCAGGGTAAACCCGGCGGCCATGGTCCGGCGCAGGCTGGACATGCACCCGCCGCAGCCCAGGGCCGCGCCGATGTCGTGGCAGAGGGTGCGCACGTAGGTACCCTTGGAGCAGCGCACCCGCAGCAGGTAGTCCCCCTCCTCCGTCCGCCCCAGCAGCTCCAGGGCGTGGATGGTCACAGGCCGGGGGTCCCGGTGGACCTCCTTCCCCGCCCGGGCCAGCTCGTAGAGCTTCTGGCCATTGCGCTTGATGGCGGAGTACATGGGCGGCACCTGCATAATGGGCCCAATGAAGGCGGCCAGGGCCCCCTCCAGCTCCGCCTGCCCGGCAGTGACGGGGCGGGTGGAGAGCACTTGGCCGGTGATGTCCTGGGTGTTGGTCTCCACCCCCAGCCGCAGCCCGGCCACGTACTCCTTGTCCCCCTTCTCCGCGAATTCCACCGCCTTGGTGGCGCTGCCCACGAACACAGGCAGCACGCCGGTGGCCAGGGGGTCCAGGGTACCCCCGTGGCCGATCCGCCGTTCCTTCAGAATGCCCCGCAGCTTGGCGCACACGTCCATGCTGGTCCAGCCGCCGGGCTTGTCGATGATGACGATTCCGCTGGACATGTTACTCGCCCGCAGAGCCCTGGGCGTCGCCGCCGTCGGTTCCTCCGGCGTCAGAGCCGGTCCCCTCGCCGCCCTCGCCGGTGGCCGGCTCCCCCTCCTGGGCCGCGTTCTCCGCATCCAGGATGGCGTTGTAGCTGGTGTAGAAGGTACCAGCGTCAATGTCCGCCAGCTTCTCGCTGCGGGTCACCTGGGCCGCGCTCAGCTGCTCCTGGAGCAGCGCGGAGAGGTGGTCCCCCGCCAGATCGGCCTTCTGGGCGTCGGTGAGGTCCTTGCGCAGCAGGATGTGGTAGCCGTAGGAGCTCTCCACGATGCCGCTGATCTGGCCCACCTCCAGGGACAGGGCGGCGTCCTTGAACTCCTGGACAAAGTTGGTCTCCGCGTTCATCAGGTAGCCGCTTTCCGCGCTCCGGCCCTGGTCCTCGCCGTGCTCCTCCACCAGCTCATTGAAGAGGGTCTCCGTATTGCCGCCGGCGGCCTGGAGCTGGGAGAGGAGGTCCTCGGCCAGAGCCCGCTTCTGGGCAATCTCCTCCTCGCTGAGGGGCTCGTTGGTCTCCTGGTTCACGGTCATAAGCAGGATGTGGTCCACGTAGACATTGCCCGCGAAGTCGCTGTAGAGATCGCTCTCTGGATCCAGCACGCTCTCCCGCAGGTGCTCGAAGAGGTAGGTGTCGCCGTTGATGCGGTCAAAGGTCTCCCGGCTGATGCCCATGCGCCGGAGGTTGTCCTGGAAGGCCTCCTCGCCGCCGTACTGCTCCAGGTTCTGCTCCAGGGCTGCGGCCATGTCGGCCTTGTCCTCGTCGGTGAGGGTGACCCCACGCTGGGCGGCCATGTTTTCGATGGTGGCGTAGAAGAGGACGCTGTTCTCCCCGTCCTCCTTCACCTGGGCGGTCAGGGTCTTGCCCTCGCTGAGCTCGTTGTTCCAGAGCAGCTCCCCGTTCTCGCCCAGAAGCTCGCTGTACGCGCCGTAGTAGGCGTTAAGCATGTTGATCTGGTACTCCGTGTTGCCGCAGGCGTAGGCCAGCCAGTAGAGGTAGAACTCCGCCGGGATCTTGTTGCCGTCCACCTCCATGACCGTCTCGCCGGGGTCAATGCCGGTGATCTCATAGTAGATGCCGGAGGGCTCCGGGGCCTTTTCGCCGCAGCCCGCGCACAGGCCCAGTACCATCGTCAGGGCCAGAAGCCCGCTTATCCATTTTTTCATTGCTTTCATTTCCTCACAGTGTTTTCATTTTTGCGCCCGCCGGAGCGTTTGCCCTCCGACAGGGACACCAGAATATCATACCACGGTTTTCAGCCGGATACAATCTATTTTTCCCTGGCCAGCTTCAGATCCTCCACCAGTCCCAGGGCGGTCTCCAGCACCGGCTGCTTGGGCCCCAGGGTCAGGGTGAGGGCCGGCACCTCCCCGGCGCTCACCGCCAGCCGCTGACGGTACTTGGCCGCGCCGCACACGGACAGCACCGCCTGGGGATCAAAGTCCCCGATCACAAAGCGCAGCTTGTCGCCCCGCTGGGAGATATCCGAGATCCCCGCCTGGGAGGCGCTGGCCCGCAGCATGGCCACGTCCAGCAGGGCGTAGACCGGTTTGGGGGGATCGCCGTAGCGGTCCATGAGCTCGTCCAGCAGATCGGAGGCGTCCTCCTGGGTGCGGATGGCCGCGATGCGGCGGTAGAGGTCCATGCGCTGCTCCGGGGAGGGGACGTACTTCTCCGGGATGTTGGCGGAGATGGTCAGATCCGCGGCGCACTCCGCGCTGACCTTCTTCTTCTCCCCCTTCTCTTCCAGCACCGCCTCCTCCAGCAGCTGGAGGTACATCTCATAGCCCACGCTCATCATATACCCCGACTGCTCCGGCCCCAGCAGGTTCCCCGCCCCCCGGATCTCCAGATCCCGCATGGCGATCTTGAACCCGGAGCCGAACTCCACGTACTCCCGGATGGCCGTCAGCCGCTTGGAGGCCACCTCGGAGAGGACCTTCCCCGGCCGGTAGGTCATGTAGGCGTAGGCACGGCGGGCGCTGCGGCCGATGCGGCCCCGGATTTGGTGGAGCTGGGCCAGCCCCATGCGGTCCGCGTCCTCGATGACCAGGGTGTTGGCGTTGGGGATGTCGATGCCCGTCTCAATGATGGTGGTGCACACCATCACCTGGGCCGCCCCCTCAACCATGGCCTGCATCACCCCGGAGAGCTGCTGCTCGTTCATCTTGCCGTGGCCCACCACCACCCGGACCTCCTCCCCCAGGGCCCGCTGTATGCGGGAGGCGGTGGCGTCGATGGACTCCACCCGGTTGTGGAGGTAGTAAACCTGGCCGCCCCGGTCGATCTCCCGGCGCATGGCGTCAAAGAGCATGTCCCAGCTGTGCTCCACCACGTAGGTCTGGACCGGCTGGCGGTTGTGGGGCGGCTCCTCCAGGGCGGACATGTCCCGGATGCCGGACAGGGCCATGTTCAGCGTCCGGGGAATGGGGGTGGCGGAGAGGGTGAGCACGTCCACCTGACGGCTCATCTCCTTGAGCTTCTCCTTGTGGGTCACGCCGAAGCGCTGCTCCTCGTCCACCACCAGCAGCCCCAGGTCCTTGAAGCGGATGTCCTTCTGGAGCAGCTTGTGGGTGCCGATGAGCAGATCGATCTTCCCCGCCCCCAGGTCATAGAGGATCTGCCGGACCTGCCCCGGTGTCTGGAACCGGCTGAGGACCCGGATCTCCACAGGGAAGGAGCGGAAGCGGTTGACGGCGGTGGCGTAGTGCTGCTGGGCCAGCACGGTGGTGGGTACCAGGATGGCCGCCTGCTTGCCGTCCAGCACGCACTTCATCACCGCCCGCAGGGCCACCTCCGTCTTGCCGTAGCCCACGTCCCCGCACAGCAGCCGGTCCATGGGCATGGCCCGCTCCATGTCCTTCTTGATCTCCGCGATGCACCGGAGCTGGTCCTCGGTCTCCGCGTAGTCGAAGGCCTCCTCAAATTCCCGCTGCCAGGGGGAGTCCGGGGAGAAGGCGAAGCCGGGCTGGCGCTGGCGCTGGGCGTAGAGCTCGATGAGCCCCTTGGCCAGATCCTTGGCCGCTGCCCGGGCCTTCTTCTTCTGCTTGGACCAGTCCGTGCCCCCCAGCTTGTTGAGCTTGGCCGGACGGCTCTCCCCGTCCCCGCCTCCGCCGCCTCCGATATACTTGCTCACCAGATCCAGGCCCGTGGCCGGAACGTAGAGGCTGTCCCCGCCGGCGTAGGCGATTTTGATATAGTCCTTCTCCACCCCGTCCACGGGCATCTTCCGGATGCCCTCAAAGCGGCCGATGCCGTGGTGGGCGTGGACCACCAGATCGCCGGGGGTCAGATCGGCGTAGCTGAGGAGCTTCTGGCGGTTGTCCCTGGCCGCCCGGCGGGGGGCGGTCCGGCCGGAGGCGGGAGCCGTCAGCTGGCCCTCGGTGAGCACCGCCAGATTGAGCTGGGGGTACTCCGCCCCGGCGGACAGGGCCCCCACGACGATGCGGGCCTCTCCCGCTCCGGGCATGGCCTCGCACTGGAAGTCCAGGGCTGCGGACACGCCCCGCTCCTGGAGCATCCGCTGGAGGCTCTTTGCCCGGGCGGCGCTGCCGCACAGCAGCAGCACGCCGAAGCCGGAGGAGAGGTAGTGGCCGATGTCCCCGGCGGCGGTGTCGATGCTGCCGCCGTAGGCGCTCAGCTGCTTGGCCGTGACGGACAGCAGGGTCCTGGGGGGCAGGGGGTAGCGGGAGGTGGGCAGGGCCTCCATCATGCACAGGGCAAAGCCCTCCAGTCCCTCCAGCCACTCCCCCTGGCTCAGCAGCAGCCGGGTGAGATCGCCGTTTTCCTCCCCGGCGGCCAGCAGGGACTCCGTGTCCTCCCGGGCCTGCCAGAGGACGTTCTTCACCCGCTCCCCCAGCCGGGCCGTCTCGTTCAGGCACACCAGGGCGTCCCCGGGCAGGTAGGAGAAGGCCGGGGAGGGCTCCGCCCCCTCCGGCAGCTCCGATGCCGGCAGCAGCAGGGCGGAGGTCAGGTTTTTGGTGCGGCGCTGGGTGGCGGTGTCAAAGCTGCCCAGGGAGTCGATCTCGTCGTCAAAGAACTCGCAGCGCACCGGCTCCTCCATGAGGGGGGAGAACACGTCCAGGATGCCGCCCCGCAGGGCGAACTGGCCCACGCCCTCCACCTGATCGGCGCGGGTGTAGCCCGCCGCCACCAGCCGGCGGGGGAGGTCCCCCAGGTCATAGCGCTCCCCGGCCTCCAGCAGAAGCGCGGACTGCTCCAGCAGCCGGGGCGGGCAGGTCTTTTGCAGCAGGCCCTCGGCGGTGGCCACCAGCACCCGGCCCCGGCCCTGGCAGAGCTCGTACAAAGCGCCAATCCGGGCGTGCTCCCACTGGCGGGAGGCCACAGCCCCGGCGCGCACAAACAGCTCCCGGGCATAGAGCCGGAGGGGCCGCACCCCCAGCAGGGTCTCCAGGTCCCCGGCCAGCCGGCCGGCCTCCCCCTCGTCGGAGCAGACCATCACCAGGGGCCGCCCGGAATCGGCAGCCAGGGCGGCGGCCACCTGGGCCCGGTGGACCGGGGCCAGGCCGGTGACGGCGGCGGGGCAGAGCCCGCCGTCCACCGCGGCGGCCAGAGCCCCCGCCTCCGGGATGCGCAGCAGGGTCTGGAGCAGCTGTTCCATGGCGTCATTCCTCCTCCGGTTTTCCAGAATTTTTCGCGTCCACGCAGGAAAAGGCCCACGCCACCTGGGACCAGGGGCGTGTGCCGCGTTTTTCCCGTTTATGTTAGCCGGTTTCCCGGGGTTTGTCAAGGGGGAAGAGGGGGCGAAACGGGGTGATTGAAGGAGGAAACCTCCTGTTAACCCATCGTAAACAGGGCTGAATTGGCCATAGCCGAAGGGAATAGCCATTGAAAAACATTTGTTTGACGGAGGATGCGGCTGTCTATTATCACAACCCGTTTCGCCCACAATTTGTTCGCTCATTCGGCTGCCGCAGCCACGCCTGTCTCACAAAAATATGGTATAATGA
>ERZ777011.2302-NODE-2302-length-15754-cov-3.543410_pt1 | contig 15754 bp, 15 predicted proteins | sample MGYA00374964_ERZ777011 | MGnify/ENA primary metagenome ERZ777011 (study PRJEB29310, sample SAMD00008975) | mouse gut metagenome | study: EMG produced TPA metagenomics assembly of the Metagenome analysis of fecal microbiota from mouse which was promoted...
GGTTGCTGTCTTACCGTAATAGCGTTTTTCATGCTGGCGTTTTATGTAAAGCTCTACGTCGACGGACACAGCAGGCAACTTGGAATTTTAAAGGCAATGGGGTATTCCGACCGTGAATTGGCTTTAAAGTTTTGGGTTTTCGGGTTGAGCGTATTTATAGGCGCGGTTTTAGGTTGCGGAGCGGGGTATGCGGCTATGCCGCTTGTTTACGGGCAAATGACTGTGGAAGGGCTTGAAATTCCCGTTAAATTTCATTTCTGGCTGCCGTTGCTTCTAATTTCCGTGCCCACGGTTATTTTTTCCTTGTTTTCATGCGGATACGCTTATTTTGCGTTGAAGCGGCCTGTTTCGTGTTTATTAAAGTGTAAAACGGAAAGAAAACGATTTAAGATTAAAAAAAGCAAACCGTCGCGCAACGGTAAAGAGCATAGCTTTCTTATGGAAATGTGTTTGAAAACTTTATCCGGCAAAAAAATGCTTGCGTTTTTTATTGCCTTTGCATCTTTCTGTTTTTCTGCCATGATTCAAATGGGCGGAGCTATGTACGATTTAAATAGCGGGGCGATGGGTCCTATGATTCTTATTATAGGTATTGTGTTGGCTTCGACAACTATGTTTATTGCAATGACGGCATTGATAAACTCAAACATAAAAAATATTGCAATTATGAAAGCTTTCGGTTACTCGGTAAAGGAGTGCGCTTCGGCGCTTTTTACGGGTTACGTGCCTTGCGCGCTTATAGGTTTCGGAATAGGCACAGGCTACCAGTTTTTAATTTTGCGCGTAATGGTGGACTTATTTTTTAAGGAATATTCTCTTAAATTCGATTTTAACGTGTCGGTTTTCTTTATAACGTTGGCGGCTTTTGCGGTATTTTACGCGGCGGCTGTGTTGTTTTACGTGTTGAAAATGAAAAATATTTCCGTTAAGGAAGTTGCCGAAGAAAATTAAATTTCATTCTGTCATTAAAACAATTGATTTTTTTATGCGGTTGTAGTATTATATTTTAGCGCAAAATAATATGCTTCCGTAGTTAAATGGATATAACAGCCCCCTCCTAAGGGGCAGTTCCGGGTTCGATTCCCAGCGGGAGTACCAAAATAATAATTTCATTCGGCTTATAAAGCAGAAACAAAATTATGAAAAAAATTCCGGTTGTTCTTTGCGCTATATGTGTTATCGCTTCGGCAATCTATTTTGCGTCGTGCGGCTTGGGCTATGCAAAAATTACAGGAATAAAAGTTTCGGTTGTTTTGCCCGATGCCGATAATTACAGCGACGCACTTGCCGACGGTTCTACTTTATGTGAAAACGATTACGTTTTGGAGACGGGCAAATCCTATCAATTGACTGTCAAATATACCGCGTCCGGCGGAAGTAAATTTCCCGGTTTCGACGATATTAACGATATTGAATTGTTTTACGATAGCGAAATTTTTAAAATTACTCCTCCGAATGTGGAATTCGTGCAAACTGTCAGATACGAATTGGTTTGCTTAAGGTCTGTCAATTATGCCGCAGTGATTGTGCAGGAGGGCGAGTATACCGCATCGGTAATAATAAGCGCAAAATAAAGGCTTTTCAGCTAAAGCAAAACTCACTAAACAATTTAAGTGGCGTGAGTTTTTTTATTGCTTTAAAAATTTATATGTCAGATAAAAGGTAAAATTATGAAAAAACCTAAAAACGAAGATAATATAGACGCCGAGTTTGCTTGCACTTATTTCCGCGCGTCCGACAACGAGGGTAACGAATTGGTTGCGGTTACAGGCCCTGATTGTAAAACTCATACATTCAAACTTTTGTTGATAGAGGAAGTCAACGGCGAGCCGATTTTGGTTTTGACACCCGAAACACCGGTTGACGGGTATGTGGAAAATGAAATAGTGCTCTATCGTGTTATTGACGACGGTCATGCAATTGTATTCGCCGGTCGACGCGTGCTTTCAAAAGAAGAATTCGCTATGTTTAACGTCCGCAAACCCAAATAAAAATTATAAAGGCGTAAAACGAATAATCAGACAACACGAAAAAGCGCAACGGAAATTTCCGTTGCGCCGTATTTTTTATAACAAAATCAAATTACGCCATTGTGTTAAGCTTTTTTGCAAGACCTGACTTTTTGTTTGCCGCGGTATTCTCTTTAAGCACGCCTTTGGATACTGCGCCGTCTATAACGGAACAGGTGTACGGGAATTTTTCGGTTGCCGCCGCTTTATCGCCCGCCGCAATCAAGGCAAGAAACTTTTTAACTTCCGTCTTAACCTCGGACTTGACGGCTTTATTCCTTTCCGCCTTTTTTTCCGTAACAAGCACGCGCTTTTTTGCTGACTTTATGTTAGGCATTTAAAATCTCCTTTAATGCTATTAAACTTAGATACTTAAGTAATTTTATCATAAAAAAATTTTGTTGTAAACTGTTTTTCGGCGGCTTTTATCAAAATTTTTAATATATTTCAATTTATCTTAATATTTATATTAATAGTATGGAATCATCAAAAAATCCGCTTGTATGCTTTTTTGACAGCGGTATAGGCGGTCTCGGCTTATTATATGAATGCGTGCACAGTTTACCGCGCGTCGACTTTATTTATTTTGCGGATAATTTCCGCGTTCCTTACGGAAATTTAAGTAAAGCGGAAATTTTAAAATATACGGTAGAAGTATTCGATGAAATAAATAAATTAAATCCCGCTGCGGCGGTCGTTGCATGTAATACCGTTACGGCACATTGTATAGAGTATTTAAGGGAAAAGTATCCGTTTAAAATTATAGGCGTGCAGCCTGCCGTCAAACCCGCTGCGGCGTGCGGCAAATGTATTGTCCTTGCCACGGAAGCTACCGCAAAAAGCGACTCTTTAAACAGTCTTGTCAAAGACTACGGCAAGGGTGTTACGGAAGTATTTGCATGTCGCGGTCTTGCGGATTATATCGAACAAAATATTTTCAGTCTGTCGGAAAGTGAAATAATAAAATTTTTGCCTGATGCGGATACGCAAGGGGTAGTCCTTGGCTGTACGCATTATGCCTTTGCGGGCGAGGTAATAGGGAAATACTATAACTGTCCGATTTTTGACGGAATTAAAGGAACGGCTGACAATTTGACTGCAAAATTAGGGATTTCCGACCACTGCACCGCAAGGGCGCATAAAATCATGTTCAGAGGTGGCGATAGCGCCAAAAATAAGGCTGTTTTCAATATGCTTTTAAAGAAAAGAGGTAGCTATTCCCAAAATAGTGGCAATTAGTGTAAAAAAAATTTAAAAAAATCTAATTTTTTTGCGTTCGGTGGTTGACAGTGGTCATTTTAAGTGATATCATATATTTACCGGTCACAAAAAAGGGATAGTTTTAATGTTTTTTCTTACAGGCGAATACGATCATCAGATCGACGCTAAAAACAGAATAAGAATTCCCGCGAAGCTAAAGGGTAGCGAGGATAAGCTTTATTTCTCCAAGGGAACCAATAACTGCATTTTCGTATTTTACGAAGCTGCGGTTAAGGAAAAGCTTGAAAAGATTGAAGAAATAAAAATATCCGAGGTTGAGAAGCAAAAGGGTTTGAGGGCGTTTATGTATTCTCTTAAACTTGTAGAACTTGACCCCCAAGGCAGACTGGTAATTCCTCCCGAGCTTAAAGCTTTCGCTAAAATCAAGAAAGACATAAAGATTTGCGGCTCCGGTTCCAGAATAGAAATCTGGGCAAAAGAAGTTTATGACGAATACTTCTCGGATACCGACGAGAATTTTGACGTAAATTTCAGTTATCTGGATATTTAATATGAAAGATTTTGCGCATATTCCGGTTATGTTGGAGGAGTGCATAAAAGGTTTGAATATCAAACCCGACGGCGTTTATTTTGACGGTACCGTCGGCGGCGGAGGACATTCGTTCGAAATTTTGAAAAGTTCTTCACCGAACGGCAGATTGATTGCAACAGACCTTGACGACGACGCTATTTCGGCGGCAAAGCGCAGGCTAACGCGTTTTGACGGCAGATTCGAAATTTATAAATCAGATTATAAAAATTACGCAGACGTTTTAGACAGAGTGGGCGTTGAACGGTTGGACGGGGCAATTCTCGATTTCGGAGTTTCCAGTTATCAGCTCGATTGCGGAGACAGAGGATTTTCTTATATGAAACCCGACGCTCCTTTGGATATGAGAATGGACAGGTCGGCACGGTTCGATGCCGCGGAATTGCTCAATACGTATCCACAACAACAGATAGCTAAAATTCTTAAAGATTACGGCGAGGAAAAGTTTGCTTGCGAAATAGCCCGCAACGTATGCGCGGCGAGAGAAAGCAAGCCGTTGGAAACCTGCGGGGAATTCGCAGACATAATAGAAAGAAGTATTCCTAAAAAATTCCGTCAAAACGGTCCTTGCGCCAGAAAAAGCTTTCAGGCCGTAAGAATTGCGGTTAACGGCGAACTTGAGGGATTGTACGATTGCGTTTTGGGATTGACCCGACGACTGAACAAAGGCGGAAGAATTGCAATTTTAACTTTTCATTCGTTGGAGGACAGGATTGTCAAACAGGCATTCAGAATGTTGGAATGCGACTGTATATGCGACAAAAGCTTGCCTGTTTGCGTTTGCGGCAAAAAGCAAGAAATTAATATAATAACAAAAAAACCTGTTACGGCGGGCTTGAAAGAAATTGCGGTAAATCCGCGTTCCAAGTGCGCAAAACTCAGAATAGCAGAAAAGATTACCTGATTAAGATAAGGAGAAAAACAATGTCACTCGCGACACCAGTATTGGAAAGAAAGATCGGCGGCGAAGAAGCGGCGGAATACAGAGAAGCTGTATCCGACTGCACCATGACCGAAGAAGAAAGGCATAATTCGAGAATAAGCGTGAATTATGCAAAGCTTATAAATCCGGAAACAACAATTAAAGATTTGATAGCTAAGGAGCCCGTCCGTCAGCAACAGAAGGATATACTTCTTGCGCCCGTACGCGAGGAGACGGCTAAGCCTTATCTCGTTGAAAACGCGCGCGCCGACGCGGAAATTTTCCGTGCGGACAGTTTGTTTAATAAAAACCGCGTTATGCCCGTTAACGTTGCCGCAACGTGCGCGTCTGAGGAGGAGAACGAAGACCTTCGCCCTACGCAGACCACTATTCAGTACAGAACGGTAGACGTTAAAAAGAACACCGAAGAAGGTAAAATTGTTAACAATGCCGCAACGCGCAAGGCGTCGATGTCTAAAAGAGATAAAATAATAATCGTTGCCGTTGTAGCCGTTATAGTTGCGCTTTTCGTGCTTATAATAGTCAATTCCGCTATTATTTCCGGCATCAACAACAATATCAGCGAATTGCAGACGGTTTTACCCGATGCGGCGGAAAAATATTCCCAGGCGCTTGCGGAAAAAGACGCTTATCTTAATGAAGAAAATCTTTATCAGGTAGTAAGCGACTTTGCGACGGCAAACGGAATGGTTCTGAAATAAGGAGAAAATAAAATCAAAAAAATTTCTAAAGCCGGTTTTTCGGTTACGGTTTTACAAAAGAGGTTATTGTCAATGGGTTTGGCAATAGCCTTTATTTTTTGTCTGATTTTCGCAAGATTGTTTTATGTACAGCTTGTCTGGGGCTCCGAACTTAAATATAAAGCGTCGGACCAGTGGAACCGAGAAATTCCGGTTATCGCCCGCCGAGGAATTATTTCCGACAGAAACGGACAGATACTTGCTGGAAATCTTACTACGTACAGTATTTTCCTGCGTCCGAACGCGGTAAAAAATCCCGAGCATACCGTAACCGTGCTCAGCGAGCTGTTTTCGCTTGACGCTGGCGCCTTGCTTGAAAAAATCGGCGGGGGAAAAGTTTCCGAAATAACGGTTGCCAGACAGACGTCGAAAGAAAGCGTTGAAAAATTAATAACGTATAATTTGCCCGGCGTATACTATTCGCGCGATAATTCGCGTCAATATGCATACAACGACGCTTTATGTCAGGTGCTGGGCTTTACCGCCAACGACGGGACCGGGCTTTCGGGTGCTGAAAAATATTATAACGATATTTTAAGCGGAACCAACGGCGAAATAAGCTACACGACCGATATCGTCGGCGTAGAAACCGAAAATCCCGTCGTTGTTTACAGCGAGGCAAAGGCGGGCGACGAAATAAGGCTTACCGTAGACATGGACATTCAGCTTGCCGCAGAAAAAGCTATGCGTAGCGTTTATGCTTCCGCTAATGCCAAAAGAGTTTCTTGCGTAGTGCTTAATCCGCAGAATTTCGACATTCTCGCCATGGTAAATTACCCGTCTTACGACTTGAATGACGTACCGCGCGACGACACGGAAACGCTTAACGCTCTTTCGAGAAACAGTATCGTCTGTGATATATACGAGCCGGGTTCGACTTTTAAGGTTGTAACCGCGGCGGCAAATATAGAGGAGCATCTGCGTGGAAATTCGAAAGCGTTTTCCGAATCCTACATATTTAACAGCAGCAGAACGAGATCGGTAGACGGAACAAAAATAAAATGCTGGTCGGACCATGCAAACGGCAAGCACACAAACCAAACTTTGGCGGAGGCGTTGAATAACAGCTGCAACCCGTGTTTTACTGACATAGCTTTATCGCTCGGAACGGGAACTTTTTATAACTATCTCAATTCATTCGGGTTCGGAAACGTAACCGGTCTGGATTTTAACGGAGAAGCGCTGGGTATGCTCGTTCCGCAATCTCTTGTGCGGGATTGCGACCTTGCCAGAATTGGCTTCGGTCAGACTGTGGCAGTGACGGGCATACAGCTTGCGTGTGCCGTAGCTGCGGCCGTGAACGGAGGTAAATATTATATCCCGCATCTGCTGAAATCCGTAGTGCTTTCCGGCGGAAAAGAAGAAATATATAAGCCCTTGTTGAAGTATAATCCGATAAGCGAGAAAGCTTCTTCCGTGCTCGCTTCCATGCTTGAAGGCGTTGTTACGGAGGGCAGCGGTAAAAAAGCGTATATCGAAGGCTACAGGGTCGGAGGTAAAACGGGAACCGCGCAAAAATACGAGGACGGTCACGTTGCGTCTGGTAAATACGTTTCTTCGTTCGTGGGATTTTTCCCTGCCGATAAGCCGCAGTACCTTGCCTTGATTATCGTAGACGAGCCGCAGGGTGTTTATTACGGCAGTACCGTTGCCGCGCCTGTTGCAAGAGAAATTTTTCAAGATATCATCACGTTAAAAAATATACAGCCATACGTCTGACGGAGTAATTTTATGAAGATTAGCGAAATTTTAAAGGAAATTAAATACAAACGAATTTCAGTTGACTCCGATGTGGAAATATCGGGTATATGCACCGACAGCCAAAAAGTGAAACAAGGTGATTTGTTTATTTGCTACGTCGGTAATAGTCACGATTCGCATGACTATGCGGCAGAAGCCGTCAGGGCGGGTGCCGTCGCGGTAATTTGCGAAAGAGAGCTGGATTGCGCCGTTCCGCAGATAATAGTCGACGACGGAAGAAAATGCGTTGCCGCTGTTGCGCGCGCATTTTACGGGTTTGCGGACAAAAAGTTGAAATTAGTCGCCGTTACGGGTACTAACGGTAAGACCACAACAACATACATGCTTGAAAGCATTTTCAAATGCGCCGGAAAAAAATGCGGAGTAATAGGCACTTTGGGCATAAGCTACGGGGACAAATTCGTATCTCCCGAGCTTACTACTCCCGACCCCGTATTTTTGCATTGTATTTTTGCCGATATGGTAAATTGCGGGGTGGAATACGTGTTTATGGAGGTTTCCGCGCACGCGCTCTTCTACGGTAAAACCGACGGTCTTACATTCGACGTGGGTATCTTTACAAACTGTACTCAAGACCATTTGGATTTTTTCGGAAATATGAAAGATTATTCCGAATGTAAAAAGTCGCTTTTTAAAAGCGGAAAATGTAAGTTTTCGGTAATAAATTCCGACGATGAAATAGGGCGTCAGATTTTGAAGCAGGCGTCGGGGGCCGTCAGCTACGGTATAAAAAACCCTGCGGACGTATTCGCCATAGATATCGAGGAACGAATAAACGGAAGCGTTTTTGTTATTAATCTTTTCGACGAATTGTATGAAATCAAGCTGAATATTCCCGCATTGCACAACGTTTACAACGCTATGGCGGCGGCGGCGTGCGCCAAGCTTTCGGGAATACCGACCGACGCCGTGGCGGAAGGACTTGCCGGTTTGAAAAGCGTTCCGGGAAGATTGGAGCACGTTGCAAAATTCAACGGCGCGGATATATTCGTGGATTTCGCGCATACCCCCGACGGGCTGGAAAAGTCGCTTCAATCTTTAAAAAAATTGTGCGCAGGGAAGCTTTACTGTTTATTCGGGTGCGGCGGAAACAGGGATAAGAGTAAACGACCGTTAATGGGCGAAATTGCTTCGAAATATGCAGATTTCTGTATTATTACATCGGACAATCCCCGTTTCGAAGATCCTTACGACATAATAACCGATATAGAGGCGGGGATAGATTCCCGCAAAAAAAAGTATGTTACCGTTACGGAACGTGAAACCGCAACCGAATACGCCATAAGACTTTTGGAGAAAAACGATATTCTCCTCGTTGCAGGCAAGGGCGGTGAATATTATCAGGAAATTATGGGAATAAAACACAGCTATAACGATAATACCGTTATTAAGAGAATTATCGGCTGATTTTTTATGAAAACTTATCTTTTGGGAATAATCGCCGCATTTGGCGCTTCGTTTGTCTTGCTTTTGGTTATATTGCCTATTTTGAAGCGGTTAAAGGCAGGACAATACATTTTGGGCTATGTTAAAGAGCATAAAAATAAAGGCGGTACGCCCACAATGGGCGGACTGGCCTTTATTTCTGCGATTATTGCGGTGTCATTGTGTTTAATCGGAATAAAGGACAATAACGTAAATCTCACGCTTGCCGTTACCGGCGGCTTTACGGTTGTGGGATTTTTGGACGATTTTCTTAAAATTTACCGCAAAGAAAACGGCGGATTAAAGCCCTATCAAAAAATTATATTTCAGTTGGCGATTGCCGCCGTTGCCGCGGTTTATTGCTATTTAAACGGGCACACGTACGTTAACCTGCCGTTTTGCGGCGGAAAATCCGTCAACTTAAGTTGGGGGATTATTCTCCTTACGTTGTTCATATTTATTGCAACCGTAAACTGCGTTAATCTGACGGACGGGCTGGACGGGCTTGCCGGCGGGACAAGCCTTGCTTACTTGTTCATTATGGGTATAATGCTTTGCCTGCAAGTCAACGGTTCCGCCGTCGTATGTTTTGTTGCCGTCGGCGCTTTGGCGGCTTTTTTGATTTTCAATTCGAACAAAGCGTGTATTTTTATGGGGGATACGGGCTCGCTCGCGCTGGGAGGGTTGATTTCTTGCATATCTGTATTTTCGGGAAATTCGCTTTATATACCTATTTTGGGAATAATGTTTGTGGTTTCGGGAATATCCGTTATAGTTCAGGTAATATATTATAAACGGACAAGGCGTAGGATATTTTTAATGGCGCCCCTGCATCATCATTTTCAGATGAAAGGGTATACGGAATGTAAAATTACGTATGCGTATGTAACGGTTACGTCGTTTGTCGGAATATTATGTTTGTTGTTTGTGTGAGGGAAAATGTATTTCAGAAATCAGAAATTTATGGTTGCGGGCATGTCAAAATCAGGCGAAAGCGCTACGCGCTTTCTGTTAAACCGCGGTGCGGAGGTTTACATTTATGACGACTTGGTAAGCGAAAATATTACCGCCGTCATGAACGGACTTGCTTCTTCCGGAGCGCATATAGTAACCGCGGAAAAGTTTTCGGACGCGATACGGATATGCGATATTTTGGTGTTGAGTCCGGGAATTCCCATTGATAATCCTTTGCCTGTTGCTTTCAGGAAACAGGGCAAAGTTATCATAGGCGAGGAGGAGTTGGGCGCCCTGTATCTGCGCGCCACAGCAGTAGCCGTTACCGGTACCAACGGAAAAACCACCACGGTTTCGATGCTCAATTCCGTCTTTGAAAACGTCGGTTTGAATTGCGCGGCGTGCGGAAATATCGGCAATCCTTTGACGGCTGAGGTCGAAAATCTCGGTTTCGAAGACTATGCGGTAATTGAAATTTCCTCGTTTCAGCTTGAAACGCTTTCAAGTCTCAGACCGCATATTGCGGTTGTCACCAACATTACCGAAGATCATTTAAACAGGCATTACAATATGGAGAATTACATATTCCTGAAAAGCAAAATTCTCCGTAATCTGCGTGAAAGCGAGTATGCGGTGTTAAATTACGACGACGATACGGTCAGAAATTTTGCCCGCAACACGAAAGCAAGGGCGGTTTATTTCTCGGCTACGGCACGAATCGACGGCGCTTATCTGGAAAACGGCGGTATTTATTTTAACGGAGAAAAATATTTCGACGTTGAGGATATGGCGTTGGGTGGCACGCATAACGTATACAATGCTTTGGCGTGCGTAGCGGTCGCTCATATACTCGGACTTGACAAAGCAAAAACGGCTGAAGCGATTTGCGGCTTTAAGGGCGTAAGACACAGAGTCGAAATTGTAAGAAAGGTTAACGGCGTTACATATGTGGACGACAGTAAAGGCACAAACGTGGACGCGACGTTGAAAGCCGCCGCCGCAATGACGGAACCGACCGTAATACTCCTCGGCGGAAAGGATAAGGGTTACGACTACGAGCCGCTGTTCGCATCTTTGAAATCAAGCAAAGTAATTCATGCGGTCCTTTACGGCGAGAACAGGTTCAAGCTTTTGAACGCCGCAATAAAGGCGGGTTTCGTAAGCTTCTCGCTGTGCGCGGAATTTGAAACTGCTGTGCACCTTGCCCAGTTTGTAGCCAAAGACGGTCAAAGCGTTTTGCTTAGTCCCGCAAGTTCAAGCTTCGACGGTTTCTCCAACTACGAGGAACGCGGCGACGCGTTCAGAAAACTTGTGGAAGGTATAAATGAAACGACTGGGCGGTAAAAAGAAAGCGGGAGATATCCCGCTTTTAATATGTGTTTTTTTAATGGCTGTTTTCGGCTGTTTAATGATTTATTCGGCAAGCTCTTATACGGCCGGCGTGCAGTACGGCGATAAACTGTATTTTGTAAAAAAACAGTTGATAGGCGTTCTTCTCGGAACGGCGGCTATGGTCGGCACATGTTTTATTCCGTATAAAAAGCTTATTAAATTCAGGTATCCCGCCATTATAATAGCGGCAATTTTGCTTGCGCTTGTATTCGTGCCGGTAATAGGAATTACCAATTACGGCGCCACCCGTTGGATAGGGTTCGGCGGAGTTACCATTCAGCCGTCGGAAATAGCAAAGTACGCTTATGCGCTTTTTGTCGCCGCGTATTTTGCCAAAAATCCCGAAAAGGTCAAAACGATAAAGGGCGTATTGCCTGTTTTGGGCGTCGGAATAGCTTTTTGCGTGCTGATAATTATAGAGCCGAACATGTCTATAACAATGTGCGTCGGCATGCTTATGCTCTGTCTGGTGTTTTTAAGCGGAACCAATTTGAAAACTTTTGCCTTCATTTTGATTCCTTTTGCGGTGGCTGTTCCCGTGCTTATTATTTTAGAGCCTTACAGATTACAGAGGTTGAGTGCTTTTCTCGACCCCTGGGCGTCGCCGAAGGATGAAGGATATCAGCTTATCCAATCGCTCTATGCGCTCGGTAACGGCGGACTTTTCGGTACGGGGCTTTTCAATTCTACGCAGAAATACAGGTTTCTTCCATTTGCGGAAAGCGATTTTATTCTGTCGATAATGGGTGAGGAGCTTGGCTTTTTCGGTTTGATAATCTTTTTTGTCTGCTGCGGATTTATCGTTTACAGAGGTTTCAAAATAGCCCGCAACTGTAAGGACAGGTTCGGATATCTTCTTGCTTCGGGGTTCACCCTGGTTTACGGTATACAGGTGGTGGTTAACGCGCTGGTTGTCAGCGGAACGATTCCCCCGACGGGCTTGCCGTTGCCGCTTATAAGCAGCGGAAACACTTCGTTGATAATAACTATGGCGTCCATGGGCGTGCTTCATAACATATCGCGCAGCGATTAACAATACAAGTTGTCTTTTCCATATAATGGAGTATATTTACATACTCGGAGTCAATATGGAAAAATACATTATTAACGGAGGAAACAAGCTATACGGAAGCGTTAAAATTCAAACGGCTAAAAATTCCGTGCTTCCTATACTTGCCGCGGCGGTTTTAACCGACGCAAAAGTTAAAATTTTAAACGTACCGCAAATAACCGACGTAAAAAATATGGTAAAAATTCTGTCCTGTCTCGGTTGTAACGCGGTTTACGAAGATAATAATATAATAATCGACAGTTCGTCCGCGCATTGCTATGAGATACCCAGTGCGCTTGCGCACGAGTTGCGCTCGTCTGTGTTTTTGCTCGGTTCGGTCATTTCCCGGTTTCATAAAGCGAAAATCGCTTATCCGGGAGGGTGCGATATCGGGCTCAGACCCGTTGACTTGCATCTCACGGGGTTGAAAAGGCTTGGGGTGCAAATTACCGAAAAAAACGGATATATTCTTTGTGAATGTGACAAGCTGTCGGGTAACGAAATAATGCTTGACTGTCCAAGCGTAGGCGCAACCGAAAATATTATGCTGGCGGCGGTTAAGGCGGAGGGGACCACCGTAATTAAAAACGCGGCGAGAGAACCCGAAATAGAGGATTTGCAAAAATTTTTAAACTGCATAGGCGCAAAAGTTTCCGGCGCGGGTAGCGGAACGATAATAGTAGAGGGCGTAAAAACCTTGGGCGGGTGCGAGTTTCTGCCTATTCCCGACAGGATAGAGGCGGGTACATTTATTATTGCGGCGGCTATGTGCGGCGGCGAAGTGTGCGCCGAGGGCGTCTGTCCGGAAAATATAAGCTCTCTTATACATAAACTTAGGGAAAACGGTTGCAAAATTCATATAAAGAATGATAAAATAATAATCGAAAACCATCGTCGTCTTATTTCGGTAAAAACTATCGAAACACAGCCTTACCCGGGGTTTCCCACAGATCTTCAAGCGCAGATAACGGCGCTTTGCTGTGTTTGCGGTGGGAATTCGATTGTGACCGAAAATCTGTTCGAAACACGGTTTAAATACGTTCCCGAGCTGAAAAAAATGGGGGCGGATATAACCGTAATAGACAGAAACGCTTTCGTGCGCGGGGTTGATAGGCTGAAAGGCGCGGACCTTGTTGCGCATGATTTGCGCGGTGGTGCGGCACTCGTTCTTGCCGCGCTTGCGGCGGAAGGCAGAAGCGGTGTGGTTGATATTTATCATATTGACAGGGGGTACGGCTCTTTTGAATATAAGCTGAGAAAGCTCGGCGCCGATATAGTAAGAGTAACCGTTTAAATTTATGAAGTACTTAAGAAGAATAGCCGCTATGGTCATAGGTGTGGTTTTTTTTGCGGCGCTTGTCATAAGCGTCGGTATGATTTTTGCCGTAAAGAATATTAACGTAACTTTAATTTCTTATGCGGACGACTGTGCGGCAAGCTATATAGAGGCAAAGCAGTCGCTTAAAGTTTTTAAGGGCGAAAGTATTTTATTTATTAACTCAAACGACGTTGCCAAGGCCGTTGAAAACAGTAACTATACTCTCTCATCCTGTAAAAAGAAATATCCGTGTACCATCAACGTTGTATTAAAAGAGCGGCTTGAAACTTTTGCGGTGTTGACAGACGGTCAGTATACGTTTTACGACAATGACGGAAAGTATCTGAGGAAAGATCTGGAAAATAAAAATATAACCGACGGCGCGCCGAACGTCATTTTGTCGGGCAGTGCGGTGGAAAATATAAATTCTGTTGCAAAGGCCGCGTCGGTATTTAAAGAAACCTTCAAATCCTTGCGCTCTCTTGTCAAAAGCATTTCGCTTGACGTTAATCCGGACGTTGAAGGATACACGCAAAAGCTTTATTTCAATTTTTATTGCGGTCTTAAAATTCAGATAGACAATTATACAGAGTTTACGCAGGAAAAAATTCTTAAATCCTATGAAAAATTTGTAACGCTTACCGACAGGGAAAAATTAAAAGGCGTTATAAGGGGATATAAACTCGGCGGAGAAGACGGCTTGGTTAATGCGGATTATTACGATTTGCTTTCTGTTTGAAACATATTTCAATACATAAAAAAAGCGGCGAACCTACGCCGCTTTTTTTATGTAATCAGTTGACTTTATTCTCTAACTATTATATAATAATTTTATCATGATTTCGCATCGGGCGGAGGTGGTTTATGCGTCGGAAAAGCGTCGCCGTATTGGATATACGTTCCTCTGAAATTACCGCGGTAGTCGGTGAGAGAGGCGTAAACAATACGTTCATAATCAAAAGCAAATATTCCTGCGCGTACGACGGTTATGCCGAGGGCGAACTGTTGGATAAGGATAACTTTTTAAGCGCCGTACACGACGTTGTGAAAAGCACCGTATCGGCTTTCGGCGGGGTCAGATCGTTTTTTGTCGGTGTGCCCGGTGAATTTATCAAACTTGTCAATACCGATAAAGTTATCAGCTTCCAATCCGCCAAAAGGATAGCGAAATCCGATTGCGCATATCTTGCGGGTATGTCCGCGCCTTCCGATACGGACGAATATCAGACGATCAGACACAGCTGTCTTTATTTTGTGTTGTCGGACAAGCGTAAAATTATAGACCCCGTGGGCGCGGTCAGTGATAGTTTGCAGGGTAAATTCTGTTTTTATCAGTGTAAAAATACTTTTATAGACGCTTTGATGGAAGCCTTTAAAAAGTTTGAAGGCATTGCGGAAATTAATTTGATTCCGACCGTTCATGCGGAAGCGATTTATTTGATTGATCCCGAAAAGCGTGACGAATACGCCGTTCTGTTTGATTTGGGATACATTTCATCAAGTTACAGCGTGGTTTGCGGAAACGGCTTGGCGTACAGCGAATCGTTTTCCGTTGGTATAGGGCATATCGCCGCGTATCTTATGAGCGAGTTGGATTTGCCGTTCGACGTCGCTTACGATTTTTTGGGTAAGGTAAACCTTAACGCCAAGGAAAAGCTTAACAGCTTTGAGGAAAGTGTATTTGAAGGTAGAACTTATAGCTTTCCTACCGTAACGCTTCGGGATAAAATACGTGAAGGGCTTGATTGTATTTGCGAAACTTTGGAAGTTTGCAGACAGAGTTTTACGGGTAAAAATTTGGAATACAAGCCCGTATTTATTACAGGCGGATGCGTAAAGACCATAAGAGGTACGGCGGAACATATTTCCAATAGACTGGTAAAAAATGTGGAAGTAATTGCGCCCGCAGTTCCTTATTACGATAAACCGCAGTTCAGTTCTCTTTTGAGCTTGCTTGATACTGCGCTTAAAGACAGTAAATTGGCATAAACATTCTATAAGATTAAACGGAGGGTTAATATGTTTAACGATTTAGCCGGATCAATGGGTAACGGCAATATTTCCGGAAGGGCAAGAATAAAGGTAATAGGCGTCGGCGGCGCCGGTAATAATGCCGTCAACAGAATGCTTGACGCGGGTATAAACTGTGCGGAGTATTATGTCGTTAATACCGACAGTCAGATACTTTCGCTTTCCCCGTGTACCAATAAAATACAAATAGGAAGCGCGCTTACAAAAGGTCTGGGCGCCGGTGCGGACCCCGATATAGGTCGCGCTGCGGCTGAAGAAAGCAAGGACGAGCTTACCGAAGCGATTAAAGGTACGGATTTGTTGTTTATAACCGCGGGCAT
>ERZ777011.2303-NODE-2303-length-15748-cov-4.432613_pt1 | contig 15748 bp, 20 predicted proteins | sample MGYA00374964_ERZ777011 | MGnify/ENA primary metagenome ERZ777011 (study PRJEB29310, sample SAMD00008975) | mouse gut metagenome | study: EMG produced TPA metagenomics assembly of the Metagenome analysis of fecal microbiota from mouse which was promoted...
AGCCTACTATGAGGTCCATACCTGACGGCCATTGTGCAATCTGCTATCGCCTTGCCAGCGATCCGGCGCGGCCCACAGCACCGGAACCGGCATACTGCACAAAACACCATAGGAGGAAATGCCAATGGAATACCTGATCGTAACCTACCACATGAGCAAGCCCGGAGAATTGGCCGAGAGCTGCATCCGTCTCCCCATGACCCCGGAGCGGGCTGCAATCATGCTGGCGGACGGCCACAGCGCGGTGATCGACGCCATCCTGAATCTGCTGGCGGAGCTGCAAGGCTATGAGGGAGCGACCTACTGCTGCTGTGACCGTACCAGCTTGCAGTAAGCCCGATTATCTGTTAAAATACGAAAGGAGCATCCAGACATGGAACAGAGAACCTACAAAATCCAGTATACCTACTGCGGGGACATAATGGAACCCGAAAGGGCAGTCACCATGGGACCGGCAACGCTGATCGAAGCCGTGTCCTACGTCCGTTTTGTCGCGTCCGTCTTTGGTAAGCCGGTCCAGATCGTGAGCGTCCAGGTATCGGACGACGGGGAAACCTGGGAGGACGTGCCGGACTGGGCCGAGCAGGAAGAAGATTATATGTGCAATCTGATCGAAAGGGAGTAGAGATATGAGCATCTACACCGACGCTTTCCCTCCCGAAATGCGGGACAGCGTGAAGAAAGCACACGAGTCCGCGAAGAAGAACGGCGAAGCCTACCTTCACGCCGAGGATGCCAGCGACACCGCCCTCATATACATGCTGGGTGTTATGAACGGCCCGGACGCCGCCATGCTCAATGACCCCATGGTCTGCATGGCCATCAGCAGGGTATTCCACAACAGCCCCAAGTCCGAGTGGGCGAAATACGAGGCAATGAGTCCGTCTGAACTCGTGGCGCTCGACGCCAGGATGAACAGGGTGTGACGGGCACCTGGTACAAAGGAAAGGGAGGAAAATATGCTGAGCGAAATCGACAAGCAGCAGATCGACCGCCTGTATGCGCTGATGGAGCGCGAGAAGGGCGACCAGGACATGGCGGCGGCGCTTCGCTGGGCCATCTTCCAGTTGGAGCAGATGGGCCGGGAGAAGCAGACCGGGGACCTGGTTTTCCGGCTGGCGTTCACGCCGGAGCCGGAGATCAACAGCATCATGGACACCGGTATGTTCAACGAGATCGTGAAAGGGTACGCCGTCCTGGCTATGCAGGAAGCCAAGGCCGATGACGGCATCATCCAGCAGGCCGTGGACGCCCTGGACTCCATCTTCGACGACACGGACGCCGCAGCGGCCCGGAAAGCCTACCGGGAGCTGTAAACGACAAGCCCCGCGTCCTTCAGATGGAGGGCGCGGGTGCTATTCATCGTCAAAGATCGTCTCGTCCATCTCCGGGAAATCCAGCAGTTCGGAGACGGTCATGTCCAGGCCGCAGGCCAGCCTATGCAGCGTCTTCAGCTTCGGGTTGCGCGTCTTGCCGTGTACGATGTTCTCCACGGTCGATTGCGTGATTCCTGACAGCGTGGCAAGCCGGTTGACCGTTATGCCACGCTGATCTATCAAATATTCGAGCCGCCGCCTTATCACATCGGAATACGTCATAGCCCTATGTCCCCTGTCCTATATTGCCTAAACAGGAGTATAGGGCATATAACGGCACAAGGTTAATGGTGCGCCGTTACCGTTTTTCAAACGATTGGAGGAAACACATGGAAGACCTGCAACATAGCTGTGCCTTTACCGGCCACCGGCCCTACAAGCTACCGTGGAAGGACAACGAGAAGGACCCCCGCTTCATCGCGTTCCAGGACCGCCTGAAGGGCCAGATCACCGCCCTGGTGGACAGCGGCATAACGGACTTCTACACCGGAATGGCCGAGGGGACGGACCTTTGGGCGGGGAAAGCCGTCTTGCAGCTAAGGCGGAGCAACCCCGCTATCCGGCTGCACTGCATCATACCCTATGCAGATCAGCCGTATGGCGACAAATGGGGCATGAGGTCACAGATCCTGTATTTCAGAATCCGGGACGCAGCGGACGAGGTTAAGGAGTTGAGCCACGACTACTACGACGGCTGCTTGCTGGACCGGAACAGGTACATGGTGGACCACGCCGGGACGCTCCTGGCCGTCTACAACGGCGAATACAGGGGCGGGACAGCCGCCACGGTACGCTACGCCAAAAAGCTGGGCCGGAAGATCATCATTATAGACCCGGTGACAGGGAAAATCAGCCGGGATGAATAGGCTAACGGAAATGGAAAGAAAAAGCCCCCGCGCCCTCTGGAATCCAGAAGGTGCGGGGGCCGTTTCTATCTTATACGCCCGCTGCCTGGTACACGGCAGCGTCCTGGGGCTTTTCTTCAGACTTCGCGGCCCTGGCCTGCTTCTCCGCATCCAGCGCCGCCACGCACTCGTCAACGTGGACCGTCAGCATAGACATAATGCGCTTCAGCTCGGCGTCGGAGCGGTCGCCCAGCTTCGCGGCAATCTCGTCCGTCAGAAAGGCTTTCGCCATGACGCCCGCCATGCGTTCCTTCTCCTTCGTGATCTCCGCTGCCAGCTCCTTCATCCGATTCTGCATTTCCGCTATGGACGGCTGTTTCTTTCTAGCCATATTTACACCTGCCTTTCTATCAATTAAACCGTTCAATCAGGATTGAACTTAAAGACGACAAGGATGGTATCTGTCCAAGGCCGCTATACTCAAAATTTTGCGTTATCGTATTCCACTCCATAAAACCCAAAAGATGCTCAATTTCAGAGCCATCTGCCTTTTTTCTGACAATTCTTGACGCATCTTCTTCAAAAGCAAGTATCTGTGACAACCGATCACTTGCCCCGGCATCAATATTTATGAGCAATCCGTATTTCGCATTTGACACAAGATTATAGCCCATAAGCTGCGACCACTGATTAAGACCAACAGCTTCCATCAACTTAACTTCAAGGATTACGATTTCAAAATGGCGTCCGTTTGTGACAACCCCGAAAATATCAAGGTTAAGTGGCGGCGTTGTTTTTCCGTACACATCCAGACAGCCACATTCCAATGGATGTTCCCGTATCAGCTCTTTAATTTTCGATGTAAGTTCCCCATTTTTCCAAAAGATTTTTATATCATCTATCTTGTTAGCCCTAAAATTACTTAAAAGCTGCGATTCTATGTAGCGTGTAATTTCAGGATAATGGGCAACTTCGTTCTTCGCCCTTCTCATAACAAATCATCCTCCGTTATTGCGCGGACAATGATCTTATATGGATTATCAGGCGATTTTCTGATCAATTTCCGATATACTTTCGGATTACTCGGCCCAACAATGGCAGCATACCCGCCCATCTGAAGTACAACCGGCGTCAGTAAATCCGGGCGCTGTATGAAAACCACGGCGTCAGGATGTTCCTTTAGATAACCGCTGATAATATCATCCTTTGAGCCACGCGGCCTAAGACCATTGAGCTGATCGGTCACTGCCGCTACTAAAAACGTCAACGCCAAAATGATTTTATTTATCGGATAGCCGGTATCCCGGCCATTACCATACAGCAGACCGCTTTCATCACCGCCATACAAATCAGCAATCTTAACAGTCAGCTTCTGATACGTCCGATTACTAAAAATCGGTTCTGATTCGATTATCTGCTGGATGTCTGACAGTCGTCCTTTCACTAGAACCGGAAAAGGATTGATACAATATTGAGCATTGGCGAGTAACTTCGTAACCTCGCCATACGGAGCGTGTTCACAAGAGAGAACAGCACATACATGACGATTATGAAGATAATGACCACCACGAATAATATCAGGGAGCAAAGGGCTATTCTCATCACAATGGACGCAGGTTACAGACGGCAACTTGATCTCCCTATCATCACATGGAACAGCAACATTCTCCGCAGATTCAAGTGCTTTATTCTCCCGCGCCGACAAAGCCTTAGACGTAAAAGCAAACGCGCCGAATTTTTCGTACTGATCTAAATAAACCCGCAGCTTGAACCCCTTTTTCCATCTCCGATCATACGGATTACTGCCACAATGAAAATTGGGATGATTCCATAAAACCTGGTCAGGATAACAACCGATACTATGCAGCAACTTACAAAGCGAACAAACAAAATTAAACTCAAAGCCAGAAATTTCAAAAGAAATCATCTGCTTATCATCACCGAAACGCCTATGAGAAGGTTTCGTACTGCCTATCGTATCTGCCAAACCGGCAATAAAACGGCGTTTCAGATTATCGTCAACAAGTTTCGGAACAATACGGCTAATATCAGCGTGTTTCCGAATTTCACCCTCACATTTTATGCCGTAACTCTCCAATTCCGACTTTAACGCCGACAAATCTCCCTCACAAAGAATATTCCATACGCCACTAATAGAAGTGTCATAAGAAACAGAAATCCCATACGTCACACGAAGCAAAGGGCTAACCAGCTTCATGACATCCCTCGAAATATCCGATGCACGCTTCGGGTTTGCCTGATAAGACCCCCACTGCTTAAACGGAAGCCTAATCTTAAAAACATCTTCCGCATTTCCCCAAACACCACCGCCGATAATCAAGCCGAGAAGATACGCCCTATCAGTATCCATCATTGACCAGCACCCCCATTGACAAACACCTGTCCCATAATTGCCGATGCAATGGCATACGCCATATTCACAGGAACAGCGTTACCAATAACCTTATACATGGCCGTCACATCCTTCAAAGTTCCATCAATGAAAACATAATCATCGGGAAACGTCTGAATACGAGCAACCTCACGAATAGTAAAGCGCCGATCTTCTGTCGGATGGACAATACCGCAGTTCTCCGGCTGTGCAGACGCAGTTATCGTCCCACAAATTTCATTCCGGGAAAAGCGGCGATAGAAATTGGGAGAATGATATTTCCGCATATTGTCACGGATACGCTTAAATCTCGGTGCCAAATGTTCATAAGGAACATCCTTCCAGGAACCACCCTCCGGGATGTAAGAAATCATCTCCAATGCCTGCGGTGACAACGGCCAATGTACCTGATGGCTCACACCTGCGGGAACAGGCAACAAATTTCCCAATGTCAAGCCATTCTTTGGCTGTTTATCAGGAAAAACAAACTCTATATTCAAATCCTTACGAACACCAACAAACAGAACACGCCGACGATTCTGTGGGACACCATAATCAGCACTATTGACAAGATGGTAAACAACATTATAGCCAATATTATTCATGCTGGAAAGATCATCAACAATAACGTTCACCAAATTGCGGCCATCTATATATTTCGTTGACAAAAGGCCCCTAACATTTTCAAAAACAATTACTTTCGGCATTTTTGCAGCAATAATCCGCAAACACTCCTTATACAGCATACCGCGAGAATCATGAACGCCTTTACGGTTCCCCGCGCTGGAAAACGGCTGACAAGGAAAACCCGCACAAAGAATATCACATTCAGGAATGTCCGTATCGGGAACAGTCACAATATCACGACCGTCAATCTCGCCATGATTCAAACGATAAACAGCCTGGGCATCACTATCAAAATCATTAGCCCACACGACATCGAACCCGGCTTTCTTAAAACCCGTATCAAGTCCACCACAACCAGAAAACAAAGACACCATCCGTGGCCCGTTATTACACGATACATTCATTTTACACACCCTCCAAACAATGCTCAACTATCCATCCGTGCAGCACATCCGACATGGTTGTCCCATGCGTTGCCGCCCAGGCTTTGAACCGGGCCTTGTCCTCCCCGCTGATCGCCAGCGTGATCGTTGTTGCTCCCGTACCGCGTTTCCGGGCCTGTCCAGACGCCGCACCGGGCGCGGCCTGCCCCATGACGGCGGCTTCAAGCTGCTGCTGCTGCTCCTTGCGCTGCTGGGCGGCGGCACTAAACCCGCCAAACATATTCTTCTTCTGACTACCGGCCATCAATCCGCGCTCCCTTCCATACTTATTTCAATATTTAAGTATTTCATCATTTCAAGATTTAACTATTTCTCCCGTTTGAACCCAGCCAGCTTGCGGACGGCGTTGCACAGCTCCAACGTGGACTTCGCCGCCGACCCGTGCCGCGCATACTCCACCACGGAAACACCGGACGCCCCGGCCTGGACGAACTGCTCCGACTGTGGCAGCTTGTAGATCGGCACGTCCCCGCTGTTCTCCTTGAACCATTCCAGGAAATCGCTGGACGCCCGCCACCTGTTCCAACCGTTCAGGACATAGACGACAGGCTTCCCGGCCCGCTGCGCGGCCCCTACCGCCTGCTGCATCCTCATAAGCGGCTCAATGTCCCTGCTGGTGGTCCTCGTTGGGATGATGATAATATCGGCATTGGCTATCCAGTCCTTCAGCTCGGATTGCAAGGCACCCGGCGTATCCACTACCGTGACCTTCGCATCCTCCCTCTGGCTCGTCTGATGGATGGTCCCGCCCTGGGCGTCCAGATCAATAAAAGACACCGGAACCTTCGACCGCTCAAACGAAAAAGCCAGCTCGTCAGCAATCAGAGACTTCCCAACGCCGCCCTTCTGATTGCATACCAGGATATTTACCATACATGGCCCTCCCTCTCTCAATCTTCTATAAGTATATCACTAAATAAGTACATCGTCAAGCATAATTATTTATGGATTTAATTAAATTTCCCTTGACATTCCCGTGAACATCCCTTATAATTGCAATCAGAAAGGAGGTACAACCCATGGCACTAAAAGGAAACAAGGAAATGATGACGATAAGCCTGTCCCCCGACACCAAGGAGCGGCTGAAGAAATATGCGTTGCAGAACAGGAAAAGCGTCTCCCAGGCTATCACCGACTGGATATGGAACCTTCCCATCACGGACGATGGGCTGGAAACGGGGATAAAAGAAAACACGGGGGTGGAAGAAAAATGACAATAACCGAACTCCGGGAACTGACGGACTTCCCCTTCGAGTGCTTCATGCCGGAAGACAACGCCCCCGACAGCGTGTGCTTCGCTGTTCCCATCCCTTCACCCTACGGGGACGACCTGGAATACTTCAAGGACGAAAACGGCAGCGTCACGATCATTGGCGACCCGTCTGAATGGGTGGAAGCCTGGGAGCAGTACATAAGCAGCCTGAAGCCCAAAAGACAGAACAGGACGCGGAAGCAGGCAGCAGACCAGGGGGCAATAACCAAAATGCCAAACACACTCGCCTTAATCACCCTGCCGCCATACCAGAACGCCATGACGCCAATAGAGGACAAAACGGCGCACCTTCAACCGCTCATTCAATCGTTCGCAGAAGTATTACAGAAGAACTACGACACCATGCAGGCCCAGGGCGAGATCGAGAACATCCCTTTTGTCCAATACTACGACAACAGCCCGCAGGCCGTATCCAACCTGGACCTGCCAACACTACGGGCGTTTTACAGCATCTTCCTGTCAAACGCCGAAAAGATGGCAACAAACCCGGACGGCCTCATAAAAAAAGCAACTTCGCCCGGATTTACCAAAGAAAGCGTTACTATCTATATCCCCGACTTCCTCAAAATGACGGGATTAGCGCCGAACCACAATAAAAGCAACGAGGACGCCGTATTAAACAAGATAGCCAGCTACGCCACGATCTACGGTGTCCTGGAAGAACGATGGGGCGGAAGGACATACAAAAACCATTACCCGGTCCTCCAACTGGTAAAACACGATGCAAAAAACAACACCGTTGAGATCATGTCCCCATACTTCCATGCACTGATCGGAACAATCGTACAGGCCAGCGTCAGAAAGGACCGCAACGACAAACCCAAGCTGAAAAGAAACGGGGACCTCTACACCAGGGCGAGCCATACCTACATGGTGAAAGCCAGCATCGACAGGGAGCGCAACAAGCGGGCTATTGAGATTGTCTGTGTTATCGTAGTGCTAATCGAACGGTGCGGCAACGGCGGAACGCCCCATATAACAGCCAGAGAAATCATAAACCGCTGCCCCGACCTGAAAAACGCCCTGGAAAACGAAAAAACATCGTCAGGGAAAAGCAGGATTCTCCGCAGGGCGTTCACCAAGGCATGGCAGCTTCTGAAAACACAGACAGAGCTACAGGACCACTACAAAAACATCCAATTCCCAACGGCCATACCTACCAGCAGCTCCCTGGACATGAAAATAGAGTTCCCGCACGAAGGGAAAATCCCGGACCACAAAAAAGAGTGACAGAAGCCATTTTTCGGTGAACTGCCCCCAAAAATCGACACTCCCAATTTTTCGGTGAGGTGGCCCCAATTTTTCGGTGAGGTGGCCCCAATTTTTCGGTGAGGTGGCCCCAACTTTTCGGTGAAGTGGTCCCGGCACATTTCCAGAAATGCCCGTCCCATGCGGGTTTCCGGGATTTTTTCAGCTCCTAATACTATAATACCTTAGTATTATAGTACCGGCGGCCTGCGCCCCTTGCTTGCGCGGGGCGCGGCCGCTATACTTGTGACAGGCCGCTACAACGGGAATGGAAAGAAAAAAGAGACTCCATCGCCCCTCACGGCAGTTTCAGCCAACGAGAAGGAAATGTTGGTTGTCCCCGTCCCATTCCACAGTGGGGGACGGACATGGAACCATTGGCATTGATACACCCTGCTTTTGTGGAACCCGGCTACTCCGGGGGCCGTAGGCCCCCGGCCTTCCCACCATAACGAGAATGGAAAGAAAAATGTATATAGCAAGCCAGATTTCTGTACGACGGAAGCACGGCGGGACGCCACTGCCGCGGCGTCCCGCCGCAACGCAAAAAACGAGAGTAGGCCCTACCCCATGTATGGCCGAGCTGTCCTACCCTGATAGGCATAAGCATCCCTTTTTTCTTTCCATTCCCGTTATGGCGATAATGTGACGTTATGATGAAAGGAGCGTTTGATTTATGGCAGAAAACAAGATACCCAGCCCGTTCCCGCCGCCGCTGCCGTCCGGCCCTGAATACGGCAACCCGGAGGACGCCAGGCAGGCCGTCCCAGACGACAAGCCCGCAGCACCGGCCAAGAAAAAGCAGGAGCAGCCGAAAAAGAGGACTGCCAACGCTACTTATGCAACGAGCTATTTTAACAGCGGCCAGTTTGACAAGGACGTTAAGATATACCAGGGGTGTGCCAGCCGGACGACCGGCTATGCGGAGCTGGACAAGCAACAGCCTTTTTATCCCGGCCTTTACTGCCTGGGCGCGATCTCCAGTCTTGGGAAGACTACGTTCGCCCACCAAATGGCCGACCAGATAGCGATAGCGGGTGGGAACGTGCTGTATTTTTCTCTGGAACAGTCCCATTTCGAGCTGTATTCAAAGTCCCTGGCCCGTGGCTTTGCAATAACCCGTAACGCAGACGCCGCGAAGAATAACGGAATCAGCCAGTACCCGACACCTTCCAGCATCGACATACGGCGGGGGCTGACGACCAGCTATCCAGACAAGATGGCCGCGCAGATCGATGCCTATACGCGGGCCGTTGGGGACCGGCTGTGTGTGATCGATGGTGCTTTCTCGCTGACCGTGGAAGACATACGGACCTTGACCGCTGCCTATGTGAAGCAGACAGGGACGGCCCCCGTTGTGATCGTGGACTACTTGCAGATCATCGCACCCAGCACGATCAATGGACGTATCCCGGACACCAAGACCAGCATCGACCATATCGTCCATTCGATGAAGGTCATGCAGCGGGATCTGGATTTGTCTGTCCTGCTGATCTCAAGTCTGAACAGGCAGAACTACATGACCCCCGTTGACTTTGAGAGTTTCAAGGAGAGCGGCGGCATCGAGTACACCGCTGATGTGGTATGGGGCTTGCAGCTTACCATCCTGAACGATGAGCTTTTCAGCAAGGAGAACAGAATCAAGGAGAAGCGGGAAAAGATCAGGGAAGAAAAGGCCCGCCCTCGCCGGAAGATCGACCTTGTATGTCTGAAGAACCGGTACGGGATTTCGAGCTATACGCTGCCGTTTACCTACATACCAGCCTGTGATTATTTCATCTCGGAAAAGCCAGACCCGTCCAACTGCTGATGCTTATTTAAGTATTTAACTATTTCACTAGAAAGGAGGGGGACGCTGTGCCACAATGGGTAAACTCCGATGCCGTGAAAGCTGCCAGGAAAGCGAACCTTTACGATTACCTTATGCGCCACCATTACGGGGACGTAAAGAAGGAGGGGAACAGCCTGCGTCTCCGGGACAACAACAGCGTATCCGTCAAGGCCGGTTACTCTGGCTATACTGATTTCGCCACCGGCGAGAAGGGCAACTCCGTGGACTTCCTGACAACCTACCTCGGCTACGAGTTCCAGGACGCCGTAGCGGCCCTCTGTTCCGACATGGGCCTGGACGCCACCGGCCAGCCGGAACACCGGGACGCCCAAGATACGGCCACCAGGACGCCCCAGGCTGCAAAGAAAGACCAGGACGCGGCAAAGCGTATCTTCGTCCCGCCGGAACCGCTGCAAGGGCAGTACAGGCAGCTATACGCCTATCTGACCCAGCAGCGGGGCATACCGCCCGCCCTGATACAGCGGCTGATCGACGACAGGCTGCTGTACCAGGCGGCGGACCACGGCAACATGGTTTTCATCGACCCGGCCAAGACCTTCATGGAGATACGGGGCAGCAACAGCTTCAAGCCGTTCCACCAGGTAGCCTTTTCCGATCTGGCGGCGTTCTGGTGGTACAAGCCGTGCGGCCTGTTTACGAACCCGGCCATCGCCTACGTCTGCGAGGGCGCGATAGACGCCGTGTCCCTGTACCTGCTGCTGTCCCTGGACCCGTCCCTCCATGCGGACCAGGGCTTATACTGTTCGCTGGGCGGCGTTGCCAACCAGCAGCGCATAGACGCCATAACAGCGGGCATGACCGCTGCCGGGTGTAGCGCCGTCATAGCCGTGGACAACGACAAGGCCGGGGAGGACTGCCGCCAGCGGAACCCCGACCGCAGGCATCTGATACCAGCCGGGAAGGACTGGAACGAGGATTTGATCTCATGGGAGCGCGGTACCACCGGGGCCATTGCCATACTGGAAAAAGCCATAGCCGGACACAGGGGATAGCCACCAGGCCGTCCCCGCTTTTTTCTTTCCATCCCCGTATAGCTTTTTATCGTAAGTATTTAAGTATTTCACTAAATGCTTATAACTCCGATTTCCGAAAACCCCGCTTCCGGGCTTCCCGCGTCACGGTGGACCGGCTCATGCCGGTCATGGCTGCGACTTCCGAAAAGCTGTGATCGTGGAGCAGATCGACGGCGTGGTCGAGCTGGGCCTTGCTGTAACCAGGCTTCCGGCCCTCCCGGTAGTCCGGGTCCGTGGCCCGCTTGTAGGCCCGCCCGCCCTGGCACCGGCTGACGATCATGTCCCGTTCAAACTCCGCGAACGAGAGCATGATATGAAGGATAAGCCGCCCGATCTCCGTGTCCTCTATGGTCCCCATGTTCAGGACCCGGACCTTGACGCCGTTCTGGACCCACCCCAGCACCTGGTCGTATGCTTCCGTCTCCGTCCGGGCGAAACGGTCCATCTTCGTAACGACGATGGTGTCCCCCGGCTGGACCTCGCTGCACAGGCGGTCAAACTCCGGGCGGGCCATGCTGGCCCCGCTGTAAACGTCCTGGTATATCTCCTGGCACCCTTCGGCCTGGAGCGCGGCCCTCTGATCGTCGAGGGAGGTCCCGTGCTCCTGCCGCTTCGTGCTGACCCTGGCATATCCCCGTATCATCCGAAAATCACCCCTTCACTTCTGACTATAACTTCTGACTACGCCGGAACGCCTGAAAACCGGCGTTTTTTCTTTCCATTTCCGTTGTAGTCAAATGTTTGAACTTCTGACTATGGTTTGTAATATTCTTCTTCTTTGCTGGTTTGCTGTTTCCACTGCCGTTCGCTTGCAGCGTTTATCCGCCTTAATTCTTCCATGAGGGCCGACCGTTGCTTTTCGGTCTTTTGCGGCTCCTGCTCGGTCTGGGACTGCTTTGCTGGTGCGGCCTGCTCCTTTGGCGGCTCCGGGGCCGTCTGTTCCTGGGGCGGCTGCTGTTTAGGCTGTTCCCTGGGCTGTTCTTTCGGTTCGGCTTGCGGCTGCTCTTGTATGGCTATATATTTTTCCGGGTGGTCCCGCCGGTCCAGGAAATCCTTGAATTGGACTTCCAGATTGTCGCGGAGTACAGAGATGTGGCCCGTCAGCTTGTCCTTGTCGTAGATAGGCGGCAACACTTGGCCGTCCTTCTTCAGCTCATTTCGACGGTCTTTGCGCCATTGGGTGAACTGCTCGAAAGCGTTGTCTTTTTCCATGGTCTGACGATCCCATTCCTGGAAATTAAAATGCTCTTTACCGTCCGCGCCTATCGACTTTGGCTTTTCCTGCCAACCGTATATCTGCCGCATGATGGCGAGGATGTAGTATTCTGCCTGCTTCCTTGCTTCTTCCATTTCCTTGTCTTCAGACGGCTTCTCTTTGGCCGTTGCGGACTTCGGGGCCTGTTTCCTTGTCGGCTTGGGGGCGGGAACCGGCACTTCCAGAACGCCGGACGGGGCTTGTTCCTGCTGCACGTCCTGGACGGACGGCGTTGCTGTGCTGAACATCTTCGCTATCGTTTCCGGCTGGTAGTTACCGCCTAGCTTGTACGACTTCGATTTTAGATTTTTGGGGACGTCATCAGGAAAGCGTGTCACGTCTATCAGCTCGTATAGATAATATTCCGGCTGTGTTTTCGTGGCTTTCCTTTTTTCGACTTCCACCCCATTGTCCCGCAGGCGGCTGAAGAAATCTGCTTCGTCTACGGCACCTTTGGCGGCATCGTTGATACGCTCTTTCAGATCGTCCTGCCAGGTATAGGTTTTCTGTTCCGATTTGGCATCCCTGTATTTCTTTCCTCTGATTGCGGCGCTTTCCTTTTCAGGCGCTATCGCCGGGGAAGCGAGATCAAAGTATTTCTGGCAGACACGGTCAGCTATTTCCCGGACCTTATAGTGCATATATTGCGTGGATATTAAGCCCTTCAGGGTTTCCATATTCACATCGTTTACGTCTATGTGGGTATGGATTTTATGCCCTTTCCCATCGGTCTGCGTGGCTACGACGGCTTGGTGCCCTGGCGCGATTTCCCTTGCTATTTCGCACCCTATGTTATGCGCTTTCAGTACGTCTTCTGGATTGTCAGGGTTAAGCTCGCTCAATGCGTAAGAGATAAAATAACGGTCAACTTGTGTAGTGTGCCGCCGGTCAGCTTTATCCCAAAAAATCTGCATCTGCTTTTCAAATGGGACTACGGAGTCCGGCAGCATATTTATACCTGAAAAATATTCGTTGCGGTATGCTGCCCCATTATGGCCTTTCCCGTTACCCCTTATATATTTGATTGCATCTTCCCCGTTTTTCGCTCTGGTCACATGAGTATACGGCATAGAATATCACCCACTTGCTTTGTGGCATTTTCATACCTGGACATTAGATCGTCAAGCTCTTGTTTAGTTAGGTTGTTGCTGTCTTTCATTACAGCGTTTCTTTCGTCCCATTCACTGTTGGCATCCGCCATACTGAAACTTTTTGTGTCTCTTTTCTTTGCTTCGTATTTTCTTTCTATTTGTTTGAGCTTCACGGCTTGGTTGAAATTTACGCCTATGCGGTGTAGCTCGTTTTCGATTTTTGATATTGTATCGGATAAGGCCAATACTGCTTTTCTGATTTCTTCTCCTTGCTGTCTATCCATGGTACGGATATTTTTCATGTTCATGCTGACTGCCATTCTTATGAACTCGGCCAGAGACATACCGCTTTTCTCTGCCGCATCCTGCATGGCGTTCAATGTGCTTTTTGTAAAGCGTACTGTTACAGGTAGCAGAATGTGGGGTTTTTCTTTTGTTTCCTGTTCTTGCTGGTTGTCCGTTATTTGAATGTTCTCTTGGTATTTTTCGAGATTTTCAGAAATTATCGCCCGCACAAATTTAGATATGGATACACCTTCGATTTTTGCTTTCTCCTGAATCGTGTCGAATACGTTCTGTTTGAATCGTATTGTCGTAGAATACAGCTTATTATCTTGTGGCCTATTTATGGCGCGGATATTCCCAGGTTGTTTGTTTATATTTTCGATAACGATTTTCCTTACAAGCTCGGATAAGGATATGTATTTATCTTCTTCCGTTGTCTGCATCCCTTTCACTGTTGCCTGTATTGCGTTAAACTCGTCCTTTGGGAATCGTATCGTCACAGGACGCAAGACCACGTTCTTTATTTGTTTTTCCATTATCCAGCTCACCCCTAACGAGAATGATATATAATAGTAACACGGCTCCCGCCATGTCACTATTATACACCATTCTCGTTAGGAGTGCAAGCAGAGAGTTTCGCACCGCCTACGGCGGTGCTTGCCCCTACGGGGCAAACTCTTGCTTGCCAGGGGAACCACTCGCTACGCTCGCAGTTCCCCCTGGACCCCCTCCGCGCCGCTGCTGTCGCAGCGGCGAAAAATCGCCCCGCACGTCGTTCCTTCCACGGTGGAGTTACAGGGAATCCGTCTCCAAAAAATGAGACAAAGCCCTGTTCCAATATTGTAAAAACCCATATAGCTAAATGCAGAAAGGCGTCCGCTCACGCGGGCGTCTTTCTGCATTTAAGGAGGTGATGCTGATTTCCCCTATATCCCAAAATAGAAAGGAGAATGACAATGCCGGAGCAAGCAACATCCGTCGTCCCTGTCACGCCTATCGCCGTAACGGGGACGACCCAGCGGGAGAAGATCAAGTGCATTACGGACAAATTGGAAGAAGGTGTCCGGGCGATATTCGCCAGTGACGAGTACCGGGAATACCTTGATTTCCTCTCCAAGTTCCACGACTATTCGTACAATAATGTAATCCTTATCAAGATGCAGCTTCCCACCGCGAGCCTTGTCGCCGGGTACGGTGACTGGCTGAAGAAACACCACCGCTATGTCCGCAAAGGCGAAAAGGCCATCAGGATTTTGGCCCCGACCCCGTACAAGAAGAAGAAGGAAATGGACGTGATCGATGAACACGGCAATACGTCAAAGGAGGAAGTGGAAGTCCTTGTGCCGTGCTTCAAGATCGTCAACGTGTTCGACGTAAGCCAGACGGAAGGGGAACCGCTGCCGTCCCTGGGCGTGGACGAGCTGGACGGAACCGTGGAGCAGTTCGACGCCTTTATGGACGCCCTGGTTTCCGTGTCCCCCGCCCCAATCGGCTATGAGGACATCCCCGGAAGCTCCCATGGATACTACGACCATGTGGAACGGCGCATAGCCATCCAGGAGGGTATGCCCCAGCTCCAAACGCTCAAAACAGGCATCCATGAGGTAGCCCATGCGATACTCCATGCGTGGCCGGAGGACGGCAAAAAGCCCAAGGACGGACCCGACCGCCATACCAGGGAAGTGCAGGCCGAGAGCGTGGCCTATACTGTCTGCCAGCACTACGGCCTGGAAACATCGGACTACTCTTTTGCCTATATCGCCGGTTGGTCCAGTGGCCGGGACGTGAAGGAGCTGAAGGAAAGCCTGTGCGTGATACGCCAGACCGCCCACGATCTGATAGTAGCCATTGACGCCAAGCTGGGCGTACAAGAACAGGAGGTAACAACATGATTGACAGGGACTCCACCCTGGTGAAGTTCAGGGCTTATAAGGACTATATCAGCATCCGCACGATCTCCCGGAAACACAAGTCCCCGCAATCGTTCACGCTACCCAGGCCATCGTTTACGGACCTGGAAGCGGACGGCTACCTTCTGCTCGATGACG
>ERZ777011.2305-NODE-2305-length-15731-cov-17.032087_pt1 | contig 15731 bp, 19 predicted proteins | sample MGYA00374964_ERZ777011 | MGnify/ENA primary metagenome ERZ777011 (study PRJEB29310, sample SAMD00008975) | mouse gut metagenome | study: EMG produced TPA metagenomics assembly of the Metagenome analysis of fecal microbiota from mouse which was promoted...
AAAAGTCATTTTTTTCTATAAAAAGTGCAGGTGGAGTTCCATCTGCACTTTGATTTTTTATTTTAATAAATGAACATTTAAGCTCTTGTCTGTATTATATTTAATATATAAATTTAAAGAGTTTATATTTTCAAAATATTTACTAATATCGAATTCTATTATTAGATTACCGTTATTATTTTCGTCATTATTGTTGTACATGTAGAAATAAGGATATTTTTCATTTAAAATATTTGTTAATTTAATATTATCTATTTCTTTAAGTAAAATATCTTCATTGATTTCCTCATTTAAGGTTAGTTCAATTCTTAAAGAAGTTTCAGATTGTTCAGCTGAAATACTTTTGATAACCTCATTATATGAGGTAGAGTATTTTTCAGTATTTCTTTTCATAATATTATTGTCAATATTAATTGTATATAACCAATTACCTTCATATTTTTTCTGTTCACCATTAGAATTTGTTAATATGAAACTTTTTATTTCAAAAGTTAAATTATTGAGTTTTGGCAGTTCCAAAGAAGAGTACAAAATAGATTCGGTAAATTTGTTATTAGAATCTATTATTTTTGTTCCACTTTTCATGCTACGAGATGAAATTTTATTGGGCTCATTAAAGTTTGCATAATCATCTAATTCAACTCCAATAATATTATTGTTTTCGTCTCTAATTATGTATTCATGTATTTCCATATTTGTAATGTTAGCTATATCTGTATAGTATGTAAAAGATATATCTAAATTGTTCTCGTCAATAACTAAATTATTTGTTTTGATTCCAATATTATTATCAAAAATAAAATCCATATCAACATTCTGAATGTATCCATTTGCAACTGCAGTATCAATTGCTTTTGTTGAGTTTGTAAAAAGGTTGGTAATGAAATTAATTATATCTTTTGCAAATACAACGCCAGTAGTTAGAATAGTAAAACTAATTATAAATATTGCAACTTTTTGAAGAGTACTATATACATAATTTTTCTTCTTTTGTTTTCTAGGTAATTTAAAAGCATTGTGAATAGTATGTTTTGTTGAATCAGGAACATCAGGAGAGTTTTCAAAAGCTTTAAATAGAATTTTGTCTATTTCATCAAAATTATTTTCTTGTTTTTTCATAAGTTTCATTACCTCCTTTCTTAATTTCTGATTCAATTTTAATTTTTAATCTTCGAAGTCTAGTTTTAACAGTATTTATACTTATATTCAATATATCAGCAATTTCTGTTGGTGTAAAGTTGTTATTGTAATATAAAATTGCGATAATTTTTTCATTATAATTTAAAGGAGATAATAATTTTTCAAAGTCCATTTTATCTTCAGCTAATTCAATCTCTGTCTTTTTAGATGGACCTTTGCTATATATTATTCTATTTATAAGACTAATTTGTCTTAAATTATAGTAGTAAATATTGTTACATTCGTTAATTAATATTTTGATAATCCATGTTTTAAAATATTCTTTGTGTTTTAGTTTATGTAGATATTTATATGATTTTAAAATTGTTTCATGGATAGCGTCATTTATATCTTCACTATTAGTTAATCTAGCTGTTGCAATTCTATATAAATCAGTTCGTAGTAAATCCATCAATTTTACATAGGCGTCTTGATTTCCTTGAATTGCTTGTTCTAATAAGTTGTCCATCTTTTTCTCCTTTCCTTTTATATAAAAAAGTATATGTGAATTACACATATACTAATTAAATTTAGTTTCTCTTTTCTTTAAAGTATTTTAATATTTTTAATATTATATCTACTTCTTCTGTAGATAAATTTATGGAAGATAGCTCTTGCTTTATTTTTATGTTTAAACCTTCAAATTTTTTGTCTATATAATCTTCACAAATATCATTAGGAGTAATGTTTAGTGCATTACAAAGTTTTATTAAGGTATCAATTCCCATCATAACATTTCCACATTCAACATCCGAAATTGTATCTCGAGATAGTAAAGCTTTTTCAGCTAACATTTCCTGTGATTCAGTTCTATATAATTTTACTTTCTTTCCAATTGAGATTTTTAATTTTGATAATTCATCCAATTTTTCTAATTTCTCTTGCATAATACAAACCTCCTAATTTTAATCAGTATATCAAGAAAATGATTTATTTTTAACGGACACAAATCTACAAATTTGCAAAAAAGAGGAGAGTAAACCTTAAAATTTAAAAATAAATCAAAAAAATCGATAAGGTTGAAAAAAGTTGAAAAAAACGAACCCGTGATTTACATAAAATCCTGTCTAATTTGATAGAAAAAGGGAATTTATGTAAACTTTTATGAAAAGCATAAAAAGTATGTAAATATGCTGTGTAAGGAGGTGAAATTTTATATCAAATCATGAAAATAATATAAATTCCCAAAAAATTGGGAGGTATTATTATGGAAAAAAAGAATGCTAACTCAAATGAAAAATTTTATGAATTTAATAGTTTTTTAAATAAGGTTATTATTTTTTCGGGAAAAGAGTTTTTTAGAAAGGAGTTGAAAAACAAAAGAAGAGAATTAGATTTAATTGATGATGACAATTTTGAAAATATGTATTTGAATTCATATTTATGTGAAGATCAAACATCAAAAGATGTCTTTGATTTTATTAACTTTTGCGAAAATTTTAATTTACATTGTGCACTAAAGTCACTTTCTGCTATTGAGCAAGAAGTGCTTTTTTTGCTTTATAGCAAGGAATTGTCACAAGAAGAAGTTGCTAATATACTAAATATATGTTCAAAATCTGTTAGTAGAATAAAGTTAAGAGCTTTTGATAAAATAAGAAAATTTTTAAAAGGGGAAAAGTAATATGGAAGAAAGATTAAAAGAAATATACTATTTAGGAAAGGAAGCACAAGAAGGTAATGAAGTAGCTTTGATAAAGTTAATAAATATGAAGAGTGGTCTTATAAAAAAATCCTGCTATGGCAATGAAGACTGCTATCAACATATAATTGAAAGAGTTATAAAATCCATAAAACGATATAAATTTTAAAAAATTTAATTTATGGTAGAGTTTCATATATCTTATTGCAGTTATATATAATGAAGGGCAAAGTTCAATAGAACGCACTATATTAAATCTAGGAGATAGGGACAACCTATCTTCCTAGAAATATATATGCAAGGAGGGAGAAATTTTGCTAAAGATTATAATTATTACACTATTTGTATGGATGGCTATAATTGATGTTTGTATAATATGTAGTCAATCAAATGTTAAAATTATTTACCAAAAAGAAAATGACAATACAGAGTTTAATAAAGTTATTAAAGAAATTAAGTAATGTTACTTAATAAAATTGTCGTATCTAAAAGGTGTTTGCAAAAAAATGACTAAAAGGAAGTATAAGTATGGAATTGAACAAGAAATCTTTAATTAACTATTTATATTATGAAGAACATTTAAAAGTAAAAGAAATAGCAAAAAGAGAAAATATTGATAGTTCATATGTTTCTAAGATTATAAAAAAGGATGATAGATATTTGATTGAAAAGCAAAATAGAAAAAGCATATCTAATAAGATACATATTGAAAAAACAAAGAAATCTGTAAAGAAAAATAGAGAAAAAATTAAATTTAATAACAATGTTGATGATTTAATTTTGAAAAATTTACATAACCAAGATAGTATGGAATTATCAAAATCATCATATCTTACGAATGAAAATTATAGAAAGTGGAATTATAGTGCCTATAAGTATAACCCTTCAAAAAAGAGGTATGAATTTAGAGAAGAATTAGGACGCTCGTATGATGTACCTAAATATATTAAAGAAAGGAATTAAAACAAGCCATAAGGCTTGTTTTTTGGTGCAAGTTATTATGAATAAAAAAGAAGCTATTGCTTATGCACAAATAGCATTAAATCATTTAAAAAGTACAGCTTGTAAAGAGGAAACTAACTTGGAAAATTTAGGATTGAAGATGGAAGAAGCATTTGAATTATATCCAACTGACCTTGCAAGTATTATGGCAAGCAAAATGGTAGAAGCGGAGCGTGAGTTTAATGCCATTAGAGGATGAGAGAATTGGAATAAGTGTTGATGAAGCAGCAAAAATGCTTAATGTTGGAAAAAATCTAATGCTTGAAATGGTAAAAATGGAAGGTTTTCCAGCAATCCGTTTAAAAAGAAAAATTATTATTGATAAACAAGCTTTACCAAAATGGTTTTCTGAAAATTATGGGAAATATACTTATTAAGTTTTGACATTGATTTAGACGAGAAAAAATTATAAAATAAGAGTAATTTAATAGTTTCTTATATTATTTTACTTGTATTTTAATTTTGGATTGGAGTAAAAATGCAAAAAATAAATAATAATAAAGCCAGTAAGATAACCAAAGAAAAGCCAAAAAATGGGAAAGGTAAAATTCATATAAGAGATAAAAAGAATGGAAAGGAGGCTCGTACAACTATACAATTGGGTCTTAAAGGTATCAAAAATCCAAGAGTAGAACGTTATGGAGAGACAGAAGAAATTGCTGTAAAAAAGATTAGAGAGGTAGAGCTAGATATATTAGTAGAAGTAAGAAATCTTATGAAAATTACTCAAGGTAATTATTTAGCAGACTTTTATAAAAATGAGTTAGATACTTTTAATAAAAATGTCGAAAAGATTGTTAAGCAAAAAAAATCTTTTTCTATGAAAGATGGGATTTTTAGTTCAGAATTATCATCAGATAAATACGAAACAAATTGTCAGTATCCGGTTTCAATGTTTATTCATAAAATGATACAGAAAAAGAAGAAAGAAGCAGAAATTGTTACTACAAAGAAAAAGAAAAAATTAAGTCCTGATACATTTGCATATTATTGGAGAACTGCACAGAAACAAGTTATTCCATATTTTGGAAATATTGATATAACAACTATAACCGAAGAGCAATTGCAAGAGTATTTTGATAAATTAGATTATTCAACTAAATATTTAAAAGATATACGATTGGTTTTAAAATTATCTTTTGATGTTGCTATACAAGAAAAAGTAATAAAGTATAATCCTGCACAAAAAATTAAGATAGATAGTGTAAAAAAATCACTCGGTATTGAAATAGAACATCTAGAGCAAGATAGACAAGAAGTATGGCTTGACCTTTTTGAAAAAGATCAAAGACAATGGGCATATTTATTTGAAGCTATATTATTAACAGGAGCTAGACCAGAGGAAGGCTGTCGGTTTTAAATGGAGTGCAATGGATTTTGAAAATGACACAGTGCATATCAATAATGCTTATAAACAATGGGAAGTATATGATGACAATATGGTAAAAATTGGTAATAGACGAGGAGATGGAGATTTAAAAACTTCTGAGAGTTATAGAGATATTCCAATGCACCCAAGATTAAAAAGATTACTTTTAATGATAAAGACACAGAGAATAGCTGAATATCAACAAAAAGGGAAAAAGTTAGATGAAGATGAATATATATTTCTTAATGAAGATGAGAGACCTTATGTATCAGAAAATTTAACAAATAAAATGCCTAAATTTATAAAAAAATATAAATTAGAGCATTTGACAACATATGGATTAAGACATTCGTTTGCAACTTTATGTTCTACATTAGGAATGCCACCAGAAGTATTACATGTTATAATGGGGCATGCAGATTTTGATACTACAAGAAAATATTATATACATATTACTGGAGAAAGAAAGAAAAATGAAATGATGAAAATGTATTTAAAACAAAGTGGAGAAGATACATTACAAAAATTTATTAACGAAAGTGATATGTACTTTAATAAAATTAAACAACTAAGAGTACAAGAAATAAGGATAGAGAAGAAAGCAAGTTAAAAAAATACACTTATTTCTAAGTGTATTTGGTGCAGCTGATAGGGCTTGAACCTACAACCGCCTGGTTCGTAGCCAGGTACTCTATCCAGTTGAGCTACAGCTGCATGAATTTTAGTTGGTGAAGTATGCAATTATAAAAAGATATTTTTGGGGAACTTTTGGGGAACGCATAGAAATTAACTCCTAAAAGTCCCAATGTAATAAGCTTTTGGGCTATTGATGTTTCGGTTCGTAGCCGAACGCTCTATCCAGCTAAGCTACAAACGCATCACATAAAAACTATTATAAGACATTTAAGTAAAAAAGTCAATATTTAATATGGTTATAAGAAAAACAACTTAATACTTATTAGCAAGTATTAAGCTGTTTTTGATTTTTCTAATATCTCGTTAATTTTTTTATCAAGAATTGTGAATAATTTATAAATTCCATAAGCAGAGAAAGGAAGCATTATGTAGAAATATTGTATTACATAAATTGACTTGGTTTCCCAAATTATATGGAATATAAATCCACCTAAAAAAGTAAGTGGTAATAAAGTTTCTTTTAAACTACCTGTTTTAAACAGACTAAATAAGGCAAATCCAGCACTCATAAAAGTAATTATTTGGAATATATCCATAGATTGTTCTAAATTTTTTTGAATATCACCACAAATTACATCAGCTATAATAGGATTAGATACAATTCTTAAATTATATTCTGCGTCAAGAGTCATCATAGTGCTTGGAGTTGAACACCAAAATACTTGAAATGTAGGATTTAACCAAGTTGTTTGTAACTTACTAGTAAAGAAATTCCAAACATATCTAGGATTTTCAGTAAAGAAAATTAATCTATTTTTTAATAATTCGCTTGTAATTTTTGCAGATTCTTCTTTATTAAATCCACTTTGATTATATATTGTTTCTACATCTGCTGTATACCATCCAGGAGTAAGTGTTACAGGTTCTGCAATTCCCATATAAATATATGAAATCATAGGAACACCTTCACTAAGTGAATATCCAGTACCATTTTCTACATGTTTATATACATAAGTTTTAAAAGTAAATATACATAATAAAACTAATAAAGTTCCAGCAATAGCTTGTTTTTTATATGTTTGTAAGAAATATAAGAATAAAACAATAATAACGGCACAAGCAAAAATTTCATAATTACTTTTTAATAAATATGCTAAGGCAATTGACATGCCAGTTATAGCAAGATAATATATTTTGTTATTATCCAAAAATTTTAAAGTAAATAAAAAAGCAATAAGTCCAAACATTAAACCTGGAATATTTCCATATACATGAACACTAAATATAGCCCAATATATAGAGAAAAATGATATAAGTAATAGACAAATTTTTTGCACAGTTTCTTCTTTAAAAATTTCTTTACAAATTAAGTAAAGTAAAAATGTAGAAACAGTAGAATATATAACATTTAATATCTGTAATGTAAGAACACTATTTTCTCCCAAGAATCTAAAAATTGTCATAATATATAAAGAAAAACCTAGCTGATGAGGATTCCTATTTAAGTATTCTCCAGGACTTAAAATTGTAGATAAATCATTTTCAACTAGTTTCTCTCCACAATATATAACCATAGATTGATCTGATATTGGTTTAAAACCTATAAGGTTTACCCACCAAAGTCCAAGTATTAAAGTAAAAGCTAAGGCTATGGCAAGTAGAATATATTTATTTATTTTAGGTAAAATTCTATAAAAAAGATACAATACTCCCAAACTTATAACTGAAAAAGCAATATTAAGAAAAATATTATCAATTTTAAATTGACACTTTTCAGAAGCGAAATTTATTACAAGATCAAAATAAACTGTAATAAATATTGCTAGTAATCCAATGGTTGCAGTTATAATTCCAACAGTAAGCATAATGCCAGAGGCAGAAAATTTTTGGAATGTTTGAGTTTTTGATTGAACACTAAGTTTATTGTCAAGTTTTTTATCCAATTTTGTTCCTCCTTAAAACAATAGATATACTATATCACAGATTTATGGAGATTACAAATAAAAAATATTAAGATTATATGAATTTTAGTGACAAAAAATAAACTCAAATTGTTGAACTATGTCGAACGATTTGAGTTTATTAAAACGAATTTCATTTTTTATTTTTTGGTAAATGGTTTTCCATAAGGTTTACTGTAAGCATATTTCATGTTTACATAGAAATATGCACATGTACCAACAGCTGTTATGATTAAGATAAATAATACTGGGTGTTTAGTAACACCTGTTTTTGGCATATTGTTTGTAGATTGGTTGTCAACTTGGTTTTTAGAAGTACTTCCAGTTGTGCCATTTGATCCATTTTGATTATTATTACCTTGGTTGCTATTATTTCCTTGATTGTTATTATTACCACCTGGGTTATTGTTATTGTTACCTTGATTGTTATTATTACCTTGATTGTTATTATTGTTGTTACCTTGATTGTTATTATTACCGCCTTGGTTATTATTGTTGCCACCTTGATTGTTATTATTACCGCCTTGGTTATTGTTGTTGCCACCTTGATTTCCACCAGATGTTCCAATTGTTAAAGCTTTTGTTATAACATTGATATCTTTTGAATCATCACCATTTGTAACGATAATATCTTTTAAATTGATAGAAGTTGTTGAAGCACTGTTGCCATTTACTTTAAATTTTATTTCAAAAACTACTTCATTATTTTTTCCCAAAGCATTTCTTGTAAGTGCCATTTTTCCATTTGCAGAATTATAAGAAATATCTTCTGCTGGTGTATCCCAGCCATTTTTTCCATTCATTTCAAGAATTGTTAAATCATTTTTATTATAGTCTAAAATTGCTTGAAGGGCTATAACACCTTTGTCAGAGTTAATGTTAGATATATACACATTTGCTATAAATTCTTCACCTTTTGCATAAGTTGCTTTTTCTGTTTGAATTTCCATATTACAATCAAGTGAAGTAGCATAAACTTTTCCAGTTAAAGCAATACAAATAATTGTTACTACAACAAATATTAATTTTAATAATTTTTTCATAAATTTTCATCTTCTCCTTCAAATTATATTTATAATTAATACATTCTTTTTTATTATAGCATAAATATGAAGTGATGTAAAGAAAAAAAGCGAAACTTGGGGTTTAATGGTTGTTGTAATGATGTATAAATTATTATGTGCTTGTCAAAAATATCTAAAAGCAACGCGTGTGCAATCAATAATAAGCGAAAATTATTGTAAAATCATGTCATATAAAATAGAAAAGTGGTGAAAAATATGAATAATAGTACCAAGTATAATGGAAAACTTAATGTCATAGGTAAAAAGATTAAATTTTATAGAGAAAAGGGGAATTTGTCTCAACAAGGTTTAGTAAATAAATTGCAATTAGTTGGAGTAGATATTCCTAAAAATTCTCTACAAAGAATAGAAAAAGGAAATAGAATTATAAAAGATTATGAACTTGCAGGATTTGCCAAAGTTTTTAAAATTTCTGCTGATACACTTTTAGAAGATTTTATGCAAGATTTATAATTTTGATATAAATGAACCCTAAAATGCTAAAAATTAGCAAAAAAGGGTTCATTTTTACATAAAAGTGTGTTAAAATAAATAAGTATTTTATAAAATGTTTATGGAGATGTAAAAATGTTAAATATTATTACCTTAACAGGACCTTCTGGTTCTGGAAAAAGTGAAATATTAAAAATAATGTCCGCAATTGATGATGATTATGTTATTTTACCTAAATATACTACTAGGGCAAGAAGAAAAGATGACGATAGTAGTATTATAAATGTTGACCAATTACCTGAAAATTGCGATTACAGATATAAACAATATGGCGAAGAATATGGCTTTTCTTCACAAGCTATTTATGATATCATTGCAAAAGGTAAAAAGCCAGTTATTATAGTAAATGATGAAGAAGTACTTAGAAAATTACATAGCAATTATGGTGAAAATGTTAAATCTTTTTTCGTGCATAGAGGAAAACCAAGTTTGGCTAAGCTTATAGAAATATGTAATGGCAGAGGAGTAACAGATCCTAATGTAATAAATTCAAGGTTTGAAGTTGCTAAAAATATATATAAAATGTATACAAATAACATAAGATTATTTGATAGTATAATTTTAAATATTGGTGATTTAGAAGAAACTCATAAAATTGTTCAACAAGTAGTTAATAATGTAAATTCATCACCTGAAAGACATAATATTTCTGGTGATAAGAAAATTTATGTATTATCAGGAAATTCTAGCTCTGGTAAAGATTTTTTGATTAGATCTGCTCGTAAGTTAAATTGTATAGTAGTTCCAAAACATACTTCGAGATTAAAAAATCCAAATGATGGTGAAGAAATGATTTGTGATGGTGATCCAAATTTCGATTTAGAAAATTGTGATTTAACTTATGAAAAGTTTAATGGAACAAAGTATGGAATTGAAAAGGATAGAATTCTAAGAAATTATGTTTTTGAAAATAGAAATCAAATTTTAACATGTAGTGATATTAGTACAATAAGAAAATTGAAGAATATTTTTGGTAAAGCAGTAGTTCCATTATATGTGCATTCAGACATAACACCAGAAGAGTATGCTAGAATGGAAAGTCAAGAAGGTAGCAATGGTCAATATATACAAGAAAGAATGAAATCATTTAGACAAGAATATTATGACTATATAAACAATATTGGTTTGTATGATAGATGTTTAGTATATGCAAATGACGAAAAGGAATTGTTACTTCAATTTGCAGGCGTTTTAGGTTATAGACCAAGCAAAAATATAAGAGAACAGAACAGAGGAGTGATATAATTGGAAAATATAGATATTGTAGATGAATTAGGTAATAAAACTGGCGAAGTTAAGAGTAGGGAAGAAGTGCATGAAAAAGGTTTGTTACATAAAACAGTACATATTTTTGTAATTAATAATAAAAAAGATATTTTAATGCAAAAAAGGAGTTTAGAAAAAAAGACAAATCCAAATAAATGGACAACATCTGCATCTGGTCATTTATCAGCAGGAGATGAGAGTAGAGAAGGTGCTGTTAGAGAACTATATGAAGAAATTGGTGTTAAAGCAAATGAAGAGGAACTTAAATATTTATTTACAATTTATGAGGAAGGAAAACATGAAAATCTAATAGATCGTGAAGTAGTAGATGTATATTTAATAAAAAGAGATATGGAATTAAATGAATTCAAATTGCAAAAAGAGGAAGTTTCAGATGTCCATTGGGTTCAGTTAGAAGAATTTAAAAAATTAATAAAAAATTGTGAAGCAAATGATATAGTTCCACATTACGAAATGTTTGAGAAAATTGCTGATATTGTTACAAACATATAAATATAAGATATATTTAAAGAGATATGCCAAAAGTATATCTCTTTTTGTTAATTTTTCTTGAAAACTTTATTCATTAAATTTTTTATAAATTTAATGAATGCATTTTCTTTCTTATATTCAATTAAAGCGGTTGTTGATTGGTAAATATTAGCATCTGTTGTGGTATTACCAACCATGGTTGTGCTATTTTGAAATAAATCTGCATAGTTATCATTATTGTTTATATCGTCTAATCCTAATTCGGAAATAATTTTTGCACGATTTTCTTCTGATGTGAAATAATTTATTTGAATTATTTTAATAAAAGCTTTTGTTTCTTCTAATAAATCTTGTTCATATAGTGGTTTGTTTATATCGATATTTACTGGATATTCAGTATCCATGTTGTTAGCAAAGAATTGTATAAAACTTTTTGGAATTTTTTCTAAATCATCTAAATTTAAATTATTTAATATAAAATTCATTTCAGAACATGCTTTTTCATAATTCATAGTAATCCCTCTATCTTTCGTAAGAATTATTGTTTTTATTTGTTTTCAAAGATTGTCCATTTTGTGCAGAATTATCATGAGATTTTGTTAAAGTTTTTGTTTTGCTTTTTATCCAATCTATTGCTTTTCTAAAAATGTTTTTATCTTGTGGAGCACTTACAAGCTCGAATTCTTGACCAGAGAAGGCTTGTCCAATTTGTTCAGCTCTTATCGATGCGTGTATATCAATGTTATGTTGCTTAAATAATTCATGTTTAATAGTGTTATTAATTAAAAAGTTCAAGACTTCTACATTTGAAACATTATGGGCAAGAGTTGTTCTGGCTTTACTATTGCCTTGATTTGTAAACATATTAGTTTTACCAGTAGCAATAAATTCTTTTATTGCAGCTTTGGCTTGTTCTGGTGAATATGCCATCATAGTTTCTGTTATAGCATTTGCTAAATGTTGTTCTCTTAATGATTGTCGTACAGTTATAGGATCTGTTTTATTTGTAAATTTTTGAACATAATCATTTACCAAATAGTCTAGAAATTCTTCTTTACTTACATTTTTCTCTAAGTTTTCACGAGCAAAACCATCTCTAGTAAAACCATGAGAATTACCAGTAGTTATATATGAATACATAGCATTTTGAATTCTATTTAATGCTTTATTTGGATCTTCTAATCTAGAATATTTTACATAAGTTTCACGCAAAGCATTTGAATATGTTTCTTTTTTTATATCTCTATTTGGTGCTTGTTGAGGTTTATAGTTCCTAAAATCAGAATTTGCAAGCTCTGCTGGACTTAAATAATCATATTGATATTGAACTTCATCATAATCAAGAAAATGATTATTAGTAAATTGATAGTTATTTCCAAATTGATGTAAACCTTTTCCATTTTTAATATTTGGTGCATCCCAAGTTAAATCTATTGGAATGTTTTTACCATTTATTTTTAATACATTCCAAGCATGTTTTTCTTTACCACCACGGGAATTAAAAGCATCACCACGAACATAGTCACATTCAATTCCTTGTCTATCCATCATTTCTTTAAATAGTAAAGAATATCCAGCACAAATACCTTCTCTGGAAAGTAAAATACTTAAATTAGAAGCTTGTTGATTTGAGTAATTTGCTCTATTCAAATCATAACCAATGTTATTTCCCAATACTTCATATATGTATCGTGCTTTTGCTAGTTCAGACCAATTAGGATTTATATTAGATTCTATTTCACGCATAGTTGACATTATTTGTTTTAATTGACATAATGGATATGTTGTTCTTGCTCTATAATGATCTTTGGTAGCATATTTTTGCTTTTCATATAAACCACCAATAACTCGTATTTCTGCATTATCGGGAATACGAGATAAATCCATCATTTCCAATTCTTTTGTGTTTTTAACTACAATTACATTATTATAATTCATCGTAACTATCCTCTATTATAATTTCTAAATTTGTATTTTCAAGAATACCTTTAAATTGTTCTGAATCTTGTTTGCCTATTGATAGATATTTTAAATTTTTGAATTTTAAGATATCTTCTATTGAAAAGTTATCTATACCTATAATGCTCAGGAATTCTAAGTTTTCTAATGAAGGTAATGTAGCTAATTGTTTTTGAGTCATAAAACAAAAATATAATTTTTTTAAATTGTTTAGATTGGAAATAGTAGAAAAGTCTTCAATTTCGCAATTACTAATATTTAAAGTTTCTATATTTTCAAGACCGTTAAAATCAATTATTTCGCAATTTTCAAAACTAATATTTTTTGCATTAGAGTTACTAATTATTTCAATAACATTTGGTGTAATTCCTAAATTATCAAAGCGAATTTTTTCCAAATTTTTAAAAAGAGTTATTTCTTGAAAAAGCACTAAATTTAATTCACCAGAAAATGTTTTTGAAGTTAAGAATATTTCTGTAATTAGGTCTAAATCTTCTAAGGTAAAATTTTCTTTTCCTAGTTTAAACTGTATGTATTTTTCTAATTCTCTATTTTTAATTAGCCTATTGTCTAGCTCTTCGTAATTTAATTCAAAGTTTTCCATTTTATACTCCTTATAATATAATAATTATATTTTTATATTATAAATAAAGCAATAGTAAAATATAATTGTTTAATATATTTTATCAAAATGTAATAGAAATGAATTAGATTTTAATACAAAAATATAGGTAGATATAAAAAATTGCCTATATTTTGATGTATACAAGGTTTTAAAATTGTAGAAGATAGACTCAAAATGTAAAATTATAGAAGATAGACTTAAAAATTGTTTACAAATGTTGAAAAAAGTGTTATACTCTTTAAGAATATTGCAAAAAAAATTAAGAAAAGGAAGGTATTTATGAAAAGACAAAAAAAATTTTTACTATCAATTTTATTAATTGTAATGATTAGTATAGGCTTATTTGCAGTTAATGCTTACGCTACAAAAAATTATACTAATACAGTATTTACAACAGAAGATAACACACCTTATGCAGAAGTTATACAATATAAGGAATTAGCGAATGTTGATAATGAAGCTAAAAATCCAACTTTTGATGTTATATTAGAAACATCAAAAGAAGTATTAAATCCAGGAGATGATTTCGTAGTAACTGTCAATATTGCAAACATTAAGAATGTTGAAAAAGGCTTAATAGTAATGGCAGGAAAAATGGAATATGATGCAAAACTATTCAAATTAGTAAGTGTTACTGGCGAAAATAAATGGAATTTTGATGTTAATTCACTTAATGAAGAAAACTTAAAATTTGTAACAGAAAATGGACAATATATAACATCAGATAGTGTTGCTTTAAAAATAAATATGAAAGTTCTAGAAAGTGTAGATGCAACAAAGGCAATAGATACAGTCTTTAAATTAAAAGAATTAGAAGCAAGTAATGCAGAATATATTGTGTTAGCAAAAGATGCAGAAGTGGCATTACATATAGGAAAAGAAGATGAATCATTAGCAAAAGCAACAATTGGATATGATATATCAACAAGAACAAATAAAGATGTAACAGCAACAATAAGCTTTGACAAATCTGGAATTAAAATAGTAGATGAACAAGGCAAAGAAATTGTAAATGGAAATAAATATGTATTTAAAAGAAATGGAGAATATACATTTAGATATTTAGATACAGATGGAAAAATAAGAACAAAAGTTGCAAAAGTAACTTGGATAGATAAAGAAGCTCCAAAAGGAAAAATTACATATAGTACAACTGAATCTACAACAAAAAGCGTAACAGCAACAATAAGCTTCAATGAAGAAGGAGTTGTAGTAGAGGGTGGAAACACACATGTTTTTGAAAAAAACGGAAGTTATACATTCAATTATGTAGATGATTTAGGAAATAAAGGGTCTGCAACAGCAACAGTTACATGGATAGAAGAAGTAGTTGATCCATTTAAAATTTCATCAGATATATATAAAATTTCTGATACTATGATTTCTCATGTATTGCCAAATTCAAATGTAACAGAATTTAACAAACATATAACAGCTAATAGAACAACACATGTTGTAAATAAAGCTGGAAAAGAACAAACTGGAAATGATTTAGTAGCAACAGGAATGAAATTAACAGTTGAAAAAGAAAATAGAGAATACACAATTGTAGTATTAGGAGATATAAATGAAGATGCTAAAATGGATGTAAAAGATCTTGCAAAATTAAAATTACATCTAATAGAAAAAGAAACATTAACAGGAATTAATTTATTAGCAGCAAATGTTAATAAAGACGAAGAAACTAATATAAATGATTTAGCTTTAATGAAATTAGTATTAATTGGTTTAAGAGATTTAAAATAATTATTAGAATAGATTAATTAAAAATAAATAAATTAAATGCACTATAAAAGTTAGATTAAATTCTAATTTTTATGGTGTATTTTTAATTTTATTGTGAAGCTGTGGCACTAAAATATTTTCATATTATAATGATGTTATGTTCAACTGAAACTTTGAAAGTAAAGAATGAAAAAAATTTAAAGATAATAAATATAATGTCTTCTGCTGCTTTGAAAGGAAACCAACAAGAAGCTTTGTATTGTGCAACCAAATGGGGAGAAAGAGGTTATACAGAAAG
>ERZ777011.2306-NODE-2306-length-15729-cov-2.988325_pt1 | contig 15729 bp, 16 predicted proteins | sample MGYA00374964_ERZ777011 | MGnify/ENA primary metagenome ERZ777011 (study PRJEB29310, sample SAMD00008975) | mouse gut metagenome | study: EMG produced TPA metagenomics assembly of the Metagenome analysis of fecal microbiota from mouse which was promoted...
TGATTTCCGTAATGTCCTGATGGTATCCGTTCAGGCAGGATCCGGGTTTTTTAATGTGCTTCCTTCGTAAGAGCTGGAGGAATACAGCATAACCAGTCCAAAGGCTAACAGAAACAGAACGATAAATAACAGCGTATAATCAAAAAAAGATTCCTCCTGCTTTTTTACCCGCCCTCTATGATTGTTCTGGTATCTTCTTTCTGCCACAATCATTTAATCCAAACCCTCCATACCGGTGCAAACAGCCTGATAAATTTGCCGTCAGGGCATTTTCGCAACTAACTCTTTGAACACTTTCCCCCGCACCTCATAATTAGGGAACATCCCCCAGCTTGCACAGGCCGGGGACAAAAGCACCGCATCCCCTGCAGCCGCCTGGGCCACGCATGCATCAAAAGCTTCCTCGAAGGTATCCGCCAGGATGATATTGGAAAGCCCATGTTCTTTCGCGCACCTTGCAATCTTTTCCCGGGTCTCCCCTACCAGCACCAGAGCTTTCACCTTTCCCTCAAAGGCTTCAATCCATTCGTCATACCTGCTTCCCTTATCATAGCCGCCCCCTAAAAGCACTGTGGGCTTTGTCATAGCGCGTATTCCCTGGATTGCCGCATCCGGATTAGTCCCTTTGGAATCATTATAATAATCCACCCCGCCCCTGGTGTCAACAAATTCTATTCTGTGCTCTACCGGCGCAAATACCCGTATGGTTTCAAGAATAACCTCCATGGGGACCGAAAGCGCATGGCAAATGCCGATGGCGGCCATCACATTTTCCACATTGCACATTCCCACAAGCCTCATATCATGTATATTCATAAGCCTGCGTACTTTTCTCCCATCCAAGGATGTCTTAAATGTATTTTGGGATATATCCCAAGATGTATGCAAAGACGTATCGCCGGATGTACATTCCGCCAGGCAGATTTCCTCGCCGTCAAGGTAAATTCCTTCCTTAAGCTTTCTTTTGGAAGAAAAAAACACCACCTTTGCAGGACATCTTTCTCCAAAATCCCTGGTATAGGCGTCTTCATAGTTTAATACGCATACGTCGTCCTTCGTCTGGTTTTCGGCTATTCTTTCTTTTGTTTTTACATAACATTCCATGGTGTGATGCCGGTTTAAATGATCCGGCGTGATATTTAAAATGGCGGATACATCAGGCCTAAAAGAATGGATGGTTTCCAACTGAAAACTGCTGATTTCCGCAGCCGTCACACTCGCCTCCTCCGTATCAAGAGCAATATCCGTATAGGGATTTCCAATATTTCCCACCACATACGTGCAAGCATAATGCGCTGCTAAAATCTGCCCTGTTAAAGCGGTGGTGGTGGTTTTTCCATTGGTTCCCGTGATTGCCGCTATTTTCCCCTTTGCAAAGGCATAGGCCAGCTCGATTTCTCCCCACACGGGAATATTTCTGTTCCTGTATTCTGCTAAGAAGGGAGCGTCCACCGGCACACCGGGGCTTATCACCACAAGAGAAATTTCCCTTTTTACATCATCCGGCAATGTGCCAACCCAAACCGCAAGCTGCGGTATCTCCCCTGCTTTTTCCGTCAGTTCTTTTTTATCCAGCTTTTCGTTGCTGTCAAACAGCACCGGAAAAGCGCCTGTCTTTCCCAGCAGCCGGGACGCGCCGATTCCGCTTTTTCCGCTTCCCACCACCAGAACCTTTTTACCCTGCAATTCCATGTAAATCCTCCGTTTCTGTTAATGGGACCGTTGCAAAAAACAGATTCATACCATAGATAGCCTCCATCCCCCAAAGAGTTGGATACCTATTGTAAAACCGATGTGTTTTGCAACATCCCCTTACGTATACCGCCTTTAAAATCCTTATCCGTATATCAATATCATCAAAAGCATCAACCTGTAAATATATTTCCGGTTCAAATACCATATAAAGCAAGCAGGCAGAGCATGGCGGTGACAATAGAAAATACCGCCACTATTTTCGTCTCATTCCATCCGCACAACTCAAAATGATGGTGGAGAGGCGCCATTTTAAAAAACCTCTTTCCGCCGCTTATTTTAAAATAAACCACCTGTATGATAACCGACAAAACCTCCGCCATATAAATCAGTCCCACAATGGGCAAAAACAAAGGCATTTGCATCATATATGCGCAGCCCGCCACAAATCCCCCAAGGGCAAGGGAACCGGTATCTCCCATAAAAACGCTGGCAGGATGCACATTGAACAAAAGGAATCCCAATAACGCCCCTGTAACAGCGCATGTGATAGGTCCAATCCCTGCCCCTGTGCCAAGGGCCGCCACCGTAAAAAAAGTGGCAACCATAACCGTCACACTGCCCGCAAGCCCATCTAATCCGTCCGTAAAATTTGTGCCGTTTACAGTTCCTATTATTACAAGAAACAAAAGCGGAATGTTAAACCAGCCAAAATCCACATAATATCCCCTCAAAAAAGGAATGCGCATAACCAGTAAATTGTCCGGAGACTTGAGCAGATAACGGGCAAAAAGCCCTGTCACCAACAGCTGCAGGAGCATCTTCTGCCATGCCCTAAGCCCCATGGAACGCCTGAGCACCACCTTAATATAATCGTCCAATAAGCCAATCATGCCAAATCCCAATGTCAAAACCAGGATGGGAACAATCTTAGGGTAATCCTTCACATAAAGCACAGACGTAACTGCCATACTGGCCATAATCAGGATACCGCCCATGGTAGGCGTCCCTGTCTTTTTCAAATGACTGCTAGGGCCGTCATCCCGGACTGTCTGCCCCACCTTAAGCTTCTTAAGCAAAGGGATAATGAATGGCCCTAAGGCCACACTTATGCCAAAGGAAATTAAAACAGGCGTCATAATAGCACTGCTGTTCATTGCCTATACCTCTCAATTATAATCCATTTTTCCTAAATAAGGAAGAATATTTTCAAAAAGCTGCCTCACCACCGGCGCGGCTACCTGTCCGCCATAATAAACCCCCTGGGGATTATGTATGATACAAAGGGCAAGCACCTGAGGATCATCGGCCGGGGCAAAGCCTAAAAAGGAAGCAATATATCTGCCGCTGCCCCTTGGAAGGGTCTGGCTGGTAGCCGTCTTTCCCCCAACCCTTGCCCCCTCCACATATCCGTTTTTGCCGGAGCCGTTCTCCACCACCTGCTCTAAAATCATCCGCATGGTGGCGGAGGTTTCTTCTGATACAATATGCTCTCTTACCGGATAAGAGAACCTCTCTATTTCCGTTCCTTCCCTGTCAGACGTTTTTACCGCAAAGTGAGGCGTAATTCTATTTCCGCCGTTGACGATAGAGGCTGCCGTAGTGGCCAGCTGTATGGGGGTAATCTGAAAGGACTGTCCAAAGGACACGGTTGCAAGCTCCACGGCCTTCATATCCTCCATTTTATGCATGATCGTCCCCGCCTCTCCGGGCAGGTCAACCCCTGTTTTGTTCAGCAGGCCAAACTGCTCAAAGAAATGGTAATAATTTTCCACTCCCAGCCTAAGACCCACCGTAATAAACACCGGGTTACAGGTATTTACAAATTTAAAAACCGCTATACCGAAGGCTCCCGTCTTTCCGCACTTCTATAGTGTCAATTTTCTTAAGCATTACTTTTATCAACGCTTTTTCCATTAAATTTTCTTCTTTAACCGCCTCCTCTATTTTCTTAAGACGCATCTCATAATTATTATATGGCTCCTTTTTCCGCTTTATGACCTCAATTTGCTCCGTAAGTTTTAAAATGCGCTCTTTGAGATTTTCGTTGCATTTCTCATAATCCTCATCCGCTATTACCCCTTTTAGCAGCTTTTCCATCAGCAAATCCTTTTTTTCCATAAGCTTTTTATGCTCTTTTTTAAGCCTTAAAAGCTCTCCGCTTTCATTCCCCCCTTTTAAGCCTGCTTTTAATACGCTCATAAGTGTTCTTTGCAAACGCTCCCTTTGGAAAAGTTCATTCCGTAAATGCTCATTTTGAAAATGTTCTTTTGCGGTATGCTCTACTAAGGCATGCTCCCTTTCCCCATCAGCGCTTTCCCAGAACTTTTCAAGCTCCCCTTCCATATATTGATAGATTTCTTTCTCCGGCAGATGCCTGTTGTTGCAGCCCTTTTTGCCTTCCCCCTCTTTCTTTCTGCCGCCTTCTAAAAAAGACGAGCACTTCCAAATCACCTTTTTTCCCGTTTTCGTGTGGTAACTGGTTCTGTAATAAGTTCTTCCGCATTCCGCACATTTAAGCTTTCTTGTAAAATCATATTTTTTGCCCTGTTCCTTTCTTTCTTTGGCGCCTTTCGCTCTCTTTTTCATGACCAAAATCACTTCCTCCTGATATTCCTTTGAAACAATCGCGGGAAGGGCATGTTCCATGATAATCCAGTTGTTTTCAGGTACTTTCTCATACCTCTTTGTATCAAAATTGTATATACGCGTATTAAATACCATTGTTCCGTGGGCTCTTTTCGCGTACAACATTTTTCTCCACTGGGTCTGCGATATTCTTTGTCCTCTTTTTCCTCTGGCCCCTAATTCATAAAGCGTATTGCTTATGGTATAAAAACCTTTTCCCTCCTTCGCAAGCAAAAAAGCGGTTCGATAATATTCCGCCTCCTTCTCATTAATTTCATAAGTGTCCTTAGCCACCTTATCCCACCCAAACATTTCACAGGTGATATTACAGCCGCTTTTTTTTTCCTGTCTTCTTCTGTGTGCATTCCTGATTTTTTTCGAAAGCTCCCTGCTAAAATCCTCCGCAAGAATCGCCTTGATTCCTGAAATCAGATTATCCTCCGGAGTATAAAATTTTCCTTCTATATAAATATATAGTCTTAAATTGTTTTCCGTGAGCCTGCTTAAGAAAAAATACCAGTCCCTGGCGGAACGCATCAGTCTGTCGATAGATTTGATCATCACAATATCAAATCTGTCCTTCTCCATATCCGCAAGCAGCCTTTGATATTCGCTTCGCTTTAAAGCAACCGTGCCCGTCTGGGATTCTATGTATTGTTCCGCAATGCTCCACCCCTTCTTTTCCGCAATTTCCCTGCTCTCAAGAGCCTGACTGGCCAGGGCATTTCTCTGGCTTTCTTCTTCCGTGCTGCATCTGTTATAAATTCCCACTCTTTCCATTCCCTTACGCCTCCCCGTACGCAATCCTTCTTTTCAAGCTATTTTTTTCCACGCTGTCAAGAAATCCCTTCTCATCCAGAAGTTCCACGGCCGCAAGCAAAATCTGCCGCTCCATAGATTCTTTTTCCTTTTCTGTTAATTTTCTCAAAACTTCTTCCATAAGATACTTCCTTAAGATTTTACTTAAATATATGCCATGCCCGTATAAATATTAAAAAACAGAAAAAGTAAAACAGACTTTTCGCGCCGGTTTGATAAAATCATTTATAAAAATACAAAAAATCACATTGACTTTATCGCTTTAAACTAGTATAATCTGATACGCAGTGCTTTGCTTGATAAGTCAGGACTGTAATAATTTATGGGAGGAAACCATTATGAGAAAATTAATCGCGTTACTATTAACCGTAGCCATGGTCGGGACTCTTACGGCCTGCGGCGGAACGGATACCAAGGAAGCGGCTTCCAACGCCGAAAGCACAGCGGATGCAGATGCGGACGCTGATGCGGCGGCTGATTCCGAAGCCGAACCTGCCCGGACGGAAGCTGATTCCGAAGCCGATACGCAATCCGGAGATTCCGCAGGCGATGCTGCCTACACCGTAGGTATCTGTCAGCTGGTACAGCATGAAGCGTTAGACGCCGCAACCCAGGGTTTTAAAGACGCTTTGACGGAGGAATTAGGCGATCAGGTTACGTTCGATGAGCAGAATGCTCAGGGCGATACCAATACCTGCTCCACCATCATCAACAGCTTCGTATCCAACAATGTGGATTTGATTCTTGCAAACGCAACTCCCGCCCTGCAGGCAGCCGTAGCGGGAACAAATGAAATCCCGATTCTGGGAACATCCGTAACAGAATACGGCGTAGCTCTTGAAATTGCAGATTTTAGCGGTACCGTGGGAGGAAACGTATCCGGAACCTCAGATCTTGCTCCCCTTGACGGACAGGCGGATTTGTTCACCGAGCTGCTTCCTGATGCAAAGAATATCGGTCTTTTATACTGCTCCTCCGAAGCAAACTCTCAGTATCAGGTAGACACCATCAAGGCTTTTCTTGAAGAAAAAGGCTACAGCTGTGAGTACTATGCATTCTCAGATTCCAATGATCTTTCTTCCGTGGTTACAAACGCTGTTTCCGCAGTGGATGCAATTTATGTTCCCACTGACAATACCGCCGCTTCTAATGCGGAGCTTATAAACAACGTATGTGTTCCCGCCGGCATTCCTGTTATTGCAGGGGAAGAGGGTATCTGTGCAGGGTGCGGCATTGCCACATTGTCCATCAGCTATTATGAAATCGGTGTTGCTACCGGTAAAATGGCAGCCAAAATCCTTACGGGAGAAGCTGACATTTCCACAATGCCAATTGAATATGCGCCAACTTTCACAAAGAAATACAATGCAGCCAACTGTGAAGCGTTAGGCATCACGGTTCCTGATGATTATGAGGCAATTGCCGAGTAAAGATCAGACAGGCATACAGGCAGCGGGGGATTTGTCTCTCGCTGCTTTTATATAAAAATATCATTATGAATTGCAAAAAATGAAGTTATCCATTATAATAGCTGATTGGATAAAAAATACTTTTATACTGTTCTATTCACGGAGGAAATCAATGAATGTCTTAAACCTGCTCAATGCTTTGCCGGGAGCGGTCTCACAGGGACTTATATGGGGAATTACCGCCATCGGTATTTACATCACCTACCGCATTCTTGACATTGCAGACCTTACCGTAGACGGTTCCCTGTGTACGGGAGGAGCTGTCTGTATTATGATGGTTCTGTCCGGCCAAAATATTTATATCTCTATGCTTGCAGCAACCTTAGCCGGTATGGCGACCGGATTTGTGACCGGCATTTTTCATACCTTTATGGGGATACCCCCTATCCTTTCGGGTATTTTAACCCAGCTTTCCCTTTATTCCATTAACCTGAAAATCATGGGAAAAGCGAACCAGGCAATTAACGTAGACAAATACACCCTTCTGGTTTCATTGCGATATATTAAAGGAGTGCCTTTTTATCAAAATCCGATTTTTATTATCACCATCTGTATTATTTTGCTGGTGCTTCTCCTTTACTGGTTCTTTGGAACCGAGTTGGGATGCGCCCTTCGCGCCACCGGCTGTAACAGTAACATGTCCAGGGCGCAGGGAATCAACACGAATTTTTCCAAAGTATTGGGACTGATGATTTCCAATGGCTTAGTGGGCTTATCCGGCGCGCTTCTCGCACAGTATCAGGGGTTTTCCGATATCAACATGGGGCGCGGCGCGATTGTAATCGGTCTTGCCGCCGTTATTATCGGGGAGGCTGCTTTTAAACGTATTTTCCATAACTTTGGCTTCAAGCTGATTGGGGTTGCCCTTGGCTCTATCCTTTACTACCTTGTATTGCAGGTGGTTATCTGGCTGGGTATCGATACGGATCTCTTAAAGCTATTATCCGCCCTTGTGGTTGCTTTCTTCCTTGGCATTCCTTATTGGAAGCGCAAATTATTTGGCAATGCCAACAACCCGGCTTTAAAGAAAGGAGGAAGCGCCCATGCTTGAGATGAAGAATGTTACCAAAATCTTTAACCCCGGTACAGTCAATGAAAAGCTGGCCTTAGACAACTTTTCCCTGACCCTTGAGGACGGCGATTTTGTCACTGTCATCGGCGGAAACGGCGCGGGGAAATCCACCATGATGAACGCCATTGCCGGCGTATGGCCCATAGACGCCGGACAAATCCTGATTGACGGGACGGACGTGACGAAGCTTTCCGAGCATAAGCGGGCCAGATTCTTAGGACGCGTATTCCAGGACCCCATGACAGGCACTGCCGCTTCCATGGGAATTGAGGAGAACTTAGCCCTCGCAAAGCGCCGCGGAAAGAGCCGTTTCTTAAAAGCCGGCATTACCAGAAAAGAACGGGAAGAATACAAAGAAAAACTGAAAATATTGGGTTTGGGCTTAGAAGACAGACTTACCACCAAGGTGGGGCTTTTATCCGGCGGACAGCGTCAGGCGCTTACCTTGCTGATGGCAACCCTGCAAAAGCCTAAGCTCCTTCTTTTGGATGAACACACCGCCGCTCTTGACCCTAAAACGGCGGCCAAGGTTTTGGAAACCACCGAATATATTGTAACCAGAGATACTCTTACCACTCTTATGATTACCCACAATATGAAAGACGCCATTGCCCACGGTAACAGGCTGATTATGTTGATGGACGGTAAGATTATTCTGGATATCAGAGGGGAAGAAAAAAAGAAATTGACGGTGGAAGATCTGCTGCACAAATTTGAAGCTGCCAGCGGAGAGGAGTTTGCCAACGACAAAGTTATTTTAGGATAAAATGCCAATCATGAGAAGGCATCCTTGATCTGTCGCCTGGAAAAATAAAAAATAGCACTTGATGTTGTACGCGTCTGTTCGCAAAAGTGAGCAGGCGCTTGTTTTTTCAGAAATGGAAATAATTGATATCATGTGTTTTTGATAAGTAAGACCGGCTTCCGGGGCAAAGCCGCGTTTGATTTTTATAAATTTATAAACACCGGGTTACAGCTGTTCATAGTGGCCTGCACAAAGTTTTCCGCTCCATGCCCCGATACCTTATGGCACCTGATTCGCCTGTCCTCCACCATAATAAACCCCGGGCAGCTAAACTGATCCTCAGGATGTACCACGCCGCCTTCAAGTCCGGCGGCCGCCGTGATGATCTTAAAAGTGGAGCCTGGTTCGTAAGTGTCGTTAATACATCCGTTTCTCCACATTGCATTTAATAACTCCTGCTTTTTTTCTTCCGTTATTCCTTCATTTGCAACATCTTCCGGCAAATTATAGGGGTTATTTAAATCAAATTCCGGCACGTCCGCCATTGCCATAATTTCCCCGTTTTGAGGATTCATAACCAGGATAGACACCCTTTCCGCCTCTTTCGTCTCCATCACCTGTTTTGCCAGCTGGGTTGCATAGCTTTGAATGTTCATATCCAGACTGATGTAAAGGTCGTTTCCGGCTATGGGCTCTATCCTTTCCTCCCCGGCCGCGTCCAATTCGACGCCTCTGGCGTCCGTGACCGTTAAAATGGTTCCCTCCTGCCCTTTTAAGTACTCCTCATACTTCACTTCAAGGCCGATGATTCCCTGATTATCCCCTCCTGTAAATCCCAGCACCTTGGAGGCAAGGGAGCCGTAGGGATAATAACGCTTGTAATCTTCATCCACCTTGACGCCCTCTAAATTGTATGCCCTTATGGCGTCTCCCTTTTCTTTTTCCACATTACTTTTGATCCGCTCAATTGCAGAGTATTTTTCAACTCTTTTCTTCACATATTCTTCCGACAAGTCCAGTTCTTTGCTCAAAACCTCCACAATTTTGTCAGGATCTTTGATTTGATTATGTATTACGGAAATGGTACAGACCGTCTTATTGTCCGCAATCACCGTGCCATTGGCGTCTAATATTCTTCCTCTGGCCGCCTTAATGCTTCTCTCCCTCTCATGGAGCTGTTTGGCCTTTTCCGAATAATAGTCTGACCGGAACACCATCAGGTAGACAAGCCGCCCTGCCAAAACCGAAAACATCACAAGACAGGCAAAAAATATGGTAACAATCTTTTTTCTGTTATAGGTTTTATTTTTCAGCAATAATTTAAAATCCTCCTTTCCCATAGCCGGCTTATCGCCTGAAAAAACCTCACAAACCGGTCATCTTATAAACAACATAATATTGTTACAATGTATGACTTTCTTTGTGAGGTTATTCTTTATTCTTCCGGCTCCTGTGTCGGTTCCGGGGAGGTGGAGGGCGTTTGTGTGCTTTCCGCGCCTTCCTCATAGCTTCCTCCCAGTACCGCTCCGGTTTCCGGGTCCACATAGTCTCCTGTTTGTGGGTCTATTGCATATCCGGTTTCCGGATCAATGGGAAATGTGGTCCAAATCTTCTGTGGGCTTTCCTCGCCTTCCGGCGGTTGACCATCCGGCGATTCTCCTTCTGTGCCTTCTCCCTCCGTTCCCTGTCCTTGCGTTCCGGTTCCTTCCCCGCCGTCGGGATTATCGTTTTCTCCCTCCGGCTGGCCTTCTTCTCCGGTTCCTTCTGTGACGGGAGGCGTCATAATCTCAATCTGCAATGCCTCCAATTCTTCTCTCTCTTTATCCGAAAGCTCCTCTGTCATAAAAATTCCTTTGTAGGGAAGCACTTCCGTGAGAATCCCTTTTACGATTTTGGTAGCGAACTTGGCGTCGTCCATAATATCTCCGGGAACATTGGGCCTGTCCACTACCACATAAATGGCAATTTCCGGGTCGTCGATTGGCGCATATCCCAGAAAAGATACTACATATTCCTTATTTCCACGGGGAAGTGTCTCCGCCGTTCCCGTCTTGCCGCCAATCATATAACCGGCGGGCCGTGCGGTCTTCCCTGTTCCGTTTGCCCCTGATACCACCAGATTACACATTTCGCGAACCTTTGCGGAGGTGGTTTCCGATATGGTCTGCTTTAATAATCTGGGCTCTATATTCTGCACCGTAGCGCCTGAAGGGCTTATGATCTTACTTACCATATGGGGTTCGTAATAATATCCCCCGTTGATCAAGGAACAAAATCCGGCCATCATTTCAATCATAGTGGCATTGTATCCCTGCCCAAAGCTGTTGGTGGCAAGATCCGTAGGTCCCATAGTATCCTTATTATAGACAAGACTTGCCGTCCTGGCCTCTCCTGCCAGATCAATATTTGTTTTCAGCCCAATATTAAAAATATGCTGAAAATCCAAAAAGGTCTCTTTTCCGGTCGCCTGCGCAATGTATATCATATTCACATTGCAGGATCGTTCTACCCCCTCAGCCACGGAGAGATAGCCGTCCCCGTACCTGTTATGGCATCTGATTTTATAACCGCCAATCTCCAGCTTTCCTTCGCAGTTATAGCTTTCATTTCCTGTGATACTTCCGCTTTCTATACCGGCTGCCACCGTAAATGGTTTAGAGACGGAACCCGGCTCATAAGTATCATTGATACAGAAATTTTTCCACAGGGCGTTTAAATGCCTGTAAAAAACATCCGAATCGCTGGTGATGGCATCCAGATTTTCTTCGTTGATATACTCTCCTGTCACTTTGTCGTTTTCGTCCAAAACCGGCATACCGATAAGAGCGTCCGTATTCCTGGTATCGTTCAGATCAAAAACCGGATAGCCTGCCATGGCCAGTACCTCTCCGCTGTTTACATCCATTATAATACAGCCCGTATTGCGGGATCCGTTTCCTTCGTGGGCATTGTTTTTATATTCCTCGTCATGCTTCTTAAGGTATTTCTCCACAATCCTTTGTATATTTGAATCAATGGTGCTTACAATGCTGTTGCCATCCTCTGCCGGTATCGTTGTGCGCTCTAAATTGGAATCATCATTTAAATATCCGTATTCCCTGCCCGGCGTACCGGATAAAACGTCATTATAATATTCCTCCAATCCATAGGATCCCACATTATCGCTGGTGGTAAATCCAATTACATCACAGGCAAGGGTATTACCCGGATAAATTCTTTTGTATTCTTCCTCAAACCAGATTCCTTTGATCAGGGAGTTTTCCGCATTTTGCATTTCCACAAAACTTTGGATTTCCTCATATTCCAGACGCCTTGCCAGCACCCGGTAACGGGATGTCTCGCTGTTTTCTTCTATATAAGTGCGCACACTGTCAGTATCAATTGAAAGCTCACTGCGCAGCGCATTTAAAGTAGGCTCTAAGTACTCCCCTTTGTTATCCGTAATTGCCACGGCATCCAAAATGACATTGTAAACCTTTTCGCTGGAAGCAAGCACACTGCCGTTGGCGTCATAAATAGTTCCCCGTCTGAAAGGCAGCGTCTTACTGTCATATCTCTGCTGGGAAAGCACCTGCTTTTTATAGCGTTCCCCATTGTCCCTTGTAATGGTAAATAACCGATAGGTTAATCCTACAAAAGCCAGTAGTATAAACATAAATAATACTACCAGCTTTTTCTGCATTTTAATTGTAAGTTTATTATATCTTTTTCTACTCATGACCACACCTGCTTTTATCCGGAATATTTTCGCATTTTCAACACAATGTTGCCAAAATCCGCCTGCATTATCCATTCTGAATCTTTATGGAATACTGCCCGTCTGCCTGATGTAATCGCTTCCTTCCCCATTAAAGGATATGATCTGCCCCTCGTGAGCATAAATCATGCCAAGCTCCTGTATGGCAACCCGCTTTACTTCCTCTAAGTCCACATTATTGGTTATCCTGCTGTAGTTCTCATCATTTTCCATTCTCAGCTCATTTAGCCGGCTTTCCAGCGCCGCAATGTGCTCAATGCTGTTGGTAATGTCAGACTGCAGCGTCAAATACCATGTAAGAATCAGTCCTGCCGCCACCATGGCAACTGCCATGGAAAGCACAGAGCCAATGCTCATGTGGCGGATACGTTCCCTGTTCTTTAGCGTCCTTGCACTTAATTTTTTTTCAGGCTGTCTTTGAAAATCCGGTACCGCCTGAAGCTTTCTGGCAGTATTTCCCTGCACATAGACACTGTTTCTATATGCGGTTTTTCTTCTGTTACCCTCGCTGTTTACTGCCATTTTAATAACTATGCTCCCTTCCCAACCTGCAAATTTGTGGGGAGAATGCCCGCCCTTTAGGGCGTTTTTTCAAAAATCCGCAATTTTGCACTTTTAGATCTTGGATTTTCTTCCATTTCCTTCTCCGCAGGCAAAATAGGTTTTCCGGTTACTACCTTCCCCTTACTCACCTTTCCGCAAACACAGACCGGAAAGCTCCGCGGACATGTACATGGATTTGCCGCCTGCTTAAAGGCTGTTTTTACGATTCTGTCTTCCAGAGAATGAAAGGTTATGATACACAGCCTTCCCCCAGGTTTTAACAAATCAATCAATTCCGTCAAAGACTCCTTTAACACTTCAAGCTCTCTGTTGCATTCTATCCTAATTGCCTGGAATGTCCTCTTTGAGGGGTGTCCTCCCTGCGCCCGACATTTTGCCGGAATTGACGCTTTTATAATTTCATTTAATTCCTCTGTTGTTTCTATAGGCTTTCTCTGCCTTGCCAGCACAATATGTTTTGCAATGTTTTTTGCAAATCTGTCCTCTCCATAGTCCCTGATAACATGGTACAATTCACTTTCTCCATAACCATTTACAATTTCCTTAGCTGTCAGAGACTGCCGTGTATCCATTCTCATATCAAGAGGTGTATCAAACCGGTAGGAAAATCCCCGTTCCTTCGTATCTAACTGGTAGGAGGATACGCCTAAGTCCAACAGCATTCCATCCATACCCGTAATTCCCAATTTGAAAAGTATCTCTTTCGTATTGCGGTAATTTCCTCTAACGATTGATACCTTGTCCTTAAACTGTAAAAGTCTCTCTCCTGCGGCTTCTATTGCCACGCCGTCCTGGTCTATTCCAATGAGCCGTCCGCCCTCTCCCAGCCTTTTTGCAATCTCCCTGGAATGGCCTCCGCCTCCTAACGTACCGTCCACATAAAGACCTGACGGATTTATCTTAAGTCCTTCGATTGTTTCCTCAAGTAATACCGACGTGTGCTCAAACGCCATTTTCCATCTCCATTCCTGTCAGCGATCATTCTTCACACATTGTTTGTGCGAAAAGCAATATATAGGGGAGTGTGAAGCTTTCCTTAACCATTACACTTAAATGCCAATCCCAAGCTCTATCATATGTCTGGAGATTTCCTCCATATCCTGGTATGTGACGGTGCCTTCCCATCTGTCCTTGCTCCAGATTTCCACCCGATTTCCCACGCCCACCAGCACGGCGTCTTTCGTAATTCCTGCAAAATCCCGAAGCACAGCCGGCAAAAGAATTCTTCCCTGCTTGTCCACCTCCACGCAAGCCGCTCCGGCCAGGAAAAAACGCGTAAACTGTCTTGCTTCCTTGTCAATCATTGGCAGGCCCCGCAGTTTTTCCTCGAAAGCCTTCCACTCAGGTTCGTCAAACACAAATAAACATCCATCCATTCCCTTGGTTACTACGAATTCATCTCCCAAAACTTCCCGGAATTTGGATGGAACGATCAGTCTGCCCTTTGCATCTATTGTATGGTTGTACTCTCCCATAAACATAGGCATTTACCTGCTCACGACCTGAACTGCCTGTCAATTGACAAAACACGGATTCCTCATCTTACCCTTACTAATGAGTGGCTGATGAAAAAATATCGGTTTGTACCACTTTTCACCACAAAGTTAACACTAACCACCACTTTTTACCACTCATAGGTCTATTCTACCTCAATTAAATACCAAGCGCAAGAAAAAAAAGCGCCCGGCAATTTCATGCCGGATGCTTTTTTATTCAAAAATCCATTTTTTCTCCATATCTGGTATTTCATATAAAAACAGGTTACCAGATATTGTGATACTTATCAGAAAAATTTTTTTATTTTTTATTTTTCCCCATTGTTCTTAATCCGCAGTCTCACAACAATATCACACGCCACAGCCCCCACAAACAGCACAATTGCCAGTACCTGGGAAACGGGTACCTCTGTCCCGGGAATAAACAGCTGATCCGTCCTGATTCCCTCTATCCATGCCCTTCCTAACCCATAGCCGCCTAAATATAAAAGGGCAATTTCCCCCTCAAATTTTTTGTGCTTCCAGTACAGTAAAATAAGCGCAAGCACGCCCAAATTCCAAAGGCTCTCGTACAGAAAAGTGGGATGAACCTGTATATAATTCATTCCCTCCTCCATATGCTCCGCTAAAGACTGAGAAATATCGCCCGGACGGACTGCCGCCACAGGAAGACGCATCGCCAAAAGATTGTTGGTATATTCCCCAAATACCTCCCGGTTGGTAAAATTCCCCCATCTGCCGATTGCCTGTCCTAAGATAAGGCCTGTCACACCGGTGTCCGCCATCCGAAAGGCATTTTGCTTTTTTATTTTTGCATAGACAAACAGCGTGATAAAAGCCGTAATCACGCCGCCATAAATGGCCAGCCCTCCCTGCCTGATGTTAAAAATATTGATAAGATTATTTTTATATTGATCCCATGCAAAAATAACATAGTAAATCCTTGCTCCAATAATGGAAAGAATCACCGCATAAATAGAAAAATCCCAATAAAGCTCCGGATCCTGCCCCGACCTTTTTGCCTGCCAGGCCGCTATCAAGATACCGCCAATCACGCCGAGCCCTATAATTACACCGTAAAGCGCAATTTCAAAGCCAAATATGCTAAAACTTTTGGGTACATTTTTCAAGTAAATTCCCAAATTGGGAAAAGAAATATCCATTAAATCCATCTTTTCCTCCATCCCGAAGCGTTTTACGCCGAGGGGCGAAAATGTCAGATTTCGCTCTGCCACCCTGGAATTTGTGACGCTTCGGCACAAATTCTTGACGTCTTATACATTAAAGCGGAAGAGAATGACATCCCCATCCTTCACCACATAGTCCTTGCCTTCCATGCCAACCAAGCCTTTTTCCCTGGCAGCTGCCAAAGATCCCTGCTTAAGTAAATCCTTATAATTCACTACCTCGGCCTTAATAAAGCCCCTCTCAAAATCGGTATGGATTTTTCCTGCCGCCTGAGGCGCTTTGGTCCCAATTTGAATCGT
>ERZ777011.2307-NODE-2307-length-15718-cov-3.081913_pt1 | contig 15718 bp, 9 predicted proteins | sample MGYA00374964_ERZ777011 | MGnify/ENA primary metagenome ERZ777011 (study PRJEB29310, sample SAMD00008975) | mouse gut metagenome | study: EMG produced TPA metagenomics assembly of the Metagenome analysis of fecal microbiota from mouse which was promoted...
CCCTACGGGCCGACACCACTTTCGATTTTCTGCGAATATTTCCTATATTTGCACGTCTTTTACCGAAACGCCCGGATGGTGGAACAGGTAGACACGCGGGACTTAAAATCCCGTGGGCAGCGATGTCCGTGCGGGTTCGATCCCCGCTCCGGGTACAAGACACGCAATAAACCCGCTGAAATTCAGCGGGTTTATTAATTAGACGTCAAACACAACGAGAGCCTCTTCCCACACGGGAAGTTCCAGCCCTATCCGGTACCATGCCACGCAACCGGCCTCTTCCCTCGGCAAAGCTACGATCCCCGATCGTCCGGGAAATTCCGGAAAAAACCTCCGATCGCACCCCGTTCAAAAATTACCGGCCGTTTTCATCGCATCTTCAGGCCTCGTTCCACCTCGAAACGCAAATCCATCGCGCCGGCTCCCTGTCACACGGGCAACGAACGGGAAAGCCCCTGTCCGCGTCCCGGGCTGCTCTGCGCTCCGCTCTCCCTTCTCCCCGAAAAGCACCCTCCTTCCCTGCTTCCCGAAAAACTCCGCCGCTCCATGCAAAATACCCGCACCGGCCTGCAAATTACCCTCCTCCGACGGCACCGCATCGCACCATCCCATGCGCACTGCCGCCCGACAAGCGATACGGGATCGTATCGGTTTATATATTGTTGACGAGATTATAGTATATTTGTTGCGATCGAATCGGATTGCGAATACGGCAATGTTCCGTATTCGGCTTTCAGCGAACAGCTATTCGGAAACTCAAACGATTTCGTAGCGCAATGAACCGGACCATCATTCTCCTGCTCACTCTCCTGTCCCTCCTCAACGGTCGCGCCGCCGCCCTTACCCCCGACCGGACACCCTTTACCATCGCTCCGTCCGCAGCAGAGAGCCGCATCACGCTCCCTGCCGCCACCCTCCCCGCATACGGGCTGACCGCCGCTCCCTCCTTCGCCGACGATCCGATCCGACTGCCGGAGAGCGTCCGGCCCCGCCGCGACTTCTGGCACTCCACCGGAGCACGGTTCATCATTCCGGCCGGCTTCATCGCTTACGGTTCGATCGCGCAGTGCAATCCGCTGCTGCAGAAGGTCAACGGAGACGTCAAAGCCGCAGCGCTACGGGCATTCCCGGGCCGAACGCACGTCGACGACTACCTGCAATACGCCCCCATCGTGGCCTACTTCGGGCTTGCCGGCGTAAAGACCCGACACAACTTCCTGGAAAGGACCATCGTTGCGGCAACCTCCTACCTCGTCATGGCGGCCATCGTCAACACCATGAAATTCTCCATTCCCGTACTGCGCCCCGACGGTTCGGCATGGAACTCTTTCCCCTCGGGCCACACCGCCACCGTCTTCACGGGCGCCCACCTACTCTTCCGCGAATACAAGAGCGTATCGCCCTGGATCGGCGTGGCAGGCTACGCCGTAGCCACGGCAACCGGTGCCATGCGCATCCTCAACAGGCGCCACTGGCTGAGCGACGTCGTGACGGGCGCCGGCATCGGCATCGCAAGCGTCGAGGTCGCCTATCTGCTGCTGCCCCTCTTCGACCGGTGGATCTACGGCAAGGAGGGCCGGACGCAACAAGCCGGCATGATGTTCACTCCGGCCATCGGCTACGGTTACTACGGCGCCGGCTTCGCCTGCGTATTCTGACAGTAAAACCGCCGGGCAACGCGGCGGTCATGACACTCGGCCCTGCTATTGCTCTACGCAAAAGGCGCTCCGCCTCGGGAATCCTTCTCCGCAAAGGAAGCCCGTATCGCTATAGATACGACGGAATCCTTCGCGTAGGTGAGGGACCTCGCCCGTAGAGTCCCGATAGATTCGTCGAGGATGGCGTCGCGGGTAGCTTGGGCGATATCCGGCCCCGTTTCCGGTGACTTTCGCCACCCCGCTTCCGCTCCCCAACCGCCCGCTCACGCTGCCGCCGGACGAAAAGGCACGCCGCGGCGCGAGCGGCAAAAGACCCCGCTCACACTTCCGCCCTTGCGGTTCTTCCTCCGATCCGCACCCACGTCCCCTGTCTTCCCACTCCTCCGCATCGCTCCTCTCCGTTGTCCGGCAATGCACCGACCGTCCCCTTTTGCGTTCCCCGGCCGACCGACAACAGCACCGGCGAAAGCACCCTCACCGATACCGCTACGACGGACGCCGACCGGTTCTCCCGGCCCCAAAAACAACCATCCCCGGAACATCTGTTCCGGGGATGGTGCATTCATGCGGCACGAGGTCCGCGACAAACGCTACTTGATGCCGAGTTTTTTCCTGATCTCCTTGGGTACGGCATTCTTGTGTACCACGATGTTGAGCGTCTTGTAGGCTACGAAGGGAGCCGAAGCGAAGAAATAACCGTCGTAGACGTTATCCGTATTCCACGAGTTCTTCACCTTGTAGAAGGTATTGCCGTTCTGGTCGGTGAAGATACCGGTGATGAGCATGCCGTGGTCGTCGGTCGTTTCGTAGTTGTCGTATCCCTTCTGGCGAAGCTCCTGGGTAATCTCCATCTCCTGAATGGGCTCGGTCGCCTTGGCGATCATGCTCCGGCGGCTGTTGGCCGACATGGTTTCCCATTTCGACCACTCGGTGTTCTGAGCACCTTCGCCCGCACCGGCGGGAATCACCGCGAAACCTTTCGAATACTGGAAGCCGGGCTCGCTGACATCCGCAGCCCAATCCACCGTATAGCCGTTCTCCAGCGAGTTGTCGATGATCGCCATGAACTCGTCGAGGGGCACGTTCCACGACAGGCCCCAGGCCCAGTTGTCGGGCACCTCCATCGCGAACTGCGTATAGAACGGATGGTGGGTGAACGAGGTGAACGAAACATAGTCGTCCATATTCAGGCCCAGCTCCGCGGCAAAGCTCTGAGGGGTATACTCCTTGCCGTTGTAAACGAACGTTTCGGGCACTTCGCCGAAGTAGGCGTCGAGAATACCGTCCAGACCGTCGGCCCATGCGGGGGTGAGCTTACCGTTCGGGTTGGCCACCACGCCCTTCATATAACACTTCAGCACGGCCTCCACCTCGCTGTGCTGGTGGTTGTCGGTGCCGTACTGCAGCCCCGTATAGACTTCGTCGGGCACGATGCCGTATTCGCGTATCATGTTGAATACGTCGTGCGTGGCACCGCCCTGCGAGAACTCGGCCTTCCCGTGCATACGGGCATATTTCCGGGCCTTATCGAGATAGGCATGGCGTGCGATCCACATCTCCGACAGGTCGTATTCGCCCTTGCCCGTACGGAGCAGCTCGCTTTCCAGGAAAGCGATGCCGGCGAAACTCCAGCAGGTACCGCTGCTGTACTGGTCCTTGACGGACGTAGCGGGAATATCCTTTACCGCCGTAAACTCGTAAGGGGTTTTGACCTCCTTGTCGGATGTCTGGGCATCGAGGCTGAGGGCCGCCAAAAGGGCTGCCGCCGTCACAAAAAATCTCTTCATTCCGAATAATCTGTTTTTTTAAGATAATATACGATTACAGTTTTCCGTAGCGCCGCGCAAACGATTAAGAACGCACTCCGTCCCTCCGTCCGCCCGGCATGCACGCATTACTCGGCCCACAGACCGGCCAGATTGACGACCGTCTGCATGGCTTTCTTCATCGTGTCGAGCGAAGCGTACTCATATTTTCCGTGGAAGTTCATGCCGCCCGTGAACAGGTTGGGACACGGAAGTCCCATGTACGAAAGGCGCGAACCGTCCGTACCGCCGCGGATAGGCTTCACCAACGGCTCCACACCCGCCATACGCATGGCCTGTTCGGCCTTGGCGATCACCTGCGGATGGGGTTCCACCATCTCGCGCATGTTGTAGTACTGATCCCTGAGCGTCAGCTTCACCGTTCCCTCGCCGTACTTGCGGTTGAGGAAGTCGGCCACCTCCTGCGCAAACGCCTTCTTGCGTTCGAATTTCGCACGGTCGTGGTCCCGGACGATGTAGCTCGACTCGGCCGCCTCCACACCGCCGCCGATGCCCACCAGGTGGTAGAAACCTTCGTACCCCTCGGTGTGTTCGGGCCGCTGTACGGGCGGAAGCATGGCATTGATCTCGCACACCACCTGCAACGCATTCAACATCTTGTCCTTGGCCGAACCGGGATGGATATTCTTCCCCTGCACCTCGAACCGGGCCGAGGCGGCATTGAAGTTCTCGTACTCCAGCTCGCCTTCGTAACCGCCGTCCACGGTATAGGCATACTGCGCCCCGAAACGCGCCACATCGAAATAATCCACACCGCGTCCCACCTCTTCGTCGGGCGTGAAGCCGATACGGATCTTGCCGTGCTTCACCTCCGGATGCGAGAGAAGGTACTCGGCGGCGGTCATGATCTCCGCCACTCCGGCCTTGTCGTCGGCCCCCAACAGCGTCGTGCCGTCCGTAGTGATGAGCGTCTGCCCCTTGAAGAGGGCGAGCTCGGGGAACTCGGCCACGGTCATCGACACGGCATCGTTCAGCCGGATGTCGCCACCGTCGTAGTCCTTGATGATCTGCGGTTTCACACCCTTTCCGCTCATGTCGGGACTGGTATCCACATGGGAAATGAAGCCGATGACCGGCTTCCCTTCCAGACCGGGCGTGGCAGGAATGGTCCCCATCACATAGCCGTAACGGTCCATCTCCACCTCCTGCATTCCCAGCGCCTTCATCTCCTCGGCCAGGTAGGCGAGCAGTACCTTCTGCTTCTCGGTCGAGGGGAAAGTCGTGCTGCTCTCGTCGCTCTGCGTATCGAAGCCGACGTATTTCAGAAACCTTTCGAGCAATTCCATATTCATCTTTTTTGATTATACTGTTTTCCTTTACGCAAGCGTATCCGTGCAGCAGGATTGCCGCACGAATACGCCGACGTTTTCATGCAAATTTACGTATTTATTCCGAAATCTCCGCCTTGGCACGCTTGGAATCCCACACGACGTAGACGATCAACGCCAGGTAAACGAGGATGGCAGTCACCTCCGCACCGGTGGTAGCGCTCCATGCGGTAAGACGCATGTTCACGTTCAGATAGGTCAGAATCGCACTCACAACCCCCATCAGCGCTCCGCCGGCGATCAGACCCGACGCGATGAGCGTCCCCCGGTCCCTGCGGGCCTTGTTGAGCGCTGCGTTCTTGCTGCGCGTCGAAACGTACCAACTGATCAGACCGCCCACCAGCAGCGGCGTATTGAGGTCGAGCGGAATGAACATCCCCAGGGCAAAGGCCAGTGCCGGGACACCTATCATCGTAAGTATCAAGGCGAACACCGCACCTGCGAAATAGAGCATCCACGGCGTGGCGCCTCCCTCCATGAGGGGTTTGATGACCGCGGCCATGGCATTGGCCTGCGGAGCGGCGAGCTGGCTGTCGGGACCGAAACCGTAGGTCTTGTTGAGCAGCATCATCACACCGGCCACGGTAGCCGCCGAAACGGCAGCTCCGAGAAATTTCCACTTCTCCTGCCGGGCGGGCGTCACGCCTATCCAGTAGCCTATCTTGAGGTCGGTGATGAAACCGCCGGCCATGGAGAGCGCCGTGCACACCACACCGCCGATAATCATGGCCGCCGTCATGCCGCTCGTTCCGCTCAGACCCGCGCTGACGAGCACGAGCGAGGTCAGGATGAGCGTCATGAGCGTCATGCCCGAAACCGGGTTGGAACCCACGATGGCAATGGCGTTGGCCGCTACCGTCGTAAAGAGGAACGAGATGACGAACACCAGCAACAGCGAGATGGCCGTAAAGAGCCAGTTATGGAGCACTCCGAACTGGAAGAAGAAGAATACCGCCACCAGCACGGCGATCAGCACCGAGAGGATGGTCTTCATGGGCAGATCGCGCTCGGTACGTTCGCAGGTCTCCGCATTCTTCTTGCCGCCGAGTTCCTTGACGGCGAGCCCCAGCGCCTGACGGATGATCTTCGAGGACTTGATGATACCCACGATACCTGCCATGGCGATACCGCCGATGCCCAGCGGACGACCGTAGTTGAAGAAGAGTTCCTCGGCGGACATGTTCCCCACCGTCCGCAGCACCCCTTCACCCACGGGCAGGGTCATGCCGGGCGCGAAATAGCTGATCAGGGGAATGAGCACGAACCACACGGTAAACGAACCGGCACAGATGAAAGCGGCATATTTCAGCCCCACGATATAGCCCAGGCCGAGTACCGCGGCGCCCGTATTGACCTTGAACACCACCTTGAACTTGTCGGCTATCATATCGCCCCAAGCGAACACCCTCGTCGAGATGGTATCCACCCACAGCCCCACGCTGCCTGCGATGAAGTCGTAAAGACCGCCCACAAGACCGCTGACCGCCAACACCTTCACCTGATTGCCTTTCTTTTCACCCGATACGAGCACCTCCGTAGTGGCCGTGGCCTCGGGGAAAGGCAGTTTGCCGTGCATGTCCTTGACGAAATATTTCCGGAAGGGAATGATGAGCAGGATACCCAGCAGGCCGCCGAAAAGCGACGACAGGAATATCTGGTAGAACTGCGCCTCCAGACCGAGGATATAAAGCGCCGGCAGCGTGAAGATGGCACCGGCAACGATCACCCCGGAGCTGGCTCCGATCGACTGGATGATGGTATTCTGACCGAGGGTGTTCTTCTTTCCGAAGACGTTGCCCACGCCCACGGCGATAATGGCGATCGGAATGGCGGCTTCGAACACCTGCCCCACTTTCAGTCCGAGGTAGGCCGCAGCCGCCGAGAAGAGGACGGCCATCACCAGCCCCATCGTGACCGAATAAGGAGTTACCTCCTTGGGCTTCGAGGCGGCGGGCAGAATGGGTTTGTAGGATTCGCCCGGCTTCAGCTCGGTGTAGGCGTTATCCGGCAAAGAGTAATTCTGTTGTTGGTTTTGCTCCATATAATTTAAATTAAGTTCAGTGGCGCACGTTCCCTCCCGGCATTCCACCGGAGGAGAGCAAATATAATTATATTCGTCGAGATACGAAAGGCCTCGTCGGTTTTCCGGGACGGCACACGGGTGCGAAACGATTCGTTATGAAGCAAGTAACCGAAATCATACGCGCTGAAATACGAAAAGTGTCGTCGGCCTTCGGGACGGCACACGAGTGCGAAACGATTCGTTATGAAGCAAGTAACCGAAATCATACGCGCTGAAATACGAAAAGTGTCGTCGGCCTTCGGGACAGCACACGGATACATAGCGAATCGCGGAAAACAGGGACGCCCCGAATCTCGTTCGACCGAAACCCCGAGGCGCAAGCCAGACGACACACCCTCGCAAACGCGATGCGATATCGGATAGCGCAAACCGTACCGGGACATTTCAGCCGAAACCGCACCCGGACTTACGGCCCCTTGCCTCGCAGGCACGATGCGCTCCCGGGCAACGCAAACTCTCCCAATCCGTTTCGACCGAAACCGCACCCGGCCTTACGGCCCCCTCCCCCGCCCCACGGGTGCGATGCGATCGGCACGAAACGACCATACGTTTTTTTTCGCTACTTTTGAACGACGCGTTCCGCACAGCGCCAAAGGAACATCGCAGGAATCGAACATGGAGATCGTCATAGCACCCGACAAGTTCAAAGGAACCCTGACCGCCGCCCAGGCCGCCGAAGCTATCGCCGAGGGGATACGCCGTGCCGCCCGTCGCACGGGACGCACCGACGTACGCCTCACCCTGAAACCCATGGCCGACGGGGGCGAAGGGAGCCTCGACATCCTTGCCGGAAGCAACGGGACCTACCGTCCGGTCGAGGCTTTCGATGCACGGATGCGGCCCCTGCAATCGGCCTACGTCGCGCTACCCAACGGAACGGGAAAACGTGCCGCCGTGGAAGCGGCCTCCACCATAGGCCTCTACAAGCTCCCCAAAGCGGAACGCAACCCCGCCCTGACCACCTCCTACGGCATGGGAGCGGTATTGCGCAAAGCCATCGAAGCGGGATATACGGAGCTGGTCGTCGCGGTGGGAGGCACAGCAACGAGCGACTGCGGCGCAGGCATGCTCGCCGCCCTGGGGTGCCGTTTCTTCGACCGGCACGGCCGCACCGTGGAACATCCCGCAGGAGGCGACCTGACGACGATTCACGACCTCGACCCCTCGCCCCTCTACCGTCTTACGGCCGACTGCCGGTTCAGCGTCCTGTGCGACGTGGACAATCCGTTGACGGGAGCGCGGGGAGCGGCTGCTGTCTTCGCCCCGCAAAAGGGGGCCGACGCCGACGCCGTGGCCCTGCTCGAAGCGGGAGCGGAACATTTCGCTACGGTCGTAGCCCGGAAGATCGGACACGACTTCCGCCATGCGGCCGGAAGCGGCGCGGCCGGCGGCATCGGCTGGGCGCTGAAAAGTTTCTGCAAGGCCGACTTCATCTCCGGCGCCGCCGCAATGGCCTCCCTCACGGGCACCGACCGGGCGATACGCAGCGCCTCGCTGGTAGTGACCGGCGAAGGCCGTTTCGACCGCCAGAGCCTCCACGGCAAGGTGGCCGGACACGTCGCCTCGCTCGCACACCAAAGCGGCATCCCCGCCATCGTGCTGTGCGGTGCCCACGAACACGACATCCCCGCCGAAGCACTCGCCCCGGCGGGGATATCGGCTCTCTTCGCCCTGACCGACCGCATTCCGTCGCACGAAGCCTTCGCCCGCCCGGCCGAAAGCCTCGCACGCCTCAGTGCGGATCTCTTCGGTTATCTCCTGACCCGGTAACGGGCTGCCGTACCCCGCACGGGAACGCACTCTTCACGAACCTTCCCGCTACTGCGCACCGACCGGTTCCGTCCCCTCGAAATCGGCATCCGTAAACCGATACTCGTACACACGGGTGAGGCGGTCTCCTTCCAGTCGTTCATAGGCGGCCAGATCGAGCAGGAAAGCCGACGCCTCCCCTGCCCGTTGCACGACCTGCCGCTCCCCCTGCGACACCTTCACCCACGTATCGTATCCGAGGCAGAACGGTCCGGGAAAGACGCCGAAACCGGCAAAACGGATTTCATACCGCCCACCGGCAACGACCGTAAAAGCCTCCTCTACGGGCGGGGGCGTCAAATCGTAATCCATGGAATGAAACTCCACGCTCAGGGGACCGGACGTCCCGTTCACATAACGGTAGCAGGATGTGCTGCAGATATAATCGACATCCCCTTTCTTATCCTCCTCTTCCTGCGCCACGGGGCGCTTTTCGCAACCCACAACGAGCGCCGCTGCGCACAGCACCGCGACTAACAAAAAACAATTTTGCTTCATTCTCATAACGTACTGTTTTTTAATTCATCATTTCTCTATTCATTTCTGTACAGCAGACACTATACACTGCACAAAAAATACACATCAAAAATCCATGCAATTTTCTCATAAGGCTTCAAGTTGTAGTTTCATTACAAATAAAGTAAAATAAATTCAAAAACCCAAGGACACCAATTCAAAATACCAACAATCGATTAAAAATCCAACATCCCTTACCAACCTTCACATCCGATTCCGGAGGACACGCTCCTTCGGGGCTCCCTGTCCGGTCGCCGAAAAACAGCGATTTATAACACCCCTTCTATTTAAGGTTTAAAATAAAACCGTTAAATTTGAAGGCGGATTGAAACACCGAATATCAAAAACAATAACGAACCACAATCATGAACAAAAGGCTTGTAGAATGCGTTCCCAATTTCAGCGAGGGACGCGACATGGGTATCATCAAAGAGATCACCGACGCCATCACCTCCGTAGAGGGCATCAAGTTACTGGACGTAGACCCCGGCCAGGCGACCAACCGCACGGTGGTGACGTTCGTGGGCGAACCGGAAGCGGTAGCCGAAGCGGCTTTCCGCGGTGTGCGTAAGGCTTCGGAGCTCATCGACATGCGCCAGCACAAAGGGGCGCACCCGCGCATCGGTGCGACGGACGTACTGCCGATCATCCCCGTGGCGGGCATCACCCTCGAGGAGTGCGCCGAGATAGCCCGCACGCTGGCCAAGCGAATCTACGACGAACTCGCAATCCCCACCTACAACTACGAAGCGGCCGCGCAGCGTCCCGAAAGGCGCAACCTGGCCGTATGCCGTAAGGGCGAATACGAAGGTCTGGAGAAACGCATCTCCGATCCCGACGAGGCTCCCGACTTCGGTCCCGGCAAGTACACCGAACAGGCCGCACGCAGCGGCGCGACGGTAGTGGGTGCACGCGACTTCCTCATCGCCGTAAACTTCAACCTCAACACCACCTCCACCCGCCGGGCCAACGCCATCGCCTACGACGTACGCGAGAAGGGCCGTCCCATGCGCGAAGGAGGTTCGCCCGTAGGCAAACCGATGAAAGATGCCGAAGGCCGCACCATCATGATCCCCGGCACGCTCAAAGGTACCAAGGCCATCGGCTGGTTCATTCCCGAATACGGCGTGGCCCAGGTTTCGATGAACATCACCGACATCAAGCAGACGTCGCTCCACGAGGCGTTCGACGAGGTGTGCCGCGCCGCTGCGGCCCGCGGCGTACGGGTGACGGGTACGGAGATCGTCGGTCTGGTGCCGAGGAACTCCCTCATCGAGGCGGGTAAATACTTCCTGCGCAAGCAGCAGCGTTCGACGGGCATCTCCGAGGCGGAACTCCTCAAGATCGCCATCCACAGCATGGGTCTCAGCGACCTGGCACCGTTCAAACCCGAGGAGAAGGTCATCGAGTACCTCCTCGAAGCGGACAACAAGAAGAACCGTCTGATCGACCTCACCTGCAAAGGCTTCGCCGACGAAACCGCAAGCGAATCGCCCGCACCGGGCGGCGGCTCCATCTCGGCATACGCCGGAGCACTGGGCGCCGCTTTGGGCACCATGGTCGCCAACCTCTCCTCGCACAAGGCCGGATGGGATGCCCGCTGGGCCGAGTTCTCGGAATGGGCCGACAAAGGCCAGGCACTCATGAGCGAACTGCTCATGCTGGTGGACGAAGACACCGAAGCGTTCAACCGCATCATGGACGTCTTCGCCATGCCCAAGGGAACCGATGCCGAGAAGGCCGCACGCTCGCAGGCTCTCCAGGAGGCTACCCTCTATGCCACGCAGGTACCCCTGCGCACGATGCAGGCATCGGTGAAGGTCTTCGAGATCGTCAAGGCGATGGCCGCAGAGGGCAACCCCAACTCGGTATCCGACGCCGGTGTGGGCGCACTGATGGCCCGCTCGGCCGTACTCGGCGCACAGCTCAACGTGAAGATCAACGCCGCCGGTCTCAAGGACCGCAGCGCGGCCGAAGCGCTCATCGCCCAGGCTGCCGACATCGCCCGCGAAGCCGAGCAGCTCGAAAAAGAGGTGCTGGAGATCGTACACCAGAAAATAGACTGATAAACCGTCCGAGCGGGATACCTGCGTATCCCGCTCGGATTTCAAACCATACATACCCATGACGTTAAAAGAATTCCAGGACGATATCAGGGCCGGCATTCCCGACACCCTGCCTGCACCCAAGCCGTTCGATCCGGCAATCAATCATGCGCCCAAACGGAAGGACATCCTCTCTGCGGAAGAGAAGAAACTCGCCATAAAGAACGCATTGCGCTACTTCCCGGCCAAACACCACAAAGAGCTGGCCGCAGAGTTCGCCGAAGAGCTGAAACGCTACGGCCGCATCTACATGTACCGTCTGCGTCCCGACTACGAGATGTACGCCCGGCCGATCGACGAATATCCGGCACGCAGCCGTCAGGCTGCCGCCATCATGCTGATGATCAACAACAACCTCGACAAGGCCGTGGCCCAGCATCCGCATGAACTGATTACCTACGGCGGCAACGGGGCCGTCTTCCAGAACTGGGCGCAATACCGCCTGGCGATGAAATACCTGTCGGAGATGACCGACGAGCAGACGCTCGTGATGTACTCCGGTCACCCGATGGGCCTCTTCCCCTCGCACAAAGATGCGCCGCGGGTGATCGTCACCAACGGCATGATGATCCCCAACTACTCCAAACCGGACGACTGGGAACGTTTCAATGCGATGGGCGTCACGCAGTACGGACAGATGACGGCGGGTTCCTACATGTACATCGGCCCGCAGGGCATCGTGCACGGAACGACCATCACCGTCCTCAACGCCGCACGCAAACAGCTCCAGAAACAGGGCAAAGGCGAGATTCCCGGCATGCTCTTCGTATCGTCGGGTCTGGGCGGCATGTCGGGCGCACAGCCCAAGGCCGGCGTCATCTCCGGCGTGGTAAGCGTCATCGCCGAGATCAATCCCAAAGCGGTTCACACGCGCCACTCGCAGGGCTGGGTAGACGAAGTATACACCTCGCTGGACGAACTCCTGCCCCGCATCCGCAAGGCACGCGAGAACAAAGAGGCCATATCGCTCGCCTACCAGGGCAACGTGGTGGACCTCTGGGAACGCCTCGCGGCCGAAGGGATCGACGTAAACCTGGGCTCCGACCAGACTTCGCTCCACAACCCGTGGGCCGGCGGCTACTATCCCGCCGGACTCTCGTACGAAGAGTCGAACCGGATGATGGCCGAAGAACCCGAAGAGTTCCGCAAACGGGTACAGGAGTCGTTGCGCAGGCAGGTGGCAGCAATCAACAAACTGACGGCCAAAGGCATGTACTTCTTCGACTACGGCAACGCCTTCCTGCTGGAAGCCTCCCGCGCCGGAGCCGACTGCATGGCCGCGGACGGTTGCCGGTTCCGCTATCCCTCCTACGTGCAGGATATCATGGGTCCGATGTTCTTCGACTACGGTTTCGGACCGTTCCGCTGGGTATGTACCTCCGGCAAGCCGGAGGACCTCGCCGCTACCGACCGCATCGCGCTGGAGGTCATGCAGGAGATCCGCAAGAACGCTCCGAAGGAGATTCAGGGCCAGTTGGACGACAACATCCTCTGGATCAGCAAGGCGGGCGAAAACAAACTCGTAGTGGGTTCGCAGGCACGCATCCTCTACGCCGACTCCGAAGGCCGCACGAAGATCGCACTCGCCATGAACGAGGCCATCGCACGGGGCGAAATCAGCGCTCCCGTGGTACTCGGCCGCGACCACCACGACGTATCGGGCACCGACTCGCCCTACCGCGAAACCTCCAACATCTACGACGGCTCCTCCTACACGGCGGACATGGCCGTGCACAACGTCATCGGCGACTCGTTCCGCGGCGCGACCTGGGTGTCGATCCACAACGGCGGCGGCGTCGGCTGGGGCGAGGTGATGAACGGCGGCTTCGGCATGGTGATCGACGGCTCGGACGACTCGCGGCGCCACATCGAGGAGATGTTGCTGTGGGACGTGAACAACGGTATCGCACGTCGCAGCTGGGCACGCAACGAGGGCGCCATGTTCGCCATCAAACGCGAAATGGAACGCACCCCCGGACTGCGGGTCACGCTCCCCAACATCGCCGACGACCAGGTGGTGGAAGAGGCGCTGAAGAGCCTGTAAGCCGAAAAGTCTGTCAACGGTTTCCGCCCTTTCGGGCGCCAGGCCGCAAAACGGTAATCCAATCATGAATACTCCCCGCTCCCGCCGGACACCCCCGGCCGGAGCGGGACAAAAAACGAAAAAGAAATGAAAACGCATCTGATATCATCCGCACACATCACCCCGCAGCAGGCTTACGAGATAGCCGCCGGGGGGTATCGGCTCGAACTCTCGGACGACGCCCGCGCACGCATCCAGCGCTGCCGCGACTACCTCGACAGCAAGACCGAAGAGAAGGACGCCGCACCGATTTACGGCGTAACCACCGGTTTCGGTTCGCTGTGCAACATCTCGGTAGACAAGAAACGGCTGGGCGAACTGCAGAAGAACCTCGTCATGTCGCACGCCTGCGGCACCGGCGAACGGGTTCCCTCCCCGATCGTCCGTCTGATTCTGCTGCTGAAGATCCAGTCGCTCTCCTACGGCCACTCGGGCGTACAGGTAGCCACCGTGGAGCGGCTCATCGATTTCTTCAACAACGACGTCCTGCCCATCATCTACCAGCAGGGTTCGCTGGGCGCATCGGGCGACCTCGCTCCGCTCGCCCACATGTCGCTCCCGCTGCTGGGCCTGGGCGAAGTGGAGTTCGAAGGAAAAGACGTACCGGCGGCCGAAGTACTGAAGAAGTTCGGCTGGCAGCCCATCGAGTTGCAGTCGAAAGAGGGACTCGCCCTGCTGAACGGCACGCAATTCATGAGCTCGTTCGGCGTATGGTGCATCGTGAACGCACGCCGCCTCTCCGAATGCGCCGACAAGATCGGAGCCATGTCGCTGGACGCATTCGACGGACGCATCGAACCTTTCTACGAACCCGTCCATAAAGTGCGTGCACACCGCGGACAGCTCGAAACGGCTCGCAATTTCCGCGAACTGCTCCAGGGCAGCGAACTGATCGCACGCCACAAGGAACACGTTCAGGACCCCTACTCGTTCCGCTGCGTTCCGCAGGTACACGGCGCGTCGAAAGATACCATCGACTACGTGGAGAGCGTCATCACCACCGAGATCAACAGCGTCACGGACAACCCCACGGTATTCCCCGACGAAGACATCGTCATCTCGGCCGGCAACTTCCACGGTCAGCCGATCGCCGTAGCGATGGACTTCCTCGCCATCGCGGTTTCCGAACTGGGCAACATCTCCGAACGCCGCACCTACAAACTCATCTCGGGTTCGCGCGGACTTCCTTCGTTCCTCGTGGCCAACCCCGGTCTTAACAGCGGCTTCATGATTCCGCAGTACACCGCAGCATCGATCGTAAGCCAGAGCAAAGGCCTCTGCATGCCTGCCTCGGCCGACTCCATCCCCTCCTCGCAGGGCCAGGAGGACCATGTGAGCATGGGTTCCAATGCGGCTACCAAGCTCTATCGTATCGTGAACAACACCGAACGGGTGCTCGCCATCGAACTTTTCAACGCCGCCCAGGCGCTGGAGTTCCGCCGCCCCCTCAAATCGTCGCCGGCCATCGAAGCGATATTCGCCGAATACCGCAAACGGGTACCGTTCATCTCCAACGACGAGATCATGTACCCCCACATCGAGAGCTCGGTACAGTTCGTCAGGGGCATGTAGTACCGCCCTCGCACCATTTACAACAAGGTCGCCGCTTTCCGCCGAACATAACGGAAAGCGGTGCCTTATAATACACACCGGGCACGGCCCGCAAACACCAGCACAATGAAACTAACGATCAAGAACATAGGCACGCTCGCCGGTATCGACGAAAGCGGACGCGCACGTGTCACGGGCGCCGACATGAAACGCCTGGAGACCATCGGGAACGCCTACCTGACCGCCGAGGACGGCCTCATCACCGCCTACGGACCGATGGAAGAGCTGCCCGAAGGGAGGGCGGACGAAGAGATCGACGCCCGCGGAGGCGTCGTACTGCCCGCCTTCTGCGACTCGCACACGCACATCGTCTACGCCGGAAGCCGCGAAGGCGAGTTCGTGGACAAGATCAACGGTCTCTCCTACGAGGAGATCGCCCGCCGCGGCGGTGGCATCCTCAACTCGGCAGACCGCCTGCACACGGCCAGCGAACAGGAACTCTACGAAGAAGCCATGCCGCGCCTGCGGCAAATGATGGAATCGGGAACGGGTGCCGCCGAAATCAAAAGCGGTTACGGCCTCTCCACGGAAGACGAACTGAAGATGCTGCGCGTCATCCGCCGCATGGCCGAGGAGTCGCCCATGACCATCCGCGCCACCTTCCTCGGCGCCCATGCCGTGGCCCGCGACTACATCGGCCGCCAGGCGGAGTATGTCGACCTCATCTGCCGGGAGATGATTCCCGCCGTGGCAGCCGAA
>ERZ777011.2308-NODE-2308-length-15714-cov-2.346638_pt1 | contig 15714 bp, 15 predicted proteins | sample MGYA00374964_ERZ777011 | MGnify/ENA primary metagenome ERZ777011 (study PRJEB29310, sample SAMD00008975) | mouse gut metagenome | study: EMG produced TPA metagenomics assembly of the Metagenome analysis of fecal microbiota from mouse which was promoted...
GGTATTTACTACAAAAGAAAAGAGGCAATGCTGCTATACTTACGTGAAATCAGGGACATCTTAAAGGTTCCGGAAACCGGCTCGTACCCGGAGAACAGGCATAGGAACCGGCTGGCATAGAAATCCATACGCTTTTTCGTAGCACAGGCCTATTTCATATCCCCGTACCTCTCATAGCGGCATTGCTCGACAACCTTATTTCCCAATAATGTGATTGCCTGTGCAGGGCAGGAGCTGATACAGCGGTAGCACATGGTACAGCGGTCTCCTGCGGCTGCCCTGCCGTTTTTCTGCACAATATTTTTCATAGGACACAGACGGGAGCACAGACCGCACCCTGTACAGGCGTCGCTGATTTTTAATCTGTCAGAATAATTCTTTGTTTTGCCAGAAAACCAAAGACGCTGGCCGAGAAAACCTGCTATCCTGTTATAGAACCGCAAGCCGTCCTTTGGATACTTCCCGTGCTTTATTTTTTCTGCGCATTGTTCGATTTTTCTATCTGCTGCCTCAATTATCTTCCGGTTTTTTTCAACCGTTTTTTTCAACAGCTTCTCATCACAAATCGAATCGGGCATACAAAGATGCAGACCCCCGACTACCTTTGCACCATATCGTTTCAATAACCGTGCGGCGCAGCCTGCCCCGTCTCCGCTGAACAGTGCCATTGTAGCAACGCAAACTACCTTTTTCCCTTTCCACAAATCAGAATGATACCTGATAAAATCCCTTACCATAACAGGCATATTGGAAAATTGAACCGGATAAGCCAAGATAATAAAGTCATGTTGTGACACAAAATCTGCCGCCTCCTTTTCCTCCATCGGGACTGCCCGGGCAGTTTCATCTAACAAATGTAACAGCTTTTCCATACAGTGCTTTGTGTTTCCTGTTCCGCTAAAATAGATACCTGTCATAGTTTCACCCCAATCTGATTTTCTGCAATCACCTGCTGCCAGCCTTCCCCTGCTCTCCCTCCCGGCATATTCCTTTTCTCTCTTTTCTCTTTCTAAAAAGGAACCTGCCCATCATACCTTCTGCTTCTCTATCTCCTCCGCCAGCTCGTTTAAATACACCCAGCGCTCCATCTTTTCAGAAAGCTCTGCCTCCGCTGCTTCCTTCTTTGCAGAAAGCTCCTGCAGCTTTCCTGCCTCCAGCGCGGCGACCTTGTCTTCAAGCGTGGCAATCTCCGCCTCAATGGTTTCGTATTCCTTTTGTTCCTTATACGAAAACTTCAGCTTCTGTTCTCTCTTTTTCCACGTATCGCGGCTGTCCGCTTTCCCGGTGCTGCCGTCGGCGCCGGAAGAGACTGCGCCATTCTCTGCACCTGTCCCGTCGCCGGATAGCAGACGCTTCCCGGAAAGCACCGGAGCCGGAAGACGCCCTTCCCTCTCGCAGACGGCGCGGTAATCCGAGTAATTTCCTTCATAGCGGCGGATTACCCCGCCGCCTTCAAATGCAAAAATCCGGTTTACCACCTTATCGAGAAAATACCGGTCATGGGAAACCGCAATCACAATTCCTGCATATCCTTTCAGATACTCCTCTAAAATCGTCAACGTGCGGATATCCAAATCGTTCGTCGGCTCGTCCAAAATCAGCACATTCGGCGCCTCCATCAGCACATGCAGCAGCGCCAGACGACGCTTTTCACCGCCCGAAAGCTTCCCAATCAGGGTATACTGTAAGGCGTCCGTAAATAAAAACCTCTCGCACATCTGTGAGGCGCTGACCGTCCCGTCCGCAGTTTCAATATACTCTGCCACATTACGCACCGAGTCAATCACCCGGAGTTCCGGATTCAGCGTTTCATTTTCCTGCATAAAGTACCCGGTTTTCACCGTCGTTCCGGACTCTACCGTACCGGTATCCGGCGCTATTTTCCCGGTAATCAGCTTTAACAGCGTACTTTTCCCGCAGCCGTTTTCTCCAATAATCCCGATACGGTCCGTAGAAAGAAAAATATAGCTGAACTCCCGGATAAGCACTTTTCCGTCAAAAGACTTACTGATACCTGTCACCTCGATTGTCTTTTTGCCAAGCCGGGAGGAAATGGCGTTTATTTCTACCTCGCTCTGCTCCTCTATCGTCTCCCGGTTCTTTAACGCTTCAAAACGCTCAATATGCGCCTCCTGCTTTGTAGAACGCGCCCTTGCCCCACGCATCATCCAAGCTCCTCCCGGTACAGACTCTTCGCCTTCCGCTCCGTTGCAGCCTGCATTGCCTCCCGCTCCGCCTTTGCGACAAGAAAGCCGGTGTAGTTTTCTTTATAGGAATACAGCTTCCCCCGGTCCAGTTCCACAATACGGTTGACGACGGCGTCAAGAAAATACCGGTCATGCGTCACCATGACCAGCGCTCTTCCGTTCTTCTTTAAATACTCCTCCAGCCATTCGGTCATGGCGGAATCCAGATGGTTCGTCGGCTCGTCCAGCACCAGCACGTCCGCCGGCATCAGAAGCGTCCGCACCAGCGCTGCCCGCTTCCGCTGTCCGCCGGAAAGAAGCGAAGGTTTCCCTCCTGTCTCTGGTATTCCGAGCTTTCTTAGCATTGCCGCTGCCTCTCCGGCAATGTCACGATACTCCTCCGGGTGTACGAGCCCTTCCGTCACATTTTCTAACAACGTCTTTTCGTCTGAAAAGACCGGCGTCTGCGGCAAATAGGCAAGACGTAGTCCCTTTCCCTTTACTACCGTGCCGGTATCCGGCTCTTCCATCCCTGCTAACAGCCTTAAAAACGTAGACTTCCCGGTTCCGTTAATCCCGATAATGCCAATCCGGTCCCCCTCGTTAATCCCAAGGGAGACCTCGTCAAACAGCACACGCTCTGTATAGCTTTTTGAAACATTTTCTATCGTAATCAGATTCATACTGCCTCCGTCATTTCATTCTGTATCCACTCTGCGATAAGCGTTCCATTTTCTTCTGCCGGTTTTGTCCCATCAACGCGGAGCACAGGACAGCTTAAAGATTTTGCCCATTCCTCGACCGTATTCTCTTCTCTGGATTTCACAAACGCAAAAAAATGTTCCTCCTTCTCATATAAATCCCCGCCCGGTAACATTCTCTCCCCAAACTTCTGAAAGGAACGCTCCCTGACCCGCTGCAGCCGGAGCTCCCTTGGAACCCCGACCAATACGACATAGCGGAAATGAGACACAACAGCCTCGCCATAATCTCCCTTAACAGAGGCAAAAATAAAATTTTCATGCGCCTCGATTTCTTTCAGAAGAAGCACTTCCACCTCCGCGCGGGAGCGGGGAGCGGCATACATATATCCGGAATCCGTCTTTGGGAAATACAAGTCTTCATTATCGATAAAATGAAACCCCAGCTTCTCTGCAAGAGCCTTTCCCAATGTACTCTTTCCGGCGCCATTTAAGCCGCACAATATAATTCCTGTTCCCATAAACCTCTCCTTTTGAAGCCCGCCCATAATTGTTTCTGTGTTCTTATAACTCCAGAGCTGCCCACTACCTCACAGCCATAATGACCGTCATAGCCACAATTTCCGGCTCCATAAATAACAGAACCGCCTTCTCTGCTTCGCAGAATTTTACATCACAAATCAACGTCTTTTCCTTGCCTTGATAATAAATGAGTGATTAATAAATCTAGCCTTATGTGCAGAATAGTATTTCTCAGAGTATTCTGCATCAGGGTCGTAATGAGCAGAGGCTTCAATCATCTTTTCGATTTCCATTCCATTATCAATCAGTGCATTGATATAGGAAGATAGCTTCCAATTCCGCAGACTCATCTGCATCCCAAATTTACTGAAACACATCATTTTTTCTTCTTCATAGGATTGACTTAATACATACTGTCCGTCTCGATTTTCCAGGCATTGAAGCAATGGATTATCCCATGAAAATATAAACGTACCATTTGCTTTCAGATATCTTGAAACCAAATAAAATACCTTATTGATATCCGGGGTCCAGCCGATTCCGTATATCGAATACACACAGTCAAAATAGTGAAATGGAATCCCCGGATTTACTTCCATGGGAGAAGCAAATAACTTTGCATTGATATGCTTGTCCGCAAGATTCTTTTTTGCCTCTGCAATCTGTGTTTCGGAAATATCCAGACCATATAATTCCTTTGCCCCCTGCTCAGCCTGATACAACAAAGATCTGCCGTCTCCACAGGCAAGCTCCAATACTGCTTTATCTGTCATATTGCCAAATAACTTTAATTCTTCCTCGCCAGGTGTATATGGACCGTACGCAGGAAGAATGGTTCCATTCCATGAATTTGAAACACCCTGATTCCATCCCGTTCTGTTTTCTTCCAAATAGCCTTTATCCGTATCTGTTATTACTTCATTCGAATCTTCTATATTTTTTTGAAATAAAGCGTCTATCGTCACATGAAAAAAATCTGCGATTTCCGGAAGCATACTAATGTCCGGATATGTCTTTTTATTTTCCCATTTGCTGATGGTTTGACAAGATACACCTAACCTTTCGGACATTTCCTGCTGGCTGACATTGTTGATTGCTCTTAATTTTTTAATTACACTACCTATAGATATCATACCGTTCCTCCTTTAATTTTCTATCACCATGGTAGTATAATTTCGGGATAAAATCAACCAACCATCCAGCAATGCAATATCAACCATTGGGATACTATCTGCGGAACCTTCCCGTTTCCCAGACAGACCTGTAGAACTCCTGAAGCACATGAAATGCCATTTTCCGCTTCCCCTCTGCGGAGACAAGCCCCTTTGTATTGTAATATTTCTGTGTGACGGCAGTTCTTCTCGGACAGCGGAAATCCCGTAAAATCCAAGGCGTCATTCCCTTGATGTAGCTGATGTTACGGATGGTTTCTATCTGCTTTTCATACACAAACGCCTGACAGTCCTCGGTGCCCTTATCGGTAATCGTTCCCCGGTTCCCCGCGTAGGCGTCTGCTCCGAACTCGGTAATAATCACAGGCTTCTCTGGATTACTGTTTTCAAAAAGAGCAGGCAGCGTTTGAAAGTCCGCCACATACCAGCCGCAGTATTCATTCAGTCCGATAATATCCAGATGTCTCTCCAGTCTGTCCTCAATGGCGTTCTTTGCAAAATTTACAAGACACGCCGCCGAAACCGCCCTTGTAGGGTCATATTTGTGCGCAAATTCGGCAAGTCTTCCCATAAACTTCAGCCTGTCGTCGGTATCCTGGTTTTCATTTCCTACCGACCAGATGATAACACTTGCACGGTTAAAATCCCGTGTGATAAGCTCACAAAGCTGATTCTCCGCGTCCTTATAGGTATCCTCAGAGTCAAAATGAACGCCCCAGTACACCGGAATTTCCTCCCAGAGTAAAAGCCCCATTTCGTCGGCAAGCTCTGCCAGCCGCTCACTGTGCGGATAATGCGCCGCCCGCATAAAATTGCAGCCGAGCTCCTTCGCCGTCTGCAGCGCCTCCCTGCGTTCCTCGTCAGATAACGCCTTCCCGCTCTGGATGCTGTCCTCGTGAAAGCTGATTCCCCTAAGAAAAATTGCTCTCCCGTTCAGAAGAATCTCCATGCCCTCGATACGGATTTCACGGAACCCGACCCTGTCGCTTACGCTGTCCTCCCCGCAGGTCAAGGTTACCTCATAGAGCTTCGGGCTTTCAGGCGACCAAAGCTCCGGGTCCGCTTCCAAAAGAAGTTCTCCCTCTCCGTCTCTTACTGCGATTTCACGGCGTATCCCAAGCTCATCAATCGTCAGAACCGCAGTGGAGTTTATCCCGGCAGAAAGCCTGACCTCTGCGCGTATTTTCCTGAAATTGCTCCCCGGCTCTAACGCAATCCGGAACTCCTTAATATGCACCCTTGGCACACGGATAATTTCTATATCACGGTAAATTCCACCATAATTAAACCAGTCCGTCACCGCAGGCGGAACCTGCCCGTCCCGTCTCGTGCTGTCCGCCTGAATTAAAATACGGTTGCTGTGCTCTAAAAAGCCCGTAATCTCAAAATAGAACGGGGTCGAGCCACCCTGGTGCATCCCGACATATTTTTTATTGAGATAAACACGGCAAAGATAATTTACCGCGCCGATTTTCAAAAACACGCGCTCGTCCTCGTTTTGCTTTTCAAAAAAGAACCTGCGCGTAAAAATCATACTGCCCTCATAGAGCAGATAGGCTCTGTCGACGGTATTCCAACAGCAGGGCAGCTTCATTGTGTCCCATTCGTCGAAGGAATAATCAACTGGCAGAAGATTTCCGCCCTCGTCGTAGTAATTTTCCTCATACCACTTCTGGTAAAAACAGGTATCGTACTGGTCCACTGCATAATGCCATTCTCCATTTAAGGATTCCTTTTTCCGGAACCTGTCATATAGCATCGTTTTAGCAGAGGCAGCTTCCTGCCCGGACTTGCTTTCATACGCTTCCATTTGAATCGCTCCTTTCTATCCGGAGTAACAATACGGCAATCTCTAAGCTTATGGTAGTATACTTTTGATTCCCTGTCAATTAGTTTCCTTCTTAGGTTTCCGCATTCTTTAAATGACCTGGAAAGCTTCCACGAAAGCGTCCGCACTTCAAAGTTTACATCAGGCAACTGCAACGAACTTCCGTTTTCTGTTCCGGGTGTTATAATAATTTAAAGATACCAGGGTCAAAAGGTAAATCATCCGATGCAAGCTCGCTTACAAGAGGATGATTTACCTTTCGACCCGCCCAAAACACCGAAAAGCAGCCATTTTTCGAAGAAAAATGAGCGGATTTGAGGTGTTTTGAGGATTGCGGGAGTGCGAAGCACAGAGCAATCCGTATCACAAGTTGGGGGCAAATACTTTTGACCCCAACATCATTTGAAAGGAGGGTATGCCAATGGGCCTTTGCAGAAAAATTCTTTCTATTTCATTAAAGGAAAAATCTATATTTCGTTTTGACTATATCGCAGGTGTCCTGTTTGCCTTTTTTTACATTATCCTGAAGGTGTATCTGTGGAAAGGAATTTATGGCTCAGGCGGAGAGGCCGTAAACGGAATTGTATTAAATGATATGATTGTTTACAGCATTCTGGCGAGCCTTACGGGAGGCGTCACAAAAACTTCCGTTATGAACGATTTAAACGACAGCGTACTAAGCGGTTCTATCGCATCCGACCTGCTGCTGCCGATAGGGCTGAAAAAGTATCTGTTTATCCGTTCTGTAACAAAAAATATTTTGGAGACAATTTATACAACTGCTCCCTCAGTATTGGCTGCTATACTTTTTTTCGGCTTTCATACAGAAATCAGTTTTTTTAGGGTTATCCTATACCTGTTTTCAGTTGCCATGGGAATTTTGATAAATTTTTACTATAATTTTCTATTTGGTTTAAGTGTTATCTGGTTCCGCAATTCCTTTTTCCTTAATAATATCAACAGCGTTCTTTCCAATCTTTTTTCCGGAGCGCTGGTTCCCCTTTGGTTTTTCCCGGAAGGACTGGGGATGCTGTCTGAATTTCTTCCTTTCCGCTATATTGTTTTTGAACCGGTTTCCATTTTTTTAAATAAAAGGGGACCGGAAGAAATCACAGCTGTCCTCGGTATGCAGCTACTCTGGATTTTTATTTTATATTTTGCAGTCACCTTAGTCTGGAACAGAGGAAGACATAAAATAATGATACAAGGAGGTTGACACATTGAAAACTGTATGGCGGTATCTGAAACTGAGCTTCCTTTTTATGAAAAAAACAATAAAAGGAATGTTGGTTTATCGTTGGTCCTTTCTGATTAACTGCATTTCCCAGGCATTAGATTATTCCGTAACATTTCTTCTGATGTGGATTATGATATCTGCCTTTGAACATATGAATGGCTGGAATGCCTATGAAGTCATGCTGCTGTATTCCTTCAGCCTGTTTTCATATGGAATTGCAGGTACCTTTTTCTTTCAGATTATGAACCTGCTGCCGTCGCAGATACGGCAGGGTTCCTTTGATGATGTACTTGTAAAACCGGTAAAGCTGCTGCCATATTTAATCAGCAGCAGTTTTATCTGCAACTATATCGCACACATGACGCTTTCCTTTATTGTAATGTCGGTCTGCTTCCGGGCCCTGAAAATTCGGATTCTGTTTCCGGTTTTTATAAAAATCATAGGGATTTTGTTTTTCGGAAGTTTGATTTATGCGGGTTTCTTTCTGATTGTGGGCGGCGCGGCATTTCTTGTTGCAAGAATCAATTCCTTGTTTCATATCATGTACTTTTTCAGGGAAGTATCCTACTATCCTATTTCGATATTTCCAAGGCTTATCCAGATTATTGTAACAGTGCTGGTTCCCTATGGATTTATTAACTTTTATCCGCTACAGGAACTATTAGAAAAGGACGATTTTATATTCCATGAAAGCCTGTCACTTCTGGCTCCTGCTGTTTCCATTTTATTTTTTGCACTGGCATGTCTGTTTTTCATTAAGAGCTCAAAGCATTACAAAAGCAGCGGTTCTTAAAAAATACGAGGAGGATTTTTATGGCATTCATTCAGGTAAAGCATGTTTCAAAAGATTATGAGGTCATAGTACAGCGTCCCGGCGCGAGACACCTGCTAAAAAATATTTTTTGCCCCGATACCCGGATTGTCCACGCTGTAAAGGATATTTCCTTTGACATTGACGAGGGAGAGCTGGTTGGCTTTATCGGGGAAAACGGCGCCGGAAAGTCTTCCGCAATCAAGATGATATCAGGAATCTTATTCCCGACTTCCGGCAATATTACTGTTGCAGGCGTCTGCCCCTATTTAAAAAGGGAAATAAATGCACATAATATCGGTGTTGTTTTCGGACAAAGGTCGCGGCTGAACTGGGATCTTCCTATGGCGGACAGTTTTGAGCTAAATAAGGAAATTTATCAGATTGATTCCGGGGTATTCCGGAAAAATGTAGCTATGTTTGTGGAACTGCTGCAAATGCAGGACTTCTATCATACGCCGGTAAGACAGCTTAGTCTGGGACAACGGATGAAGGCAGAAGTCGCCCTGTCGCTATTGCATGAGCCGCCGATTCTGTATCTGGATGAACCGACCATCGGTCTGGACGTCATGGCAAAGCAGCAAATCCGGAATTTTATTAAGGAACGGAACCAACGGGAGGGTACTACAACCATTCTGACATCCCATGATATGAAGGACCTGGAAAGCGTGTGCAAAAGAATTATTATTCTGGAAAAAGGCAGCATTCTGTTTGATGATTCTCTTGAACGCTTCCGCCAGAAGTTTGCCAAAGAGGCAGTTGCCGAATTTATCTATACCGACAAAAAGCCGGGTGGGGATATTTTACCGGAAAACATCCGGATTATGGAAGATAATGGGCATCACCTGGTAGTACGCTATCTTTTATCAGAGCTGACGACCGCACAGTTGGTTGGAATCATTGGAAATTACTATGAAATTAATGACTTTACGATTAAGCCGCCTGATATCGAGGATATGGTAAGAGCTATTTATGCAAAAGAAGGAAACGCATGATATAACGAAGCAGCATCTCTGACTTCCTGAAGCTTGCATAAAAATGCAAAAGCAAAGCAGAAAGGACTTGCCTTTTTCTATAGGCAACATTATAATGAATAACGATGCAGATACAGGAGGTGGTACTGTGACAACTGGAGAAAAACTGGCAGTTCTGCGGAAAAATAAAGGCATTACGCAGGAACAGCTGGCTGAGCTTTTAAAGGTTTCCCGCCAGTCTGTTTCCCGATGGGAAATGGATGCTGCGTTTCCCGAAACGGAAAAGCTGGTTAAATTGAGCAAAATTTTAGACTGCAGCATTGATTTTCTGTTAAATGATAACAGGCAGGAGCCTTGGAGTATTTCGGCAAAGATAACTGCAAACGACTGCTTTCAGTTTATTCGTGAATGTGGATACTTTTTCCTCGCAACATCAGCCGATGGTAAGCCAAAGCTCAGACCGATGGGGATGCTTTACTCCGACGGGAACACGCTGTTTTTTGCTACTGATAAACGGAAAAATCTTTATTCGGAGTTGACCGGAAATCCTTCTGTTGAGCTGGCAAGCTACAACCTGAACACAAGAAAATGGATTCGCATAAACGGCAGGGCAGGGACGGAAGGCTCCCAAAAAATCCGCGAGGAAATGGCCACCCTCTATCCGATGATAAAACAGGAATACATCGGACCGGAGGAAATCTTTTTTGTCATTTTTAAGCTGCTGATAGAGGATATCCGCATAGACTGACGACCGGAAAAAGAAAAACAGTGATGAAAGGAAGAACAGCAATGAAGCGAAAATCCATTGGCGCAAAGCATGAAATGATTATACAGCCTGCTTTTATTATCGGCACCTACAACGAGGACGGTTCGCCTGATTTTGCACCGATTACCTGGGTAAGCAAGACCTGCGAGAAAGATTTCGATTATCTGATTGTCATCAGTATGTTCGGTACAAAACAGACGAAACAGAATGTCCACAGGGAAAAGCAGTTCAGCATCAATCTGGTCAGTACGGACATGCTGGCGCTGATGGACTATTTCGGGCAGACCTCTGGCGCAGACGGCGTTAAGGACGCCCTCCCTTACTCTTATGACAAGGCAGTCTGTGTCTATGCTCCTACTCTTGATGCGAGCCGCTGGGTCTGCGAATGCGAAGTAGTCCGGACTGTGACTACCGGGCAGTCGGATACCTTTTTCTGCCGGGTATGTAATGTCCAGATTGACGAACAAATTGATATTGAGGAAAAGGGGATTGATTTAACCCGGTTCGACCCGGTAATTTATTCGGGAAACTATCACTCCATCGGAGAATTTCTCGGCACAATCGGGGATTTCTATCACAAGTCCTTATAACATCTTGCGTTTCCGCAGTTTATACACCCTTTTGCATAAGCCTGCGCACGTCCCGGCCGCCGCCTGTTGTTCTGATTTTGCATTTGTCCGAAGGAGCGCGGCTTTTAGCGGAACCGGAATCACCTCTTAGAGATGTTTAGGCGCGAGGACGCCACCGAGCGGCTTGACAGTTCAGCAGAGTTTTGCTATAATTTCAATGAACAAATATTCATTCATAATACCGAGAAGAGGAACGCATATGCCAAAATCGCAGGAACGGTGCCAGGAAATCCGCGAGGAAACCCGGTCTAAGATATTGCACGATTCCATGCTTTATTTTGCAAAAAACTGCTTTGCAGGGACAAAAATCAGCGATTTAGCAAAGCATATCGGAATCGGGCAGGGCACCCTCTGTCTGCCAGGAAGAAAATACGGAAGCTCTTCACAACACAGTATGAAATGATTTCCGAAGAAGATTTGTCAAGAGTTTTACTAAAGGACGAATAGAAAAAGGAGCCAGGAATTTATATGAAAAAGATTGCAATTATAACGGGCGCTTCCGGCGGTATCGGACAGGAATTTGTGCGGGAGCTTGCAAAAGAATCGCTCGATGAAATATGGGTCACCGGCAGAAATGAAAAACGGCTGCTTGCATTAAGGGAAGAATATGGGGAGGTCATTACCCCTATCTGCAAGGACTTAACCCAAAGTGCAGATTTATTATCTTTTACAGACCTTCTGGAAGAGCAAAACCCGTCTGTCCTGTGGCTGGTAAACAATGCGGGAATTGCAAGAATGGCGCCTTCAAAGGACTTTTCATTTTCAGAACTGGAACAGACCATCGACTTAAATTGTAAAGCGCCCGCTGCTCTTATAAACCTTTGTATCCCATATATGGGAAGAGGGGCAAAAATACTGAACATTTCCTCTGCTTCCGCGTTCCAGCCTGTACCATATCTCAATTTGTACGCTGCCACAAAAGCCTTTGAACGCAGCTATTCACGTGCACTTAATGCAGAGCTGAAGCCCTGCGGGATTACAGTAACCGCCGTTTGTCCGGGCTGGGTAGATACCGAAATGCTGTCAAAAGAAATCAATGGGAAAAAGGTACGTTTTCCGGGAATTACTACGCCGGAAAGGGTTGTGAAAAAAGCCTTAAAAGACGCAAAAAAAGGAAGGGATATGTCCATCTGCTCCCTTTATGTGAAATGCCAGCATCTGAACGTAAAGCTGCTGCCGCAAAAGCTGACCATGAAAATCTGGCTGCATGGCATCAAAAATTATTTGTGAGGGAAACATGAACGAAATTATAACAGAACGTCCAAATTTATTTGAACCGAACGTATACATTACTATGTGCGTTGAAGTAACAGGAAAACCATGTCCGCAAAAGCTGGCTGCCGCTGTATCGGAAGCATACAAGGCAAACGAAGCGACTATGTCAAGAATTGTTTTAGAGCAGGGTGTTGCTTCCTATGAGAAGCTTGCCGTTTCCGGCTGTAAAGTAGAGATTACGGATAAAAGCTGGCTGGAGCTTGTCAGGGAAAATGAAAAGCTTCCCTATGCAATTGACAAAGGAGAGCTTGTCAGAACCTTTGTGATTCCGTCCGAAGCCGATACCCGGATTATGATTATGGCACACCATCTAGCAGGCGACGGCAAATCGATTCTGTACTTTATCAAGGATATTATGAACGCTTTCGGGCAGGTGCCGCTTACCTATAAGCCTCTATCCCTGCTTCACAGAGCCTCCTTCCCGGAAACAGGCTTGTCTGTCCCTGCAAAGCTATATGCCCGCTACTGTAACCGCAAATGGAAACACCTTTTTTTTACCTGGCAGGACTATTCTGATTTGCATAATAAGTATTGGGACACCTTTTCCTCTGACATAGAGTATAAAACCCTGTCGATTGCTGAAACCGCGCAGATAATAGAAGAGGCAAAGCAAATCGGATGCTCTGTCAACAGCTATCTTGTCACTATGTTTTTACAGAAGTATCAGAAGAAATGCGAGGTCGGAATACCGGTCAGTATACGGGAAGACAAAAACGAGGCTATGTCAAACCTCGTCTCCGGCATCCGCATCCGCTATCAGTTTGACACGCAAAAGAGCTTTGCAGAAAATGCAATGCAGGTTCACAAAAGGATTAAAAAAGCACTGCGGCAAAAAAGAGTATTTGTATTACAGTTTCTTGCCAGCCTTCCGGCAACCTTGCTGGACGCCGTTTTACTAACGACTTACGATTGCTATTCTGACCGGTTAGCAGAACAGACTGCAAAAGTAATGAGCTATACCGGAGAAAAAACAAGGGATTTAGGCGTTACCAATCTGGCAGTACCCGATATACCTCTCCTCTATGGGGAGCACCAAATCAAAAACATAATTTTTGTTCCCCCCGCAATTTCCTATGCCCATAATATCATCGGCATTATAACCGTTCAGGGGAAAATGACAATCTCATTTCACAAAATGCAGCAGCATAGCATTATGAAATAGCCTCTTCAAATGGCACAGATGCCCTGTAAAATACGTTTGACACGGTAAAACGCTCCATGAAAAAGACCGTATCAATTTGTCCTGAAATTGATATCAGGCGCTTGTATTGGTGCAATCATTGCTGGCATTGCGGCAGCATTACTGGCAAAATATGGAGTATGAGTATAGGAAAGCCGGGGACTGCGCTTCGTGCGAGGCCCCGGCTTATTATGTCATCTTTCGTTTAGCTGAAAAACCTTGTAAGCAGCTGCTCCAAATATCTGATATCGTTTCTGCCCGCAAGCTCTCTGACGGAATGCATTGCAAGCAGCGGTACGCCGATATCGATTGCGCGCATCGGGAGCCAGGAGGAAATAATCGGTCCCAGAGTGCTGCCTCCTGCCACATCGCCGTGATTTGCAAACTTCTGGTACAAAACGCCTGCCTCCTCGCAAAGCATCTGCACGATTGCCGACGTTTCGGTATCAAAGGCATACCGCTGGCTGGTGTTTATTTTCAGCACCACGCCCTGATTCAGTACGGCACGGTTGACCGGGTCATAGTTTTCCTGCCGGCTCGGATGCAACGCATGTGCCGCATCAACGGACAAAAGAATGCCCTTTGCCATCGCCTGCTGCAGTTCCTGCCTTTTTGCCCCCAGTCCTTCATAAATCCGCTCCAGAATCCCCGCGGTCAGGGCGCTGTCCGCTCCCTGCTTGGAACGGCTGCCGATTTCCTCATGGTCGTAAAGCACTACCATAGAAAGCCCCCTCTGGTGCCTTGCACTGCAAATCGCCTGCAGCAACGCATAGCAGGAAAGCTGGTTATCCAGACGGGACGCAGAAATAAACTCCTCCTGCTCCCCGAGCAGACAGGCAGGCTCCGTACAGTACACGGAAAGGTCAAAGTCCAGAATATCCTTCGCCTGTACCTGAAGCTCCCTTGCCAACAGCCCGGTAAAGTAGGAATCCTTCACCTCCTCTCCTGTCATTCCAAGTAACGGCAGTAAATCACGCTGCGGCTTATACTCGACGCCCTTATTCACTTCACGGTTCATATGAATCGCCAGATTCGGCACAATCAGAAGCGGACGCTTAAAATCCACGGTCTGCAGACGGGGCGTGTAAGCGGTTTCCCCACGCAGGACTACCCTGCCTGCAAGGGAAAGCGGACGGTCGAACCATGTGTTCAAAATGGCTCCGCCGTAAGCCTCTACGTTCAGCCGCTTATACTCCCCCGCGGCAAGCTCCGCCTTCGGCTTTACACGCAGGCACGGGTAATCGGTATGCGCCGCTGCGATATACAGCGCGTCTCCCGGCGTAAACTCCGCGCCGACTGTATAGGCTGCAAGCCCTGTTCCATAAATCCGGACAAAATAAGCCCCGCCCGGCTCAGGAAAAAACGGCTCCTCTAATTTCTGTTCCACAAAACCCGCTTCCTGCAAAAAAGCGGCGGCAAGCTCCACCGAATGGTACGGGGTAACCGCCTCATTCAAATACTGAAAAAGTTCCATACGATTCTCCTGTTTCCTGTATCCTGTGATAAACTCCGGGGCAATCCGCCCGGAAAGCTTCCTATACGATAAAACGGGGCTGCGCCCATGCAACAGCCCCTGACAATCTCCTGTTTTACTTGAGTTTTAATCCTCTACTGAAAATATAGAAACATTGCTTGTCAGCTTCTCCTTCAGATGCACAAGCTCTTCGGTCTGCTTTCTGCACTCCTCTAACACGGTGCTTACCTCGTACATGGAAGCAGAGGTCTCCTGTGCGCTGGCAGCATTTTCCTCTGCAATCGCTGCCAGACCCTCTACGATATTTACAACACCTTCTCGCAGGTCTGCCAGCGCCTTTGTCTGCTTGAAGATTTCCTTGATTGCCTTCATTACCGCAGTAACTTCGGAGCTTAACGCTGAGAATACCTTTAATGTCTCATCTAACTTGTCATTCTGCACATTGATGCTCGCCGATACACCGTTCATCGTCTTTACACTTGCATTGGAGTTCATAATCAGCATCTCGACAATCTCACGGATTTCCTCTGCCGAAGCACGGGACTGCTCTGCCAGCTGCCTGATTTCATCCGCAACGACCGCGAAGCCCATCCCGGCCTCTCCCGCCCTTGCCGCTTCAATGGAGGCATTCAGGGAAAGAAGGTTCGTCTGGCTTGCGATGCTGGCAATCATATCGGTTGCCTTCTGGATATTCTGTGCAGATTCGTTCGTCTCATTCGTCTGCTTCCTGATTTCGTTGATGGCATCGTCCGCTTCCTTACTGATAATCAGTAACTCCTGCAGCGTCTTATCCGCATCGATACTATATTCATCCATCTTCTTCGCACTGGTACTGAGATGGTCAACCTCGGAAACTGCTACCTCGATAGCCTCGCCTATCTGGGCAACCTGATTGTTTGCCTGCATGGTCTCCGTAGCCTGCGCAGTAGCGCCCTTTGCAATCTCCTCAACGGCAATAT
>ERZ777011.2312-NODE-2312-length-15687-cov-3.953173_pt1 | contig 15687 bp, 15 predicted proteins | sample MGYA00374964_ERZ777011 | MGnify/ENA primary metagenome ERZ777011 (study PRJEB29310, sample SAMD00008975) | mouse gut metagenome | study: EMG produced TPA metagenomics assembly of the Metagenome analysis of fecal microbiota from mouse which was promoted...
AATTACCGGTCAGGAGCAGGGGAAGATCCGGTTTGAGGTCAACTCTTCTCTGGGCCGGATTCCCATTGCCAATGCCCGCATCACTATTTCGTTTACCGGTGGCGGAGGCGGCGTATTGCAGGAGGCTGAGACGGATGCCAATGGTATGACTGGAGAATTATCCCTGGATGCTCCGCCTTTGGAATATTCCATGACGCCAACGGATAATCAGCCATATGCGGAGTATAACATACGAGTGGAAGCACCCGGATATGAAGAACGGTTTTTTTCCGGTGTACAGATTTTTTCCGGTGAGACAGCAGTACAGTTTGCTGCTATGCGTCCGGCTCCGGAGGGGCAGAATGAGTATGATCCTACCGTGATCGATGCGCATACCCTGTGGGAGGAATTTCCGCCGAAGATACCGGAGGATGAGATCAAGCCGGTGAATGAATCCGGTGAGATTGTTTTGAGTCAGGTAGTGGTACCGGAATATATTGTTGTCCATGATGGTGATCCCACAGATTCCACTGCTGAAAACTATTATGTACGATATAAGGATTATATTAAGAATGTTGCCTCCTGTGAAATCTATTCGACCTGGCCGGAGTCCTGTATTGAGGCCAATGTGCTGGCTATCATGTCATTTACGCTGAACCGGGTATACACGGAATGGTATCGGAATAAGGGTTACAGCTTTACCATTACCAGTTCTACCGCATACGATCATAAGTGGATTTACGGAAAATCCACCTATGAAAGTATTGATGCAGTGGTGGACCGGCTGTATACCTCTTATTTATCCCGTCCGAATGTGCGACAGCCGATCCTGACGCAGTATTGCGATGGAAAGCGGGTAAGCTGTCCGAACTGGATGAGTCAGTGGGGGAGCAAATATCTGGCAGACCAGAATTATACAGCGATCCAGATTCTGAAAAACTATTATGGAGATACCATTTATATTAATAATGCAACCGCAGTCTCCGGTGTACCTCTTTCCTGGCCGGGGGATTCCCTGCAGAATGGTTCCAGCGGCGAGGCAGTACGGACGATACAGGAGCAGTTGAACCGGATCGCACAGAATTATCCGGCGATCCCTACCATAGCAGTGGATGGTATCTATGGGCCGAGGACGGAGGAAGCAGTACGGGTATTCCAACGGGTATTTAAATTACCGCAGACCGGAGTCGTAGACTACCGGACCTGGTATAAGATTTCGGAAATTTATGTGGGCGTAAGCAGAATTGCAGAATTGGTTTAAATCTGCTATACTATGCAGGATATCAGGAATCAGAAAGAGCGAATAGGAGATACGGGTTGTGAGGAAGTTATTGGTATACCTAAAGGATTATAAAAAGGAAAGTATCCTGGCACCATTGTTCAAGATGCTGGAGGCTTCCTTTGAATTGTTTGTTCCGCTGGTCATGGCAGCGATCATGAATCAGGGGATTCAGCAAAAGGACCTGCCATTTATCTGGAAGATGGCAGGTATCCTTCTGTTACTTGCAGTCGTGGGATTAAGCTGTTCCCTGACTGCCCAGTATTTTGCAGCCAAGGCGGCAGTGGGCTTTGCAGCAAAGCTGAAAGCAGCATTATTCTCCCATATTCAACGGTTTTCCTTTTCAGAAATTGATGAAGCGGGAACTGCTACGCTGATCACGCGGATGACCAGTGATATGAATCAGGTGCAGAACGGAGTGAATATGGTACTCCGTTTATTCCTGCGTTCTCCTTTTATTGTATTAGGCGCCATGGTCATGGCATTTATCGTAGACTGGAAGGGAGCGCTGGTTTTCGTGGTTGCGATTCCCCTGCTGTCGATCGTGGTATTTGGCATTATGCTGATCACCATTCCCAGGTTCCGTAAGGTACAGGAGGGACTGGACCGGGTGCTTGGCATCACCAGAGAGAATATTACCGGTGTCCGGGTGATCCGGGCCTTTCACCAGGAGGAGGAAGAAGAGAAGCGGTTTCATATCAGCAATGAAGATCTAACCAGACTTCAACTGATCGTGGGCCGGATTTCCGCTGTTATGAACCCGGTAACCTTTATCATTGTCAATGCAGCAGTGATCGCACTGCTGTTTATCGGCGGAGAGCAGGTGGATACCGGTCATCTGACGCAGGGAGAGGTAGTGGCACTGGTGAATTATATGAACCAGATTCTGGTAGAACTGGTAAAGCTGGCCAATCTTATTATTACCATTACCAAGGCAGTGGCCTGCGGGAACCGGATCCAGGCGGTATTCGAGATGGAAGTCTCCCAGGAGTTTTCGGAGACAGAGGCAGAGGAAAACAGAAAGGATGAGATCATCGTTGCGTTTGAGGATGTATCCTTTGCCTACCGGAATGCCGGTGACGAAGCCTTAAGTCATATTAATCTGCAGGTAAAACGGGGAGATACCATCGGGATCATCGGTGGTACCGGTTCGGGGAAATCCACCCTTGTCCACCTGCTGCCAAGGTTTTATGACGTGACAAAGGGCAGGATACGGATCGATGGTGTGGATATTATGGAGTATCCGAAGGATCAGCTACGGAACAAGATCGGGATCGTTATGCAGAAGGCAGTCCTGTTCAAAGGGACGATCCGGGAAAACCTTCTCTGGGGGAATGAAAATGCTACTGAGGAGCAACTTCAGCGGGCATTAAGGATAGCACAGGGCTTAGAGGTCGTGGAGCGGAAGGAAGGCGGTCTGGATGCCAGGATCACACAGGGCGGGAAGAATCTTTCCGGTGGTCAGCGGCAGAGACTGACGATCGCAAGAGCGCTGGTACGGGAGCCGGAGATCCTGATCCTGGATGATAGCACGTCTGCACTGGATTATGCAACCGATGCCAGATTTCGAAAGGCACTGTCAGAGCTTGCTCCGAAGCCGACCATATTTCTGGTTTCCCAGCGGACTGCATCCATTCAGAATGCAGACAGGATCGTTGTACTGGACGACGGGGAGGTTGCCGGTATTGGCACCCATGAGGAATTACTGGAGCATTGTGAGGTATATCAGGAAATATATCATTCACAGAACCAGAAGGAGGTGCAGAGAGCATGAGTAAGAAACAGACGGGCTCCACGACGGCCCTGAAGCGGTTAATGCGCTATCTTCTTCATTACTGGTTCCTTTTGCTGGCTTCGCTGCTCATGGCATTTATCAGCGTAGCGCTTACTCTGTATCTGCCGATCCTGACCGGAAATGCAGTGGATCTGATCCTGGAGCCGGGCAGAGTAGATTTTGCCGGCATTAGGAATATTGCTGTTACGATGGGAATCTGCATCCTCATTACCGCGGCAGCCCAGTGGATCATGAATGTGTGTAACAATAAGATGACGTATGGCATCGTACGGGATGTACGCCGGGATGCCTTTGATAAGATTCAAAGACTGCCGTTAAAATATCTGGACGGTTATACCAGTGGCGAGATTGTCAGTCGGGTGATCGCAGATGTCGATCAGTTTGCAGACGGACTTCTGATGGGATTCACCCAGCTTTTTACCAGTATTGTTACCATTCTTGGAACCTTACTGTTTATGCTGCTGATCCATCCGGGTGTTGCGCTGGTGGTCATCTGTATTACGCCGGTTTCTCTGTTCGTGGCGGCGTTTATTGCCAGGAAGACGTATCATATGTTTCAGGTACAGTCTGAGACACGGGGAGAACAGACCGGATTCATTGATGAAATGATCGGGAATCTTAAGGTGGTACAGGCTTACAGCCGGGAAACAGCATCCATGGAAACCTTTCATGAGATAAATGACCGGCTCGAGAAATGTTCCTTAAAGGCAATCTTTTTTTCGTCCATTACCAATCCGGCCACCCGGTTTGTCAACAGCCTTGTTTATGCTGGCGTCGGGATTGCAGGTGCCATTGCTGCGATCCATGGTGCCATGACAGTAGGTCAGTTAACCACGTTCCTGGGTTATGCAAATCAGTATACCAAGCCGTTTAATGAGATTTCCGGTGTTATCACAGAATTACAGAATGCACTTGCCTGCGCTGCCAGGATCTTTGCATTGATCGATACGGAGCCACAGATCCCGGATGCAGAGGATGCAGTCGTATTAGAACAGGTAAAGGGAAATGTCGGAATACAGGATGTATCCTTTTCCTATGTTCCGGAGCAGAAGCTGTTGCAGCATGTGAATCTGAATGTAAGAGCAGGAAAGCGGATTGCCATTGTTGGGCCTACCGGCTGCGGCAAAACGACTCTGATCAATCTGCTGATGCGCTTCTATGATGTGGATGAAGGCAGTATCCGGGTAGACGGACATGATATCCGTAATGTGACCTGGAACAGTCTTCGGGATTCCTATGGCATGGTATTGCAGGAAACCTGGCTGCGCACCGGTACCATCCGGGAGAATATTGCCATGGGACGCCCGGATGCAACAGAGGAGGAGATTCAGGAGGCGGCCAGACTATCTCATGCCCATAGCTTTATCAAACGACTGCCACAGGGATACGATACAGTGATCCATGAGGGGAGTGACAGTCTCTCACAGGGACAGAAGCAGTTGCTCTGTATTGCCAGAGTTATGCTCTGCCATCCGCCGATGCTGATCCTGGATGAAGCGACTTCTTCGATTGATACCAGAACGGAGATCCGGATACAGAAGGCATTCAATCATCTAATGGAGGGACGCACCAGCTTTATTGTGGCACACCGGCTGTCTACCATACAGGAGGCGGATGTGATCCTTGTGATGAAGGATGGGAATATTATTGAACAGGGCAATCATGAGGAGCTGCTGGAGCAGCAGGGCTTCTATTATAATCTGTATTACAGTCAGTACAGGAACAGCAATTAAGGCGACACGAAAGGAGCAGGCATGGAATATCAATGGCCCATAGGATTAAAACGAACCAGACAGCGTGAGGATGTCTTCCGGGTATTAACCCGGGCCAGAGAACCGTTGAGCGCAGTAGAAGTCTATCGGCGGGTCATGGCAGATACTCCGGATTCCGGTTATGCCATGTCTACGATTTACCGTACATTATCCACATTTGTAGAGCGGGAACTGGTAGAGAAGACGACATTAATGGGAGAGGATATGGCAGTCTATGAATGGAAGCGGGAACAGCATACCCATTATGCAGTCTGTCTGATCTGCCGGAGAAGAATTCCGCTTACCCGGTGTCCGATGGAACAGCTTCCGATTCATATGGATCCGGAAGAATTTACAGTGACAGGACATAAGCTGGAGCTGTATGGATATTGCCGGGAGTGTCAAAAATGACCGGCCCAGGATCCGTATAGCAGGGAGAAGGACTTGAAATCAGACTGATTTGGTTGTATGATAACAATAGCACTTTGATAGGAATAGTAGAAATTACAGGCAGGAGGCATTAAGATATATGAATAACCGGGCAATGATGGAATTAGATGAAGAGCTCAATGCACAATTTGACGATCTGGTAAACTATTGTATGGTTTCCGGAGCGATCAACCAGGAGCTATATGCAGAATATGATGTAAAGCGGGGTCTGCGGGATTCCAACGGAAAGGGTGTGTTAACCGGTCTGACAGAGATCGCAGATGTGGTAGCCACCTGCTTCAGTAACGGAGTGAAGGTTCCCTGTGACGGGAAGCTGTATTATCAGGGCTACGATGTACAGGAGCTGGTAAAGAGTTATGAAAAGCGCAGGTTTGCCTTTGAGGAGGCAACGTATCTGTTGCTGTTTGGTGATCTTCCCAATGAAGCACAGTTGAAGAGCTTTATTGATATATTAACCAGCTTAGAAGAGTTATCCGGTAATTTTATCCGCGATGTGATCATGAAGGCACCCAGTGCAAATATAATGAATACTTTGCAGCGGTGCGTTCTGACCCTGTATTCCTATGACGAGAAACCGGATGATATTTCCGTACCGAACGTATTGCGACAGTCCCTGCAGTTGATCGGCAAGATTCCTTTAATTTCCGTTTATTCCTATCATGCCTACCGCCACCTGCATTATGGTGAAAATCTGGTGATCCGCACGCCCGATAAGAATATGTCTATGGCTGAGAATATATTGCAGATGCTTCGTCCGGACGGGGAGTTTACTGAACTGGAAGCAAAGGTACTGGATATTGCACTGGTATTGCATGCCGAGCATGGCGGCGGTAATAATTCTACATTTACCAATCATGTGGTCACTTCCTCCGGTACGGATACCTATTCTGCAGTCGCTGCCTCGATTGCATCCTTGAAGGGGCCCCGGCATGGAGGCGCGAATCTGAAGGTACAGCAGATGTTTGAGGATATTAAGGAGCATGTAACGGATCTGAGTGATGAAGAGGAACTGCGAAGTTATCTGAACCGGATCCTGAACAGGGAGACCTTTGATCAGGCGGGACTGATCTATGGTATGGGCCATGCAGTCTATACAGAATCGGATCCACGGGAAGTGGTATTAAAGGGATATGCAGAAAGGCTGTCTGTTGAAAAGGGACTGCATGAGGAATTTGAGTTTTATGACCGCGTGGAGCGGATTGCTGCAGAAGTGATCGCCGGACATCGGCGATTGTTTAAGCCGATCTGTGCAAATGTGGATTTTTACAGCGGCTTTGTCTATTCCATGCTTGGCATACCACAGGAATTGTTTACCCCGATCTTTGCTATTTCCCGTATCTCCGGCTGGAGTGCACATCGCTTAGAAGAACTGGTAAACAAGGGAAAGATCATCCGTCCGGCCTACAAGTTCGTAGGCGTACATAAAAAGTTCTGTGATATAGAGGAACGGTAATGGTAATAATAGTAACAGGATACTGGAAAGGATAAGCAGATGTTAGAGTTAAGAAATATTAGCTATCAGGTGGAGGATTGCCGCCAGGATATTCTAAAGAATATCAATATAACCATAGAAGAGCGTTTTGTAGCGATCACCGGGCCGAATGGAGGAGGAAAGTCTACCCTTGCGAAAATGATCGCCGGAATCGTAGCGCCGACCGCCGGTCAGATTCTGCTGGATGGAGAGGATATTACCGGATGCAGTATTACCGAGCGGGCAAATAAGGGGATCGGCTATGCCTTTCAGCAGCCGGTGCGTTTCAAGGGCATTACGGTCCGGGATCTGATCACCCTGGCCTCCGGTAAGCAGATCGGGATTACAGAAGCCTGCAATTATCTGGCAGAGGTCGGTCTGTGCGCCAAGGATTATATTAACCGTGAAGTAAATGACAGTCTCTCCGGAGGGGAATTGAAGCGCATTGAAATAGCCATGACCATTGCCAGAGGTGCGAAATTCACTATTTTTGATGAACCGGAGGCAGGCATCGACCTTTGGAGCTTTAATAATCTGATTCAGGTGTTCGAGGATATGCATCAGAAGATTAACGGTTCGATTCTGATCATCTCTCATCAGGAGCGGATATTGAATATTGCAGATAAGATCATTGTCGTTTCCGATGGTGAGATTACAAAGACAGGCACCAGGGATGAAATCCTGCCCGGTCTGTTAAATACTACCGGTGCCGCATGCAGGACTCTGATGGATAAGCTGGTATAGGAGGTAGCAGTATGGATAAGATTCAACAGACGTTGTTAGAACAGATTGCCGATATTCATTCCGTGCCGGAGGGCGCCTATAATATCCGGGCAAATGGAACGCTGGCAGGCAGGAATACGACAGCCAATATAGATATTGTAACAAAGGAAGACAAACCGGGGATTGATATCGTGGTGCGTCCGGGTACCCGGAATGAGAGCGTGCATATTCCGGTGGTTCTGAGTGAAAGCGGCTTAAAGGATATGGTCTATAATGATTTTTATATCGGAGCGGATGCAGATGTGACCATAGTTGCCGGCTGTGGCATTCATAACTGCGGGGTGGATACCTCAGAGCATGACGGGATCCATACCTTTTATCTGGAAAAAAATGCAAAAGTCCGTTATATTGAAAAGCATTATGGAGAAGGAGAGGGAACCGGAAAGCGGATCCTGAATCCGACTACCATCATCCACGTTGGAGAGGGTGCGTATCTTGAGATGGTAACGGTTCAGATCAAGGGAGTGGATTCCACCATACGGAATACGGAGGGTGATATCGCTGCCGGAGCGACCCTGGTCGTGAAGGAAAAGATCATGACCCATGGGACCCAGTATGCGGAAACCAATTTCAGTGTGGATATGAACGGGGATGGAAGCAGCGCGAGCGTGTCTTCCCGTTCTGTTGCGAAGGATTCTTCGGTACAGTGTTTTCGTTCGGTGATCAACGGGAATGCTGCCTGCTCCGGACATACAGAGTGTGATGCGATCATTATGGATCAGGCAAAGGTCACGGCGAAGCCGGAGCTGACAGCCAATCATATTGATGCCAGTCTGATCCATGAGGCAGCCATTGGGAAGATTGCAGGTGAGCAGCTAATTAAGCTGATGACGCTTGGTCTGACCGAACAGGAGGCAGAGGAACAGATCATCAATGGATTTTTGAAATAAAAAAAGCCGGGTCATTTGCCCGGCTTATGCAATTCGGATCATTCTATACAACGCGTTGTATCCAATGATTAATGCTGTTCTGCGATTGCATTTACATATACATAGAAGGTGATCAGGTATAAACCGGATAATCCAACCAATGCATAAATGATTCTGGAGATCCATGTCATGTTGCCGAAGATAAAGGCAACTAAATCAAAGCTGAAAAAGCCAATCAGTCCCCAGTTAACGGCACCGATAATGGCAATCGTCAGAGCAATACAATCTAATACTTTATTGTTCATGATTATCTACCTCCTTATGCAACTAGTATGGAACCAAAGAACGTAAAATATGCATGAGAAGACAATTTCCAGAATCAGTATCCATAAATCTGATATTTAATATTTTGCATTTTCTGGTCGGTCGCAGAAATGGTATCCGCACATTCCTTTAATTCGGCAGAAATCTCGTCTGCATTATTTAAATTTTTCTTATAACGAAGCTGGTGATCCAGACTGGCCCAGAAATCCATGGCGATGGTACGAATCTGAACCTCTACCTTCATGGCCTGTTTCCGGTCAGATAAAAAGACTGGAACCTCAACGATCAAATGCAGGCTGCGATAACCATTTGGCTTGGGATTCTGGATATAATCCTTTGTTTTGATCGTAGTGACATCGTCCTGGTTCGTCAGCATCCGTGCAACCTCATAGATATCATCAATAAACGGGCAGACGACCCGGATACCGGCAACATCACTTAGATTTTTCTGGATGCTGTCCAGCGAGATCTCACAGTTTTTTGATAACAGCTTTTTCAATATGCTTTCCGGTGATTTGGTACGGGTCTTAATAAATGAGATGGGATTCCGCCGGTATCGGACGGAAAACTCGTCATTTAAAACCTCCAGCTTGGTTTGAATCTCCCGGATGGCACATCCGTATTTCATCATTAATTCATAGTATTGTCGCGGCTGGGCAGTAAAGAGCTTTGGTACGTTGTAGGATTCGTACTTGTTCTGCTGCGCCTGTTCGTCCAGTTTCTCTAACATAGGTTTCCCTTCTTTCGTGATTCTATTTTCGTTCGTAATGAATCTTTGTTATAATTTCCGGTTCGTTTTGTGTTCTATGTAAATAATTTTATCATATTCATCATGCGGGGTCAATGAAATGGTGGATTATGCAGGCAGTTCGACAAAAATTAATGAGTTTTGTCGAATTAATTCGAATGATTCTTTTTGACGGAGAATTGTCTATATTCTATAATTATCATATACAGGAATATGTCGGAAAATGGATTTCTATGGGGACTGTGGAACAGATACACGGTGTTTGAGAAAACGGTAAGGGGGACGATGGATTGAAAAAAGGAAGGATTATTATCGGAATCAGTATTGCTGTAGTCTTGATGTTCGGATTTGTTGCAGTCTGGTGGTTTTCTCCCAGATATGCACCGGAAGAGATAGGCAGAATCGTCTTAGATCATGAGGCAGACTACACATGGGCGGCTGAGTTATATCTCAGGGATTTTCAGACACTGGAAGTGGAGGAGGATGAATTTGGGATATGGACTGGATATTCGAATGGTACGAATGGAAAGATTTCCTGTTTCGAGGATGACCATGTGATAGAACTGACAAAAGAAGAAACCGCTAGCATGCAGGCAATCTATGACAGCTATGATAGCTATTATTGTCTGGATAATCAGACGTGGACTCGTGTTTATGTATATGACGGATTTGTATCGTTTAGCAATGAAAAGGGTCACAAATCCATTGTATATTCTCAAAGCGGGGAAAAACCCCCTTACATTAATGCACCAGGCGAGACACCATATTTTGATTTTTCTGTTCTAAAGATTATGGATCACTGGTATTATGTTCGGATCAACGAATGGATTGGATAGTGCAAGAATCAAAACGGGAGAATGGGATGAAAAAGGAAATGGAAAAAAGGGAAGAAAAAAGAATGATTACACTTGTTGTCGTTGTAGCGGTTTTGCAAATTTTAACAGGTGTTTTGATTGCTTTATTTCTATCTTATAAAAACAATTCCGATATTGCAAATGCACCGCAGGAAGCTTTTCAGGATGATTTTTCTTATGCACTGTGGACAAAGGTGAAAGCAGCAAATCTGTCAGACCGTGAATTTCATGACCTTTTGGAGGAGTTGAGAAATGACAGAGCGATTACAGTAGACCGGATTAATGAGATGGAACCGTTGCGGCTCAATGAAAATGGTATTACATATGGAGTGGATGTGTTAGGAGCGGAGTTGATATCGGTTTATGCGGATGACTGGACCGAAGGATATGTGTATCGGAGTGAACTGGAGGGAAGCGTACCGAGAAGTATTGAGGAGGCTCTGGCAGTGTCCGGAAAACAGCAGAGCTATACGGTGTATGAGGCGGATGGGGTAACCGCTATTGGAACCTTTACGCCAGGAAAGGAGAAGGAGGAAAAAAGATGAAAAAATGTGTGAAAACAATGATTGTATTAACCATGATTATTTGTATGTTTTTTGCGAGGGAAACTATTGTAAAAGCAATTGGTGCAGTAGGAAGCTATAGTTATGCAGCAGTCTACGGTTGTAAATATAAATACTATTCCAGTGTCTACCGTAATGAAAAGGAAGTTTGGGCTTATGCAACAGTAACATCTGATGAAGGCAGGAATTATCCGATAGGGTATTTTGGGGCAAATGCAAGATTATATGATTCCTTCAATAATCTAATTGTAGCCTCCGGTTGGGAATACATCTGAATTGGGAGGAATGGCCCGTAAAACGATGAATATCCCAAGCGCTTCCGGTATTTTTTACAGTAAGGGTCAGGTGCGTATGTATAACGGAAACGGGTATAATACATATACAACAACCCAGTCACCTAATTTGTCACCAGTAAGCAGAACCCAGGCAAATGATTGTTATAAGATCAATGAAAACGGAGAGATTTACGGTTCGGAATATATATTGAATCAATATGGTATTGAACCGGATCTGATTCAGGCGATTGGCAATGAGGGAGTGAGCGGATATGTAAAAGCAGTAGAATTGAATGAAAATATTCCAGCTTCTCCTGAAGAAGCCATACGTTATCAGAGTGAGTTACCAGATAAGAGAATAATTAATTTGTATGATTGCAGTGGAAATAATATCATTGGCACATTTACGGTATATTATGGTGAGGTAGAAGAAATAACTTATTAAATTTTTTAATAACGAAAGTGTTGCCCAACCGGTAAACCAACCGGCGTATAAAAACAGAAAACCGGATACATAATTGGAAAGGAGGCACTTCGTCAGAGGTGCCTTTTTTCAAAAGCATTTCCGCAGGAGCCGGGAAGAATTCCCTTGCAATTTCCGGCAATAGATTATACAATATAATCGGCAGAAATTGGTTTTTCAGTAAGCCATCAAATATATTACAACGGAGGGTTTGATATGAGCAACAATACTCAATTGTCTGCAAGACAGCGGGTTGCTTCCCTGTTAGATGAATCCAGCTTCGTAGAAGTTGGCGCCTATGTAACAGCCAGAAGCACAGATTTCAATTTGGCAGACAAAGAAACACCGGCAGACGGTGTTATTACCGGATATGGCGTGATCGACGGCAATCTGGTATTTGTGTACAGTCAGGACGCAGCAGTATTAAGCGGTTCGATTGGTGAGATGCATGCAAGGAAGATTGCCAACATCTATGACATGGCAGTGAAGATGGGCGCACCGGTGATCGGTCTGATCGACTGTGCCGGATTGCGGTTACAGGAGGCAGTGGATGCCCTGAACGGCTTTGGTACGATCTATGCAAAGCAGGCGATGGCATCCGGTGTGGTACCACAGATCACGGCGGTCTTCGGAAGCTGCGGCGGCGGTGCAGCGTTGATCCCGGCCTTAAGTGATTTCACTTATATGACCAGGGAAGATGCGAAGCTGTTTGTCAATGCGCCAAATGTATTGGATGGAAACCATGTATCCAAGCTGGATACTGCATCTGCAGCATATCAGAGTGAACACTCCGGTAACATAGACGGTGTATTTGATACAGAGACAGAGGTGCTGGGACAGATCCGGCAGCTGGTTACGATTCTGCCGGCGAATAACGAAACGGACCTTTCTTATTCCGACTGCGAGGACGATCTGAACCGGGTCGTAGAAGTAGAAGGTTATATCAATGATGCAAAGTCATTATTAATTACAATTTCAGATAACAGCCTGTTTGTAGAAACCAGGCAGGATTATGCAAAGGATATGGTAACCGGTTTTATCCGTTTGAACGGAGCTACCGTTGGCTGTGTGGCAAATCAGGGAACCGAAGGCGGTGACGTACTGTCAACGAAGGGCGCTTATAAGGCGGCAGAGTTTGTGAAGTTCTGCGATGCTTTTGAAATTCCGCTCCTGACCGTTACCAATGTAAAGGGATATAAGGCAACCGTAGAAGAGGAAGCAGGGATTGCCAGAGCCGTTGCAGGTATGACTGCGGCATTTGCCGGCGCATCCGTACCAAAGGTGAATCTGATCACCGGAGAAGCCTTCGGTTCTGCTTATACCGCCATGAATTCCAAGGCGGTCGGTGCCGATATTGAATATGCATGGCAGAATGCAAAGATCGGGATGATGGATCCGGAAACTGCAGTGAACATCATGTATGCAGAGGAGCTTGCCGCAGCGCAGGATAAGCAGGCATTATTAGCAGAGAAGAAGCGTAGCTTTGCTGCAGAACAGGCAAGTGCCATGGCGGCAGCAAGACGGGGGATCGTGGATGACATTATCGTGCCGGATGCGACCAGAAAGCGTTTGGTCGCCGCTTTTGAAATGCTTTATACGAAATGTGAAGACAAGCCGGCGAAGAAGCATGGCGTTAAATAGTGAGGTGACGATAGAATGAAGAAAAAACTATGGATCGTTTCCTTATTGATTTTTCTGCTTTGTCTGTCCGGCTGTAATCAGGAGAAGCCGTTGCCGGAAGGCTTTAACAGCAATAACTGTACCGGCCGGTCTGCAATACTCACGAATACGGTTTTGCAGTTAAATGATCAATTACTGGAAATCTATTCTAATGATGGAGAAGATTATTTTGATAAGCAGGATCTGTCAGACCTTTATATTGAGGATGTAGAGGTATTCAAGTCCGCCTGTGCCGGTACACTGACAGCAAGGCAGGAGGCCGGGGCGCCGGTTCAGACGGAAGAGGAACCGGTTCAGCTTGCAGGCGATATCACCTATGAACTTTCCGGTACCTACAATGATATCGTTACTATTATCATACCGGTGAAGTTTACCAATTATACCGTTAATTATGAGTATACCTTTGAGCCGAATCCGAAGGCGGAATATAATCCTTATGTACCGGCCTATACCATGACACAGGCGGTGGTAAGCACCCAGTATTCCAGGGCGGAGCTGATGCAGCGTGCCGGTATGAATACCCTGATGGGCATGGGCGTGGTATTTCTGGTACTGATCTTTATCAGCTTTATCATCGGCCTGTTTAAGCATATGCCGGGCAGCGGCGCAAAGCAGCAGCAGAAGAAGCAGGAAGCAAAGAAGACAGCACCGGCAGCACCAGCGCCGGCACCGGCGGTAAAAGAAGAAAAAGCATCTGAGAATCTGATGAATGATCAGGAGCTGGTTGCCGTGATCACTGCCGCGATCCTTGCAGCAAATGGAAATGCTTCCAGCCGGGTAAGCAGTGACAAGTTAGTCGTACGTTCAATCAAGAGAGCATCTCGATAATATTAGGAGGAAAGAAAGATGAAAAATTATAGAATCACCGTAAATGGTACCGCTTATGATGTAGCAGTGGAGGAACTGGGCGGGAGTGCAGCGCCTGCATCCGCACCGGTGGCAGCCCCTGTAGCTGCAGCACCGGCAGCCGCAGTTCCGGCAGCGCCTGCACCATCTGCCGGAGCCGGCAGTATTACCGTCACGGCACCAATGCCGGGAAAGATCCTGGCAGTAAAGGCATCTGTCGGCCAGGCAGTAAAGAAGGGTGATGTCGTATTGATCCTGGAGGCAATGAAGATGGAGAATGAAGTAGTCGCTCCGGAGGACGGAACCGTCGCAAGCATAGATGTTGCAGTTGGTGCTGCTGTAGAAGCCGGTGATACATTAGCGACTTTGAATTAAGCACTGTCATACAATGAAATCTGACAGGAGGAAAATAAATGGATTACATTATATCAACCTTGCAGAATCTTGCTGACCAGACTGCGTTTTCTACATTGGACGTGAGAAACTATGCAATGATTGCACTTGCACTGTTTTTCTTATGGTTGGCGATCGCAAAGGGATTTGAACCATTACTTTTAGTACCAATCTCATTTGGTATGTTACTTTCAAATATGTTTCCGAGCATTATCGAGCCCGGTGGATTGCTGCATTTCTTCTATATGCTGGATGAATGGAGTATTCTTCCGTCTCTGATCTTCTTAGGGGTCGGCGCCATGACAGACTTTGGTCCGCTGATCGCCAATCCGAAGAGCTTCCTGCTGGGAGCGGCAGCACAGTTCGGTATCTATGCTGCTTATTTCCTGGCGATCCTGATGGGCTTCTCCGGTAAGGAAGCAGCAGCGATCTCCATAATCGGTGGTGCAGACGGCCCGACCTCCATCTTCCTTGCAGGAAAGCTTGGCATGGGCGGTACCCTGATGGGGCCGATCGCAGTGGCAGCGTATTGCTATATGGCGCTGGTACCGGTGATCCAGCCGCCGTTCATGAAGCTCTTTACCACAGAAAAGGAGCGTAAGATCAAGATGGATCAGTTGCGTCCGGTATCCAAGCTGGAAAAGATCCTCTTCCCGATCATCGTTACCGTTGTCGTTGTACTGATCCTTCCGACCACAGCACCATTGGTTGGTATGTTAATGTTAGGAAACCTGTTCCGGGAATGTGGTGTGGTAAAGCAGTTAACAGAAACCGCGTCCAATGCATTGATGTATATCGTTGTAATCCTGCTCGGAACTTCCGTAGGAGCAACGACTACCGCACAGGCATTCTTAACGCTGGATACCTTAAAGATCGTAGCGCTGGGTGTTATTGCATTTATCTTCGGCACTTCCGCCGGCGTATTATTTGGTAAGCTGATGTGCTGGGCAACCAAGGGCAAGGTCAATCCGCTGATCGGCTCTGCCGGTGTATCCGCAGTTCCGATGGCAGCCCGTGTTTCCCAGAAGGTGGGTGCAGAGGCAGATCCGACGAATTTCCTGCTGATGCATGCAATGGGTCCGAACGTAGCCGGTGTTATCGGTACTGCAGTAGCAGCCGGAACCTTTATGGCGATCTTCGGCGTAAAGTAACAGAAACGAAAGC
>ERZ777011.2316-NODE-2316-length-15661-cov-3.606177_pt1 | contig 15661 bp, 17 predicted proteins | sample MGYA00374964_ERZ777011 | MGnify/ENA primary metagenome ERZ777011 (study PRJEB29310, sample SAMD00008975) | mouse gut metagenome | study: EMG produced TPA metagenomics assembly of the Metagenome analysis of fecal microbiota from mouse which was promoted...
GCTGCGCCGCCGCCAGTACGGCCACGGCATGGACGGCGCGGCCCAGGTGGTGGAGACCTGGGGGCAGGTGGGGGGCGGCAGCTGTCCCACCCAGACCATGGGGAGCTGGGCTGTGGCCATTGAGCCCGGCGAGATGACCGTGGACCAGCTGGCGGAGAAGCTGCGGCGGGCGCCGGTGCCCATCATCGGGCGCATCAGCCAGGGGCAGTACCTGCTGGACGCGCGGACGCTGGGGGATGACGACATCTCCTTTGTGGCGGAGCGGCTGGGGGGGGGGCTCTGGTGAAGCATGTCATTATCGGCACCGCCGGCCACGTGGACCACGGCAAGACCCTGCTGGTGAAGGCCCTGACGGGCATTGACACGGACCGGCTCACCGAGGAGAAGAAGCGGGGCATTACCATCGAGCTGGGCTTCGCCCACCTGGACTTTGACGACGGAACCCAGGCGGGGATCGTGGACGTGCCCGGCCATGAGAAGTTTATCAAGAACATGCTGGCCGGGGCCGGCGGCATTGATCTGGCCATGCTGGTGGTGGCCGCCGACGAGGGGTTCATGCCCCAGACGGTGGAGCACCTGGGCATCCTCTCCCTGCTGGGCATCCGGGACGGACTGGTGGTCATCACCAAGTGCGACATGGTGGACCCGGAGTGGGTGGAGATGGTGAAGGAGGACGTGAAGGCCCAGACCGAGGGCACCTTCCTCTCCGGCAAGCCCATTTACACCGTGTCCGCCTACACCGGCCAGGGCATCGCGGAATTGAAGGAGAAGCTGGCGGAGCTGGTGCGGGCAGCCTCGGAGAAGAACCTGCGCATCCCCTTCCGGCTGCCCATTGACCGGGTGTTCTCCGTGGACGGATTCGGCACCGTGGTCACGGGCACCCTCATTGAGGGGGCCCTGGCGGTGGGGGACATGGCGGAGGTGCTGCCCACCGGATTCCAGGCCCGGGTGCGCAACCTCCAGGTCCACGGCCACGACGTGGAGTCCGCCTACGCGGGACAGCGGGTGGCGGTGAATCTGGCGGGCACCAAGAAGTCGGATCTGGCCCGGGGGGACACCATCGCCAAGCCCGGCAGCGTGCGCAGGAGCCTGATGCTGGACGTGCGGCTGCAAAACCTGAAGAACTCCCAGCGGACCATCCTCACCGGCAGCCAGGTCCACCTGTACCACGGCTCCTCGGTGCGCCTGAGCAAGGTGGTGCTGCTGGACCGGGACGCCCTGGCCCCGGGGGAGAGCTGCTGCGCCCAGCTGCGCATGACGGAGGAGCTGGCGGCCAAATGCGGGGACCGATTCGTGGTCCGCTTCTACTCCCCCCTGGAGACCATCGGCGGCGGCGTGGTGCTGGACGACTGCCCGGTGCGCCACAAGCGGGGGGACGAGCGGGTGCTGGAGGCCCTGGCCATCCGGGAGAGCGGCAGCGGGGACGAGAAGCTGCTCCAGGCGGTGGCTGAGCAGGGCACGGCCCTGCCGGGACTGGAGAAGCTGGCCGGCTCCCTCAGCCGGGAGCCGGAGGAGCTGGAGGCGGAGCTGAACGCCCTGTGCGCCGCCGGCCGGGTGCTGGAACCCCTGCCCCGGCGGTATCTGGCGGGGAGCGTGTTTGACGCGCTCTGGGAGAGCTGCCGGTCCATCCTGGCCCAGTACCACAAGCAGAATCCCCTCCACGGGGGCATGAAGGTGGCGGAGCTGCGCCAGAAGCTCCTCAAGGGGGCGGACCAGACGGTGGCGGACGCCCTGCTGGCGGCCCTGCGCCACGAGGGGAAGATCAAGGCCGTGGCGGACCGGTACGCCCTGGCGGACTTCTCGGTCCACCTGACCAAGCGGCAGAGCAATATCCGCGACCGCATCCTGCAAACCTACCGGAAGGCGGGGCTGGAGACGCCGGGCCTGGACGAGATCTACGGCATGTTTGAGGCCAAGGAGCAGACGGACTGCAAGCAGGTGGTGGAGAGTCTGGTGTCCGGCGGCGGGCTGGTGATGCTCACGCCCCAGATCTGCGTCCACCGGGAGGTGTACGAGCAGGTGTGCCGCCGCACGGCGGAGCACTTTGCAGGGGAGGAGGAGCTGACCCTGGCCCAGTTCCGGGACATGCTCTCCACGTCCCGGAAGTACGCCCTGGCGGTGCTGGAGTACTACGACAAGAACAAGATCCTCAAAAAGGACGGGGACATCCGCCGGCCCGGGCAGGCCTTCCAGGCCATCGCGCCCAGGGACGAGCTATAGAAAAAATAAATTTTCAGGAAGAAACGGTTGCAGAAACCGGAAACATGTGTTAAAATCGCGTTGCAAACGGGAGTAGACGGGTGCTGGTGTGCCCCCTGGTCTTCAAAACCAGTGATAGGGGTGAAGAGCCTCTTAGGTGGGTTCGATTCCCACATATTCCCGCCAGACCCCGGCAGCGCGTATACGCTGCCGGGGTTTTCTGCGTCTGTCCGGGGCCTGCGGGGTCCCGGGGCAGACGCGGAGCGCTCCCAACAGAATGGAGGTGGACGCCATTGATATTGACATGAAGGAGCTGGAGGCCTTTGTGGCCGTAGTGGACCGGGGGAGCTTCTCCCGGGCCGCGGAATCCCTGTACCTGACCCAGCCCACCATCAGCGCCCACGTGGCCGCCCTGGAGCGAAAGCTGAGCATCAAGCTGCTGGTGCGCACCACCAAGGAGATCTACCCCTCTGACGCGGGCAATCTCCTGTACGACTACGCCAAGGAGATCCTCCGCCTGCGCTCGGCGGCGGTGCAGGCCATCAAGGCATTCTCCCACGACATGCGGGGGTCCATCCACGTGGCGGCCTCCACCATCCCCGGCCAGTACTACCTGCCCAAGCTCATCCAGGGCTTCCGGGGCGTGTACCCGGACATCAGCTTCAGCCTTCAGGTCCTGGACAGCACGGAGGTGGCCGAGCGGGTGGCCGGACGGAAGGCGGAGATCGGCTTCACCGGCACGGTCATCAACCTGCCCAAGTGCGTCTATCAGCCCCTCACCGAGGACCGGCTGGTCATCATCACCCCCAACACCCCCAAGTATCAGGCCTTCCAGGCCACCGGCTTCCCGGTCCGGCAGCTCACCCGCGAGGCCTTCATCAGCCGGGAGCCCGGCAGCGGCACCCGCCTGGAGACGGAGAGCTTTCTCAAGGAGATGGGCGTGGACATGCGGGACATCCGCATCGCCGTGGAGGTCCGGTCCACCGAGTCCATCAAGCAGATGGTCAGCGAGGGGCTGGGCATCGCCGTCATCTCCAAGAGCGCCTGCGAGGACTACTGCCAGTTCAAGAAGCTCCTCTCCTTTAACTTCGACAGCGTGAACCTGCGGCGCAAGCTCTATTTGGTCCGCCACAAAAACAGCATTCTCTCCCCCATCGCCCAGGCCTTTTACGACTACGCCGCCGGCGCCTACGCCGGAAAGGGCCGGCCCCAGGGATAGAATCATTTATAGAAGAATGCTATAAATAAAATTCCATTGCGAATCTTGATATTTTCATTTTTCCCCTTGAAATATTGCTTTTTTTCCCGTAAACTAGAGACAACCGGGTAGGGATACCCGGGGGTAAAATTGTAAATACTGTTGGATGAAGTGTTCGGGAGACCCGCTCTGGGCGGGGCCGAAGGAATAAGCGGCTGGAGCTGCCATCCCCGCCGCGAAGATCTCAGGCAAACAGACCGAACGCCGACAACTCTCTGGAGAGCGTAAGCGCCGAAGGAGCAACCCGCGCCGGACCGTCCGGCGGGGGGAATCTCTCAGGCTGGAAACAGAGCAAGGCATAAGCTATCTATTATTGCCTTGCTCTTTTTGTATTCATTAGATTATTCTGATCGTAGGAGGCGGCGTATGGCCACCATGGGCAATCCCCGGGACTATCTGATCCTGACCAATAACCCCCTGGTGCACCGCTGCATGGAGGGGCAGGGGCTGTACACCATCCGTCTGGAGGAGGACAAGAGCTTCCGGGAGATCTTGGTGGAGGCCCGGGACATGGTCTACGCCGGCCACACCCTCTACACCCACCCCCTGGCCGGCAGCGTCAAGCCCAACGAGACGCCCTACAAGTCCCTCATTGTCTCCATGGTCCCCCACGGGTTCGACGCCCAGTATGGGGAGCTGATGGCCAACGCCCTGGCTGTGTTCGACAAGTTCAAGCCCATTGTGCGCGAGCTTCCGGACCGGGTGCTGCGGGACTTCCAGCTCATCGACTACACCCTGCTCGCCGGGGCCATCGGCTTCGACGCGGAGGCTGGGCTGCGGCGGGTCCAGGAGGCGGAGGGGCGCTGAGCCCCGCGTACGAAAGGTTTTTTGATACCCCCTCCGGGGGTATTGGGAAATAAATATTTAGAAGGAGGAGGTGTTCACTTTGAAATTGGAACTGGGCTATATCCAGATCAAAGATATCCAGTTTTCAAAGGAATGCAAGGTAGAAAACGGTACCCTGTATGTCGACCCGGATGCTGTCAAGGCCTTTATGTATGAGGACGACGACGTAAAGGCCTGGGTCAAGGACTTCAGCTTCGACATCGCCAAGCCCGGCGAGAGCGTCCGTATCACCCCCGTGAAGGACGTCATCGAGCCCCGCGTAAAGGTTGAGGGCCCCGGCGGCGTGTTCCCCGGCGTCATCAACAAGGTGGAGACCGTGGGCAGCGGCAAGACTCATGTTCTGCGCGGCATGGCCGTGGTCACCGCCGGCAAGATCGTGGGCTTCCAGGAGGGCATCATCGACATGTCCGGCCCCGGCGCGGACTACACCCCGTTCTCCAAGCTGCTGAACCTGGTGGTTGTGGCGGAGCCCAACGAGGGCTATCAGGACCACAAGCACGAGTATGAGCACGCGGTGCGCATCGCGGGCCTCCGGGCCGCCACCTACATCGGCGAGCTGGGCCGCAGCGTCACCCCCGATGAGACGGCGGAGTTCGAGACCCTGGGCATCAAGGAGGGCATTGAGAAGTATCCCAACCTGCCCCGCGTGGCCTATGTCCACATGCTCCAGAGCCAGGGCCTGCTCCACGACACCTATGTCTACGGCGTGGACGCCAAGCGCAGCCTGACCACCATCATCAACCCCACCGAGACCATGGATGGCGCCATCATCAGCGGCAACTGCGTGTCCGCCTGCGACAAGAATACCACCTATCACCATCAGAACAACCCCGTGGTGGCCAACCTGTTCGCCGCCCACGGCAAGACCCTCAACTACGTCTGCAACATCATCACCAATGAGAACGTGTATCTGGCCGACAAGCAGCGCTCCTCCGACTGGACCAGCAAGCTCTGCCGCCTGCTGGATCTGGACGGCGCCCTGGTCAGCCAGGAGGGCTTCGGCAACCCGGATACCGACCTCATCATGAACTGCAAGAAGATTGAGCTCCAGGGTGTGAAGACCGTCATCATCACCGACGAGTACGCCGGCCAGGACGGCAAGAGCCAGTCCTTGGCGGACGCCGATCCTCTGGCTGACGCCGTGGTCACCGGCGGCAACGCCAACGAGGTTATCATCCTGCCCAAGATGGACAAGGTGATCGGCACCCTGGACTATGTGGACGTCATCGCCGGCGGCCATGCCGGGTCCCTGCGGCCCGACGGCACCATCGAGGCGGAGCTCCAGGTCATCACCGGCGCTACCAACGAGATGGGCTTCAACCGCCTGAGCGCCCGCTGATTAAATTGTAAGGAAAGGAGGAAACCAAACCATGAGCTATAAAGTTGTACACTATATCAACCAGTTCTTTGCCAACATCGGCGGCGAGGAGATGGCCCACGTGGCTCCCGAGCTGCGCGAGGGCTGCGTCGGCCCCGGCATGGCGCTGAACACCGCCTGGAAGGGCGAGGCTGAGATTGCCGCCACCATCGTCTGCGGCGACTCCTACTTTGCCGAGCACGAGGCGGACGCCAAGAAGCAGGTTCTCGACTGGGTGAAGGAGCAGAAGCCCGACATGTTCATTGCCGGCCCCGCCTTCAACGCCGGCCGTTACGGCTACGCCTGCGCCACCATCGCCAACGCCGTGCAGGAGGAGCTGGGCATCCCCGTTCTGACGGGTATGTACGAGGAGAACCCCGGTGCGGATCTGAAGAACAAGGTCCTCATCGTGGCCACCGCCAACAGCGCCGCCGGTATGCGCAAGGCCGCCCCCGCCATGGCCGCTCTGGCCCTGAAGCTGATGAAGGGCGAGAAGATCGGCGCCTCCGCCGAGGAGGGCTACATGCCCAACGGCATCCGCCGCAACTTCTTCGAGAAGGAAGTGGGCGCCAAGCGCGCGGTGGACATGCTGGTTGCCAAGCTCAATGACAAGCCCTTCACCACCGAGTATCCCATGCCCTCCTTCGACCGCGTGGCCCCCAACAAGGCCATCAAGGATCTGAGCAAGGCCACCATCGCCCTGTGCACCTCCGGCGGTATCGTCCCCAAGGGCAATCCGGACCACATCGAGTCCTCCTCCGCCTCCCACTACGGTGAGTACGACATCACCGGCGTGGATGATCTGACGGCCGAGACCTACGAGACCGCCCACGGCGGCTACGATCCGGTCTACGCCAACGCCGACTCCGACCGCGTCCTGCCTGTGGACGTGCTGCGCGAGATGGAGAAGGAAGGCAAGATCGGCAAGCTCCACAACCTGTTCTATACCACCGTCGGCAACGGCACCTCCGTCGCCAACGCCAAGGGTTTTGCCGCTGAGTACGCCCAGAAGCTGCTCAAGGCCGGTGTTCATGCCGTTATCATGACCAGCACATGAGGTACCTGCACACGTTGCGGTGCAACGATGGTTAAAGAGATCGAGCGCGCAGGCATCCCCGTGGTGCATATGTGCACAGTTACCCCCATTTCCATGACCGTGGGCGCGAACCGTATCGTTCCCACCATTGCCATTCCCCACCCCCTGGGCAACCCCGCCCTCACCATGGACGAGGAGAAGGCGATCCGCCGCAAGCTGGTGGAGCGCGCCCTGGAGGCTCTGACCACCGAGGTCGAGGACCAGACCATTTTCGAGGTCTGATAATTCAGCCGGGAGGGTATGCGCCCTGCGGGGCGCATACCCCCGGTACTGGGAGAAGTATTGAGCTATGAGCAAGGTTTACGACGTTATTATTCTGGGCGGCGGCCCTGCCGGCCTGACTGCCGGCCTGTATGCGGGACGCAGCCGTTTGAGCACTCTCATTATCGAGAAGGGCCAGGATGGCGGCCAGATTGCCATCACCGATGAAATTGAAAACTACCCGGGCCAGATGGTGGAGGGGGAGAGCGGCCCCAGCCTCATTGCCCGTATGACGGAGCAGGCGAAGAAGTTCGGCGCCGAGCGCTGCTCCGATGTGATTAAGAGCGTGGACCTCAGCGGCGACGTGAAGAAGCTGGTGGGGGCCAAGGGCGAGTATGAGGCAAAGTGCGTCATCATCGCCACCGGCGCGTTCCCCAAGCCCATCGGCTGCGAGAACGAGGGCAAGTTCACCGGCAAGGGCATCTCCTTCTGCGCCACCTGCGACGCCGCTTTCTTTGAGGACTTTGAGGTGTACGTGGTGGGCGGCGGCGACAGCGCCGTGGAGGAGGCCATGTACCTGACCAAGTTCGCCCGGAAGGTGACCATCATCCACCGCCGCGACGAGCTGCGCGCCGCCAAGTCCATTCAGGAGAAGGCTTTCGCCAATCCCAAGATCGCCTTCATGTGGGACAGCGTGGTGGTGAAGGTGGACGGCGACGAGCTGCTGAACACCATGACCGTGAAGAACACCAAGACCGGCGAGCTGACCGAGGTGAAGGCGGACGAGGACGACGGGCTGTTTGGCCTCTTCGGCTTCATCGGCTACAACCCCAACTCCCAGCTCTTCGAGGGCGTGCTGGATATGGAGCACGGCTACATCAAGACCGACGATAACATGCACACCAGCATTCCCGGCGTGTTTGCGGCCGGCGATATCCGCGTCAAGAGCCTGCGTCAGGTGGTCACGGCCGCTGCGGACGGCGCAATTGCCGCCATGCAGGCTGAGCATTATGTCAGCAACCATTGATTTTTCTCTGGAAATGCTGTATACTGTCTCTATCTTATAATTAGGAGGCTGCTTTTATGCTGGAACTGGATAAGAATACTTTTGAGGCCGAGGTCCTCAAGGCTGAGGGCAAGGTGCTGGTGGACTTCTACGGCGACGGCTGCGTGCCCTGCGCCGCCCTGATGCCCCACGTCCACGCATTCGCGGAGACCTACGGCGACAAGCTCAAGTTCTGTGCGCTGAACACCACCAAGGCCCGCCGTCTGGCCATCAGCCAGAAGATCCTGGGTCTGCCTGTCATCGCCATCTATGAGAACGGCGAGATGATCGACTCCTGCGTCAAGGAGGACGCCACGGCTGAGAACGTGGAGGCCATGATTAAGAAGTACGCGTAAGGCGTACGCAATTCCCTTGTTGTAGATTCCGAAAGGATTCTATAAAAATCTAAAGCAAAGGAGGAAAAGAGCATGAGCATCTTGGCTGGCAAGAAGGTCATCATCATTGGTGACCGCGACGGCATTCCCGGCATGGCCATCGAGGCTTGCGCCCAGTCCGCTGGCGCCGAGGTCGTGTTTTCCTCGACGGAGTGCTTCGTCTGAACCGCCGCTGGTGCAATGGATCTGGAGAATCAGAAGAGAGTCAAGGAGTTCGCTGAGCAGTACGGTCCCGAGAACATTGTTGTTCTTCTGGGCGCCGCTGAGGGCGAAGCCTCCGGCCTGGCCGCTGAGACAGTGACCGCCGGTGACCCCACTTATGCCGGTCCGTTGACAGGAGTCTCGTTGGGACTCACGGTTTACCATGTGTGCGAGCCCGAAGTGAAGGCGGAGTTTGACGACGCCGTCTATGACGAGCAGGTCTCCATGATGGAGATGGTTCTGGATGTGGATGACATCATCAGTGAGATGAGCGCCATTCGCAACGAACACTGCAAGTACCTGGGCTAATAGGCGAAAGCCTGGGCGGCGGCGCTTGCCGCCGCCCTTTCCGCGTTTTTGCGAAAAATGGCGTATATTTTTGCAGTCATTCTTTTCTTTTTGAACAAAGAAAAGAATCAAAAGAAAAACTTCAGAGGCGATGATGGACGGCAGGCAGTTTCGATCTCTGCCATTCCGCGTCAGGCCGCGCCTGAAGGGCCTCTGGGGTTCTTTTGATTTTTTCGGGTAAGGCCGCCCCAGGCGGTGCGCGGAAAGAAAAAGAATGACTGCTAAAATACAAAAAATGATGAAAGGCTGTGGAACCCATGAAAAGTGTTATCAAGGGCGCCGGGTATATCCTGGTGCACACCCCGGACATGGTCCTGCACAACGGCACCACCCAGACTACCGAGCGCATCGTCAACCCCGAGAGCGAGTATCTCAAGGAGCTGCCCAGCCACATCCGCAGCTTTGACAAGGCCCTCAGCTACTGGCCCAACCAGGTCTATATCGGCAACAAGCACCCCGATGAGCTGTCCGCCGTTGAGCAGCCCTGGTGCGACAAGGACTGCGACGTCAACGACCGCTTTGGCCCCTTCGGCCAGATCATGCCCCAGGAGGAGTTCCTGCTGCTCATGCAGGCCTGCGACGTGTTCGGTCTGGTGAAGCTGGAGCAGGGCTTCGTGAACGCCCACCGCGCCGCCCTGGCCGCCAACCCCATCATGGACGAGAGCATCCTGGCCCGGGTCCCCGAGGCCCAGACTGAGGCCGCCGAGATCAAGCGGCTGGTAGACGAGGAGCACTCCGAGGCCCTCTACCACAACGGCGAGCTGGTGGGCTGCGTCACCCGCGCCCACGACATTGACGTGAACCTCTCCGCCCATGTGATGCACGAGAATCTGGTCAGCAAGGCCAGCTCCGTCATGGCCCTGCTCAGCGCCATCAAGAACGCCGGCATCTCCAAGGACGATGTGGAGTACGTGGTGGACTGCGCCGAGGAGGCCTGCGGCGACATGAACCAGCGCGGCGGCGGCAACTTCGCCAAGTCCGCAGCTGAGATCGCCGGCCTCAATAACGCCACCGGCTCTGACGCCCGCGGCTTCTGCGCCGCCCCCGCCCACGCCATGATCGAGGCCGCCGCTCTGGTGGCTTCCGGCGCGTACAAGACCGTGGTGGTCACCGCCGGCGGCTGCACCGCCAAGCTGGGCATGAACGGCAAGGACCACGTGAAGAAGGGCCTGCCCATCATGGAGGACATGATCGGCGGCTTTGCCGTGGTGCTCACCCAGGACGACGGCGTGAGCCCCGAGGTCAATCTGGACATGCTGGGCCGCCACACCGTGGGCACCGGCTCCGCGCCCCAGGCCGTCATCTCCAGTCTGGTGACCAACCCCCTGGACAAGACGGGCCTGAAGATCACCGACATCGACAAGTACTCCCCGGAGATGCAGAACCCCGACATCACCAAGCCTGCCGGCGCCGGCGACGTACCCCTGGCCAACTACAAGATGATCGCCGCCCTGGCGGTGAAGCGGGGCGAGCTCCAGAAGGCCGATCTGGCCACCTTCCCCGCCAAGCACGGCCTCACCGGCTGGGCGCCCACCCAGGGTCACATCCCCTCCGGCGTGCCCTATATCGGCTTTGCCCGCAATGACATCATGGCCGGCAAGGTCAACCGCGTCATGATTATCGGCAAGGGCTCCCTGTTCCTGGGCCGCATGACCAACCTCTTTGACGGCGTGTCCTTTGTCATCCAGGCCAACACCGGCGCGGAGCAGTCCGGTGTCAGCGAGGAGGAGGTCAAGGGCATGATCGCCAAGGCCATGAAGGACTTTGCCGCCACCCTGATGGCGGATGCCCAGTAAACGAGGTGCATTGGTATGAGTAATCTGGAGAAAACCATTGCCAAGGCGTTTTTGGAGATGGCTGAGGGGCTGGAGACCGGCTCCTTCGGGCCCCGGCCCAAGATCGCCCTGACCGGCATGGGCAGCGAGCACGGCGAGGAGAACGCCATGGCCGCCGCCGTGGCCGCCGCCCGCAGGGGCGTGGACGTGTACTATATCGGCACCCTGGAGGCCGAGGGCGTCACCACTGTCCATGTGGACAACGAGGACGAGGGCCACAAGCGGATGGAGCAGATGGTGGAGAAGGGCGAGGTGGACGGCGCAGTCACCATGCACTTCCCCTTCCCCATCGGCGTGTCCACGGTGGGCCGTGTGGTCACCCCCGCCAAGGGCAAGGAGATGTTCATCGCCACCTCCACCGGCACCGCCAGCGCGGACCGGATCGAGGGCATGATTAAGAACGCGGTCTACGGCATCATCACCGCCAAGGCCTGCGGCGTGAAGAACCCCACTGTGGGCATCCTGAACGTGGACGGCGCCCGGCAGACGGAGATGGCCCTCAACCAGCTCAAGGAGGGCGGCTACGACTTCCAGTGGGCCCAGTCCGCCCGGGCAGACGGCGGCGCGGTGCTCCGGGGCAACGACGTGCTCCAGGGCACCCCGGACGTGCTGGTGTGCGATAGCCTCACCGGCAACGTGCTGGTGAAGATGCTCTCCGCCTACACCACCGGCGGCAGCTTCGAGTCCGCCGGGTACGGCTACGGCCCCGGCATCGGCCCCGGCTATGACAAGCTGGTGCTGATCGTGTCCCGGGCCAGCGGCGCACCCCTGGTGGCCAACGCCCTGCAATTCGCCGGCGAGCTGGTGAAGGGCAAGGTCTTCGACGTGGCGGCCAAGGAGTTCGCTGCGGCGGAGAAGGCGGGCCTGAACAAGATCCTTGCGGACCGCAAGGCCGCCGCCAAGGGCGCGGCAGCGGCGGACGAGGATGTGAAGGCTCCTCCGGCGGAGCCCTGCACCGCCAGCATTCCCGGCATCGAGGTCATGGACCTGGAGGACGCGGCCAAGGCCCTGTGGAAGGCCGGCATCTACGCCGAGACCGGCATGGGCTGCACCGGTCCCCTGGTGATGATGAGCGAGGCCAATCTGGCCAAGGCCCAGGAGATCCTCAAGGCCGCTGGGTATATCGGATAAAGGGGGCCGCTGAGATGAAAGTCATGGATACGGTCAACAAGAAGGAGCTGGATCTGACGGCGGATGAGATCATCGAGCTGGTGGCCAGCCACAACCGTCAGGTGGATCTGATCTTTGCTGAGAAGCGCACGGACGACGACGGATATCTCACCTGGGACCAGGAGAACTGGACGTGCGTGGACGGGAAGCGGTTTATCCGCAGCTACTTCCTGGAGGGCCGGGCCCTGTCGGACTACAGTGGGTACAACAAGTATGACCTGAAGGGCTGCTTCCTGCCGGAGCAGGCCAAGGAGGTCCGACTGGGATAGGCCAGATGTTTTAATGGCAGAAGGGAGACGGTGTGCGCCGTCTCCCTTTTTCTATTGGCGGTTTTTTTCGCCCCAAGTGCACATTGCGTCCAGAATGGGGATCAGCGACTGGCCTCGTTCCGTCAGACTGTACTCCACCTTGGGCGGGATTTGGGGGTACTCCTCCCGATGGACAAGGCCGTCCGCCTCCAGTTCCTTCAGACTGGCGCTGAGGGTCTTGTAGGATATGGTGCCAATGTACTTTTTCATCTCGTTGAAACGGACTACCTGAAATTCCATCAGGGCATACAGGATGTTCATCTTGTACTTTCCGCTGATCAGCGACAGGGTATAGCTGAACCCCGTGCTCCCCAGACAAGCCCCGGCAATGCACTGGTTTGTCATATGATACACTCTCCTTTTGGTAAGTATCGCACTTTTATGTGCGTACTTGCTTTTTTTCTTATCCTTGTTTATGATAGTGCAGACCGGGAGCCAAGTCAATAGCTCGACAAATTTCATGAAACAGGAGAGTGTCTTATGGGCAAAAAAATTGCAGTCATCACCGGCAGTCCCCGCAAGGGCGGCAACAGCTTCGCCATGACCGATGCCTTCATTCAGGCGGCGGAGGCCAAGGGGCACGCCATCACCCGCTTTGATGCGTCCATGCAGAATGTGGGCGGATGCCGCGCCTGCGAAGCATGTTTCAAGACAGGGAAGGCCTGCTCCTTTGACGATGCCTTCAACACGATTGCTCCCGCGATTTTGGAGGCGGACGCAGTCGTCTTCACCATGCCGGTCTACTGGTATACCATCCCCGCCCAGATCAAAGGCATTATTGACAGGCTGTTCTCCTTTGTGGTTGGCGGCAAAGACGTGGCGGGTAAGGAGTGCGCCCTGATTGCCTGCTGTGAGGAGGAGGACATGTCTGTTTTTGATGGCGTGCGCATTCCTATGGAGCGCACCGCCGCGCTGCTGAAATGGACGATGGTAGGAGAGGTTTTGATTCCTGGCGTACTGAACAAAGGAGACATCGACAGAACGGACGGCTGTAAGCAGGCGGCGGCCCTGGCGGATAAGCTGTAGAAGGGAGGACACATCATGGCGGCTAAAATTCTGATACTCAACGGCAGCCCCCGGAAAAACGGGAATACATCTCAGCTGGTGAGCGCCTTTACCTGCGGCGCGGAGGAGGCGGGGAACCAGGTCACCGCTTTTTTCCTGGATAAAATGTGCATTCACGGCTGCAAGGGCTGCTTTGGCGGCGGCAGGGACCCGGAGCATCCATGCGTCCAGTGGGACGACATGGAGCAGATATACGCCGCCTACAGGTCCGCCGATGTGGTGGTTTTGGCCTCCCCCTTGTACTACTGGACCATCAGCGGCCAGCTGAAAACCGCCATTGACAGGCTGTTTGCCGTTGCGGAGTGCGATCAGGACTACCGCAACCCCAGAAAAAAGTGCGTACTGCTGATGGCGGCCGAGGGGAACGGCTATGAGGAGACCACGTACTGGTATGATCGGCTGATGTCTCACTTGGGATGGGAGAGTCTGGGGAAGGTGCTGTGCGGCGGCGTGATGGCCGTGGGCGATATCCAGGACCGTCCGGAGCTGGAGACAGCCCATCAGCTGGGCAGATCCATCGGGTGACAGGCAAGGTGCGGTCCGCAGGAGTTCCATCCTGCGGGCCGCGCTTCAGCGCATAGGCATATTCTCCTCCCGGGCCGACTATAATGGTATCAGCCCAGGGCTGTCCGTTCTTTTGGACAGCTTTTTTTGCATACTCCTATCCGGAGAGCAAAATAGAAGGAGGAAATGCCATGTATGAGAAGGACTCCGGCAGAGTGATCGACCTGTCCCGCTGCCTGCGCCGACGGACAGCCGCCCCCCTGGCCCTTTGGACCCAGTACCTCTCCCTGGCTGTGCTGGTGTTCTATGGCCTGCTGCGCCTGCTGATCTGCCCGGGCACACCCCTGGGGACCTACAGCGGCCCCCTGTTCCTGCTCTGGCCCCTGTCCTATTTCCTGCTGCTGACCAGCTGCGTTGCGGACACCCTGGACTGCGCTCCGGAGAGCCTGTGAGGATCAGGCGGGGCCTCGCCGCCAGAAGGGCAGGGCCTCGTCCCCCTGGCGGCGAAAATAGGCGGCAAGGGGGCGAATCGGGGGAATAGCACAAAAATTTTCCGTTTCCTTGTTACAAAATTGTAATTCTTTTTCCCTTATATTGTGGTACACTAGACAATATACCACAATAGGAACGCTTCTCCCGCGCTTCCGGGGGAAGAAGGAGGTCGACATGGATGGAAAACGGGTCTCACAGCAGGAGGTGCTGGAGCAGACCAGAAGGAATACAGGCGGCAAGGCCGGCTGGATCGCCGCCGCTGTGGCGGCGGGGCTGCTGGTGGCGGCCGCCGCCGGACTGTGCGCCTACGCCGGCAGCTACCAGCAGGTCTTTCCGGGCGTGCAGCTGGGGGAGGAGTCCCTGGAGGGGCTGAGCCGGGAGGAGCTGGCGGAGCGGGTGAGCCCGGACGCCCTGCTGAGCGGCGAGGTAATCATCTCCGCCAACGGGCTGGAGCTCGGTACATACACCCAGAAGGAGCTGGGGGCCCAGGTGGAGACGGAGGAGCTGGCGGACGCCGCCTGGCGCATCGGCCGGGAGGAGGGCGTTCTGGGCTGGCTGAAAAACGGCTGGACCATGCTCAAGGGCCGTCTGGGCGGGTCCACCAAGGTGGAGGCGGAGGTCAGCGCCTTTGACCCGGCGATCCTGCGCCGCACCGCCCAGGAGCTGGCGGCGGACTTTGACCGCCAGAGCATCGACGGCAGCTACCAGCTCAGCCGGGAGGGACTGTACGCCACCAAGCCCGCCCCGGGCCAGCGGCTGGACCAGGAGGGACTGGTGGAGGAGCTGGAGTACCTGGAGGGGGATCCCGGCGAGGTGGAGGCCCCCTGGGAGGAGCTGCCCGCCCTGGACCTGGATCTCCAGACCCTGGCCCAGGAGCTGAACGCGGAGCCCAGCGCCGCCCGGTACGACGTGGAGACCGGCAAGGTGGTGGACGGCGAGGTGGGGGTCCGGCTGGACCCGGAGGCCGCCGCCTTTGCCCTGGAGGCCGCCGTGCCCGGGGAGACGGTGCAGCTGCCCGCCGATGTGGTCTACCCGGAGATGACCGCCCAGGAGCTGGCGGCGGTGCTGTTCCGGGACGTGCTGAGCACCACCACCACCACTGTCAGCGGCACCGGGGCCCGGAAGGGCAATGTAAAGCTGGCCGGCGCGGCGGTGAACGGGCTGGTGCTCAACGACGGAGATGTGTTTGACTACAATCAGGTGGTGGGCAAGCGGACCGTGGAGCGGGGCTACGGCGAGGCGGCCACCTACGTCAACGGCGAGACCGTCAACACCGTGGGCGGAGGCATCTGTCAGGTCTCCAGCACCATCTATCTGGCCACCCTGCTGGCCAATCTGGAG
>ERZ777011.2317-NODE-2317-length-15659-cov-3.658870_pt1 | contig 15659 bp, 14 predicted proteins | sample MGYA00374964_ERZ777011 | MGnify/ENA primary metagenome ERZ777011 (study PRJEB29310, sample SAMD00008975) | mouse gut metagenome | study: EMG produced TPA metagenomics assembly of the Metagenome analysis of fecal microbiota from mouse which was promoted...
GACGTCACCATTGCCTCCGCCATCCTGGACCGCGCCCTGCATCATTGACATTATTTGGAGGTTTCTTATCACCACAGCCCCACAACCAACCAGACGCCCACAATAATCAGCAGAAGTCCCGCTATCTTGCGTCGGGTAATTGTTTCGCCCAAAAACTTATGGGCAATTATCAACGTCCAGATATATGTAAGAGCCCCCAGCGGTACGACAATGGAATAGGGTAGCCTTTTCAATAAATACAAATTCAGCAGTGCAGACAAAACGTACAGCATTCCGCCCAGATAGAAATATGGTGACCCCAGAAGTTTTTCCACACTGAGTCCGCCTTCTGTGGACCTTTTCAGGAAGAGGCTGGCTACAGAGGCAAACAGTCCCATCAAAACCAGCGCCAATATAACTGTCACGATACTCTCTCCTCCTGGGCCAGCAGTATAACTCCCGCCATAATGACTAAAATGCCCATCGCTTTTCCAACGGAAATAGCTTCATGAAAGAAAACATTCCCCAGTATGGCTGCAATCACATAGCTAACACTATTAATCGGCTGTAATGCGGATACACTGCCAAATCGGTAAGCACAGAGCATTGCCAATGCTCCTAACCCATATATCCCAAATCCAATAATAAGGGAAAACAGCCCATTATAGCATTTCCATATAAATTGCCCCGTGCACAGACATACTGCACACAGCAGCATCAAAAGGACTCCCATCATTCCGGTACGCCGTTCTCTTTCCTCCACCATCTACCATCCCTTCTGTTCTGTCTAAAAATCGATTTCTTTCACCGCTCCCAATAGGTCCATCCGCTCATTCAGCCACATCGTCCGGCAGCCAGCGGCATCTCCCGCCTGCGCGTCTTTGGGCTGGTCTCCAATCATCCAGCTCTCCGCCAAATCAATGTTGTACTTCTCTGCCGCCTGTAGCAGCAGCCCCGGCTTGGGCTTGCGGCACTCACAATCCATCTTGTAGGCAGGGACCTCGCCCAGAAACCCCTTATCTGGGTGGTGGGGGCAGACAAAGATATCATCCAGATATGCTCCCTCCTGCCCCAAAAGCGTCTCCATCTTCCTGTGGATTTCCTCCAGCCCCTCCCATGTGACCTCTCCCCTGGCAATCACCGGCTGGTTGGTCACCACAATGGCAAGATACCCGCTCCTATTAATCCGCTGGATGGCCTCCGCCGCCCCGTCCAGCAGTTGGAATTCCTCTGGCCTTCGCAGAAAGCCCACGTAGCGATTGATTGTCCCATCCCGGTCCAGGAAGACAGCCTTCTGCCTCTTTCCCAGATTTTTCCGCTCCACCAGCCCTGTTTGCAGGTCGTGCTCTACCTGAGAAATCCTCTCCTGCGTTCCCATGTCCTTGACATACTCCGGCGTGCGGTACACATAGACTCGTCCCGATGGGAGCATGGGCCTCAATATCTCCCGGTCTAAATCTATTTTCTTAGGCGCATCCATCTCTTCCAGTAATTGTGGCGAGAGCACGTGTATCCCCGCATTGACGCAGTTCCGATACCAGCCCCGCTTGTCCTCCTTGGTGAGCCAGCCTGTTACCCGGCCATCGGCATCTGCGACGATAATCCCGCTGTCATAGGGGTGGTTGTTCGGGTGGCCCAGCAGAGCAGCCATGGCCTGATGTTGTTTTTGAAACGCCATCAAACGATGGAAGTCCACGTCAAAAATCAGGTCCCCATTTATCAGGAAAAAGTCCTCCCGCACTCTGCCCTTCAAGTAGTACAGCGCCCCCGCTGTCCCCAGAGGAACTTCCTCTCGGATATACGTAATCTGTACCCCAAAGGGGCTTCCATCCCCGAAATACGCCTGGATCTGCTCGCCTAAATGCCCAATGGAGAGAATAATGTCCGTAATCCCCTGCCGCCGCAGGCACTCAATTTCATATTCCAGTACCGGTTTCCCATTGATTGGCAGCATGGGCTTGGGGAGGTCCCGGTTGACAGACGCAACCCGCGTCCCCTTCCCGCCGGCCATAATCACCGCATACATCAGCCCTCACCCCAGCACTGGTATTCTATGCAGGCACAGATGGTATGGTAAATCACCGAGTGCACGTCCTGGACGCCCTCCGTTGTGTCTGCGGCCCCGTGGAGCACCAAATCGAACACGCTCTCCATCCTTCCGCCAGTCCGACCCGTCAGGCCCAGGGTCCATAGCCCCTTGGCCTTGGCCGCCAGACCAGCGCACAGCACATCCTCGGAATTCCCCGACGTGCTGATGCCCAGCAAAATGTCGCCCTCTCTGCCATAGGCCACCACCTGCTGCGCGTACATATACTTCCCTCCCACGTCATTCATCATGGCCGTCAGTAGCGATGCGTGAGCGCCCAGGTTGATTGCCGGCAGACCTTCCTGTAAGTGGTCTGCCAGCAACTCCCCCTGGAGGCCATGCTCCCGCATGGCCTCTGCTAACGGTGCCGTTAGCGGTCTCTTCAAGCGAAAGGCTTTGACCAGCTCGCCCACAATATGGTCCGCGTCCGCGCAGCTGCCGCCATTGCCGCAGATCAGCAGCTGCCCGCCCTTGGAAAAGCAGTCCACCAATCGCTCAATGCACGCTCTCAGCGGCGCCTCTATCTCTGCAATTTCCGGATGCTTGGCGCAGTATGTACGCAGCAATTCCTCTGTTCCTAGTTTCAGCACGCCTGCTCACCTCCCGGCGGTGTGTAGCTCTCCGACGCGTAGTACAGTATCCTGGCCCCGCCGGTCTCAAACCGGAAGGGGATCTCCTTCAAGCCGTGCAGCGCCCGACGGACAGCCTCCTGCCGCTCCTGCCGAACGTACAGCAGCAGGAACCCGCCGCCGCCAGCGCCCAGAAGCTTGCCGCCCAACGCTCCGGCACTTTTCGCCGTCTCATAGAAACGGTCAATCACATTGGTGGACACGGCAGCATTCAAGCCACGTTTCAGCCGCCAGGTGTAGTCCAGCAGTATTCCGAACTCGTCCAAGTCCCCCGTGGTCAGGACCTTCTCCGCCTCATCCACCAGGGACAATATCTCCAACAGTTGCTGTCCCTTGGACTGGATGGCTTTCTCGTGCTCCGTCTGAATGGTGGACGAAAACCTGGAGAAACCGGTGAAGAACATCATCAAATTTGCGTTCAAGCACTCCTTTTTCTCGTTGGAGATGACAATGGGGTTGACCGCAAAGCTCTCCTGAGAGAAGTCAATCCGGTTCAGGCCGCCATAGGCCGCCGCAATCTGGTCCTGTCCCCCGCCGCTCTCCCCGCACAGCACGCGCTCCAGGTGGATGGCCTCCTCCGCCAGCCGCTGCTTGTCCACGTGCTTTCCCTTCAACGCGTAGAAGCTCAGTAGTAGCGCCACCGCCAGGGAGCTGCTTGTCCCCAGCCCGGAGCGGGCGGGCAAATCCGCGTCATAGGTGATGGACAGATCATGCATGTCCAGGAACTTCATGGCCTCCCGGATGGCGGGGTGCTTGATCTCCTCCTCCGTCCCTACGCGCTCGATGATGGAGTAGGTAATATTGGTGGAGTAGTCAAAAAAGGGCGGCAGGTGGCGCACATTTAAATAGCAATATTTGTCAATGCTGGTGGAAATCACCTTGCCGCCGTACTCGTTGTAGAACGCCGGAAAGTCCGTCCCTCCGCCGAAAAAGGACACCCGGAAGGGTACCTGTGTGATAATCATCTCTCGTACCTTCTCTCTGCTTCTATCTTGTCAGGAAGATCTCTCCCCGCCGGACCCGCGCCCGCCAGTAATCCAGCAGGTCCCGCATGGTCTGCTCGTAGGGGATCTGGGGCTCCCAGCCAGTGTGATGCTTGAACTTCCGGCAGTCCGGGATCTGCAAGTCCGCGTCAATGGGCCGCAGCCGCTCCGGGTCCACCTCCACCCAGATGCTGTCCTTTGCCGGGGAGAAGGACAGCAGGGTATTCAGCGTATCCCCCACCGTGCAGGTGTAGGAGCCGCCGATGTTGTAGTACTCCCCGGGAATGGGGTCCATGGTCACCAGCATATAATAGGCCCGTACCGCATCCCGCACATCGGCATAGGTCCGCAGGGAGTCCAGGTTACCCACCTTCACCACTGGTGGAATTAGGCCCTGCTCAATCATGGCGATTTGCTTGGCGAAGGTGGACTCGTGGAAGACGTCTCCCCGCCGGGGGCCGGTGTGGGTGAACATGCGGGTGGTCATCACCGTCATACCGTAGGCCTCCGCGTAGTAGCGGCCCAGCAGGTCCGTACCTACCTTGGAGATGGCGTAGGGTGAGGCGGGATGGAAGGGGCAGTCCTCGTGGATGCCGGTTTCCGGCTTTTTCTCCGCCGGGATTTTCCCAAACACCTCCGAGGAGGCGCACACGTGAATGATGGGATGATAATTCTCCAGAGCGCGAACCGACTCCAACAGGCGGCAGGTGCCTATGATGTTGGTGTTCAGCGTGTCAATAGGCGAGTCAAAACTGGTCATGGGGTAGCTCTGGGCTGCAAGGTGAAATATGTAATCCGGCTTCACCTTGCGCAGCACAGTGAGCAGTGACACTTGATCGTTCAGGTCTGCATACTCGAAGAAAACCCGGTTCTTTTTGTTCACGCGGTCCAACAGGTGGGATACATTGTCCAGGGAGCTTCTCCAACGGCATACGCCGTAGATCTCCCAGTCTGTATTTTCCAGCAGATAGTCCGCCAAGTGGGAACCCACCATGCCTGTGATGCCGGTTATCAGTGTTTTTAGAGGCATTTTATTGCTCCTTTAATTCGTTTTTATCGGCGAACACTATCGCTGATATAATTGCCTGCATGTGTTCTAAAATCTTCGTATGTAGCTTTTAGCCCCTCCTCCAAAGAAAATCGTGGCCGCCAACCAGTTGAAAAAAGTTTAGTCGAATCCAATAATTTTCTTGGGGTTCCATCTGGATGGATATTGTCATACGTAATACTCCCCTTAAATCCAACTATCTGGGCAATCAAGCTTCCAAGGTCTCTCATCGAGATGTCTGTCCCGCATCCTACATTAATCCACGAAATACCAGGTGTCTCTTTTGGGGGTTCGTACATATCTCCTGAGTAATTTTGCATTAAGAAGAAGCAAGCATCCGCGACATCGTCAATATGAAGGAATTCCCGCATTGCACTTCCTGTTCCCCACATCACAACCTTATCACATCCGCTTGTTTTCGCTTCATGGAACTTGCGCAGCAATGCCGGGATTACATGAGAATGTTCTGGATGATAATTATCCCCTGGCCCATAAAGATTACATGGCATAATCGAAATATAATCGGCCCTATCATGATGATGTGTATTGAGGTATTCACACAGCTTGAGTCCTGCGATTTTTGCCAAGGCATATCCCTCATTTGTGACTTCAAGTGGGGATGTCAATAAATATTCTTCCTTAATTGGTTGACTGCATTCGCGAGGATAGATACACCCGCTTCCCATAAAACAAAACTTTTTTACGCCATTTTGAAACGCTGCCATGATTGTATTAAATTCAATCAATGTATTAATATACAAAAATTGATCTAGCGCCTCTCGGTTTGCTTGTATACCTCCAACTTTTGCAGCAGCCATAAATACATAATCTGGCTTTTCTTCCGAAAAAAAGCGGAAAACCTGCTTCTGATCTGTTAGATCTAACTCATTATGGGCCCGTGTAATAATATTTTGAAAGCCCTCTTCCTTTAGCTTCCTGATAATAGCGGACCCAACTAAGCCTCTGTTTCCAGCGACAAAGATCCTATCTTTTCGCTCCATAACATGTCGGCTCTGCATAATGCCAATCTCCTCAAGGTAATAGAATTTCCATATTATTCAGGTATAAAAATATCCTTTTCTCCAGTGGAACACTCTACGCCAATGTCATACATGCTGGCCAGTAATGTATCACTATAATACAAGAATTTATGGATTACATAGGGAGGAATTAAGAACATATCCCCAGTAGAAAAATGGATGATCTCCTCTTTTTCTCCTTTTTGTGCTGTGAGTTCAAAATCCCCCGATATAACATAAAATGCTTCTCGATTAATCTTGTGAAAATGATTTCCTCGTAAAACACCTGCTTTAGAAAAAATAATATTGAATTGGGAAAAGCCATCTCTTACAAGCTGTGTTAGTTTACCTCGTTCATCTTCAAATTCGAAATTAGGTTTGAGGAGCTCTATCATTTAATCACATCCCCTCTACCAACTTCATTGCGTCAAGCATACACAAATCCATATTTTTATAGTTCCAGGTCCCCCAACGGCCAAGAAGCTTAAATGAGGAGTCCCGGGAGAAATATTTCAAAATTGTATCCACATTTTTGCGATAGTTAAGATCGTGGATCACATACGCATACTCGGTGAACTCGCTATCAAGAACTTTAGTAAAGCCTAGTTCTTCTGGAACAATATTTCGTTCTTTTACAGAAGTTGATAAAACTTCAAACCGTCTTCCTATTACTTCTAGCGCTGCGCAGCCGCGATTCGGATCGGGAGTTGCGTAAGGAGTAAGCGTACTTTGATAACCAACCCTATGTGAGCGATAAGTATGTGAAGGAATATACAGCCAAGTAATATCCGTCTTGGGACAGTCAAACAGAATGGTTGTCAAGCTATTATATTTCAAATCGCTGATATGGCGTATTATTTCTTCTGGAAGCGCCATAACTTTAGGTAATATGGGTAAAGGAATTGTGCTGATAATCGTATCATAGCTCTCCTCATTATTAACGGTCCATTGGCTACCAATCTTTTTCAGCGATTGAACCGGACAATTACAACGAATATCTAAGTCTGCCGCTATAGCGTTTATCATCGTCTGAATGCCGCCATGTAATGGATAGTAGAAGGTTGAATGCGGCATTTTTCGTTCCGAAGGGTCCTTAAGCAACATAGAGCGAATTATTTCTTTCTTTTCAGGAAGCGGCATCTTTCCTTTCATCCACTGGGTTTCCATTTTCTCCAGAGGGTATGCCCAAATTTTTTCGTTATATGGAATCATGTAGGAGTTAGCTATGCCTTTTCCAAAATTCCAGGTAAGCCAATCCTTAAAGTTATCCGGCTCCTCACCCTGTTGCGAAAGGATAAAATCATATATGCACTCCACAGCTTCTTCCGTCTCCAGTTCACACAGCGACAGCTCAAATGGATAAGAGACATATTTTTCATTAAAAAATATTTTTGCATTACGTACTGTGAACTGCCAATTTTCTTTTGGCAAGATGGAGAATACCCAATTAATGATCTCTGAATGTTTAGAATTGAAAATATGGCCACCGTGCGGATCATATAAATACCCGTTTGTGAACCTGCTTCTTGCTAGCCCCCCTGGGCTTGCGTTCTTTTCAAATACCACCACTTGGTGACCTTTATCTGTGAGTAGTCTAGCTGCCGTTAAGCCTGAAATTCCTGCACCTAAAATCGCTATTTTCATTATCAATTCCCCTATCAAAATTTCTAATTGAATTCTATCCTTTTCTAATCATCTCCCATAAAATATACTTCAAAACCTGCCAACCGCTTGAAAATGCCTTGAAATGTGTTGCTCCACCAATACGTGGGCTTTCCTTTGTCGGAAACTCAATTCGTTTCAAATGGTATTTATAGGATCTGCAGACCATCTCAATATCAATGGAACGATCAAAATTTGAAATTCCAATTCTATGAAACGCTTCGGTTGTCATACCCCGAAATCCATGAAGAGTATCCCATATGACATTGCCCTCACGTTTAAATAAAAATGCTGCTAACAACCCTGTACCCAGTACAAACCATTTGCGAGGTTTTAAAAAGTGTTCATCCTCTTCGTTATGAGCGCCTGTCATCATACGACTACCTACTACAAACTCATAGCCATCTTCAAAATATTTCCGAAACTTATAAGTATCTTCTACAGGTATTGTTCCCTTTGGGTGGTAGAACACAAACGCATCACAGCCACAGTGTTCGATGCCTTCCAAGCAGGCACTATTGATGCCTTTTTTTTCCTGCCGATATACCGTGATACCATGCTGCTCCAGATATTCAACCGTTCCGTCCTTACTGCCACCATCAACACAGTACAACTGATCAAATTTGCTTTGATCCAGAAGTGGTATGTCATGCTTAACTCCGTCAATTTCGTTCCAAGTTAATAAGCACAAGGCTATCCTCATTACATTTTCCCCGTTTTCCATAATCTAAAATTTGATATTGCTCAAAAAACTAGCGCCAATTTTAAAAATAGTTGTCGCGCACAAGTCAAATCTGTAAAAAGTATCAATATGGTTGCAATTAGCCGTGCTTACTTCTCCTTATTCTGCACTTTGGCGTCTCTCCCTTTAACTGTGCAGAATCCAACATACAGATTCCGTCCTAAACCAACAGTTAATCCCTCAAACATTAGGATTAGTATATACCCAGAAGAACTACGGAGATAAGTATCAATCGGGAAGGCCGCCACATGCACATATGCCATTGCCAGAGTAAAGACCAGCATACTAAGAAAGATCGATGTGACAATCAAGGTGTTATCAAACGCAAGGGGAAAATAGTCTTTCTTTTTTACCCAAGCAAAAACTGTGTGTCCCAAAATAGATATATAGATCATTAGGCTAATCATAAAAAGGGAGAAATTCAACACCTGATAAATTTTTATAACTGTGTTCGTCCTATTTATATATCGTTCAAAACTTTTTCGATTCAAATCGCTATCATCCATGTTTATCAAATCAATGCAGTATGTAACATTGTCCAGGTGCTGAATCGCTTGGAATCCCTGTTGCACACTTACATCGGCCAGCATATTCCGCTCCGCATCATATACGGCAATATACAAATCTTCGTTTGCAATATATCCATTAATATCTTCAGAGAAGCGGCTTTGCCTGGAATTTTCTGTATGCAGATAATCGAAGATATCAGCGGACGAATAGAAGTTGATTTGCTGCTGTATCGTCCACTCCGTGTTATGTAAAATTGCGACCGACACGGGAACAGAGTCATCAACAGCTAACCAGCCACACACTGATGTGGTAGGCTGTCTGCGATACATACCGATATTTCCTGTCAAATTTACCGCTTGTTGGATTTGTTCTGCAGAACCTCTTGCATAGGATGCATACGCATTAACATCTGTAAACTTCGCTGTTCTATTTATCATCTCAAAAAGAGCTCTCCACACCTTCGGCCATTCACCCTCTTTCAAGGGAGCCACATTATTTATAAAGCCAACATGTTTTTGTGGCAGACTGGCGTTTTTCAGCGCAGATTCCAGTTCTGTGTGTACTTGCCCCCAATAAGTTTCGCTTACAGTAAGGGATTGATAATGTCCAGCAAGCGCTGCAGCATCTCGGAGCGCAAAAATCATGTGATCAAAGACCAGCTCTCCATCTGACAGTTCCTCCCAACTGTCCCAGCTTTGAATCGTCTGATCAATCTGCGGTTTGATTCCATTCAGAGCATTACTGGCTTCACAGGCTTTATTAATAGCATCTCGATAGATGTTATAATTCCATTGGGCATATGGCTGAGTTTCGTCGGTATATAATTTTGTGTATTTCGGATCTGGTTCGATCTGATATAGGTCTTGCACAACCTTGGAAAAGTTTCCGGAAACTCTGTCGTTAAGAATGGGTTCCCCATAGTAAAAACGGTTCATCTCCTGAAGAACTTTATTTCCTGCTATTGTGATGATAACTGGTAGTAGCGTTACCGCACATATTTTATAAATTATGTGCCTTCCTGTTTTCCAGTTGTTGCGCAAAAATGTACTGATAAAAATCACAGAAAGGGCTGTCACAACAAACGGTAATATCCATGCCCAATCTTCTCTTGTATTAATGAATGACCACAATGTAAATCCTGCCAATAAAGCCCAAGGCGTTGCCATCCACAGGTTACTACGTCTTAAATAAATTGCAATGAGTGAACTAAAAAGAAGTAAAATTTGCCATTGAGAAAATCCGTTCCTATAAATTTTTTGAAATGTATCATGTGCCATAGATACCGGATTAAACAGTAAAAGGGTAAACACAGTTAACTGCTGTAGCCTGAATTTTAGGACGGGACGCAACCCAATAACAAATAAAAGGCAAGATATAATATAAATTATGGTGCATGCACCAAAAAAAGAAAATCCCAGGTAGCTTGCAGCCGCAATAAACATCGGAGAGAATGCGCCCTTGATCAATGTAAATTGATTATAATCCCCCAGCCAATTCCCCTCTAAAATATTGACTGCAGCACTGATAACCCAGCCATCATCATGGCTAAAATCTGCATCAATCGACAGCGGGATCCTGTTTGTCAACAGCAGTCTAAAACAAATCAACGCCATTATGACAATTCCAGATAGTAATTCTCTGCCCTTGTTTTTTTGTGCCAGTGAGTCAAATTTCATATATGGACTCCTTCCTCTTCCCAGATTGTAAGGAGGTTAATCTAAATCGCCACAAAATTCTTTCAAATCTTCTTTGCTATATTTTTTCAGAAGAGCTATACAAAAAAACACCTTGCGCTGCCAAGAAGGAGGAAGCACGCCATGAACGAACAGCCATATGACAGAAGAAATTCCACCTTGACGCAAAAATGAATAGGTTTTCATCAAAAAATCTCTTTTTTCCGGTATTACTCCAATCAAATCTTTCTTTTGCATTGCGTGTTTTACAAGATTTGGACGATAGTTTTCATACAGTTCGTACTTCAAATCCGGCCAATATTCCCTTATCTTTCCGGGGTGTAAAACGTTTCTTCTGATTCGGTTAAACCAGACGAGATCATCATACAGGTTGCCACCAATAGTATTATCAAAATGTTGCCGATATAATACCAGTGGCAAATCAATATACCTAATCCGGCCTTTTTCAGCTGCAATTAGTGCAATCCACCAGTCATGATGGATTGCGGTTTCAGGAAATGGAAGTGCGAGGTTTCTCAGTTTGTTGTTAATCATCATAGACATTCCAGGAATTACGTTTTGGGCACACAGTGCTGGAAAAGAGTGAATATTTTTCCCCATATTTAATTTCTGCAGGCGATTGAACGATGGGGCTATGACATCTAGTCGTTCGTTCGTGACGGATACATCTGAGAAAATCAGCAACGGTATATTTGTACTATCTTTTTCTAATTCCATCATTCCTTCCAACAGGTACTCCAGCTTATCCTTTTTCCAAACATCGTCCTGATCTGAAAACGCAATATACTTTGCAGTTGTCAAGCTCAACGCCCGCTCAAAGGCGCGCATATATCCCATGTTGTGCTCATTTTTTTCTGCTATATATGGGATACCGCTGTTTTCCAGATAGGCAACGCACCTCTCAAATGAGTTATCTGTGGAATTGTCATCAATTAAAATAATGCGATTAGGTTTTACCGTCTGATTACAAATGGAATTTATCTGTTCTTCAATATATCGCGCACCATTATAGGTCGTTATTACAACACAAATTTTATCCATCTTTCTTCCTACTAGATCCTTTATCCATTGTCGCCAACTTAAGCAACACATCGAAATGCACATAAGTGCAGAAAAATAAAACAGGAAAAAGCCATCCGCCAAACGATTCTTTGCTCCCAAAATCTATCTTCTCTTAAGTTGATGACAGCAATGCCTTATCATTTTATTGTATGCCAGATTTTTTTAAGTTTCATATACAGTATACAGTCCTCTTTCACAAAAAACTTTACAATCTTTTTCAGGCCTCGCACAAACGTGCTGTCCCTACAATGCGTCTTTTCAATATGCTCTCCGGTCACCTGTTCAATGTATTCTCCGTATTCTCCTATCATCCAGTTGTAATAGCAAAAATTGCCCTGTATTTCAAAGGGGTCATCAAAATATTTAAAAGTATCCCGTCTGACCAGCATGATTTTCCTGTGGATCTTCGGAATCAGTTCGCCATTACTATACCGTGCATATTTCCATTCCATATTTTTAAAAGTGCTCTGTCCGCATTTTTCTTCTTGGTTCAGATACCATTTACTCAATTCTAATGTGAGAGCTGTTTTTGGATATCCCTCCACCAGCTGATTAAGTACAGCCGTGTGAGCTCCAGAATCAACACCTGAAAAGTGGAAAAATCTAAGTGGCTGTCCATTCACGTAATAATCGCCAGACTCACTCTTGGTGATGATTCGATGACTTAGATTCCAAGTAGAAACATTATATCCCGGGTGTTTCAGGATAAGATAGTCGTCAAAGAAGGAGGGGACAAGATCAATCCACTTCTGATCGGTAAAGAGACCCATCAGGCTATGTTCTTCAAGAAGTTCTTTCATTGTGCAATCATCGTCCAGACAAAACATCATCACCCGCTTGTTCCACCACGAAAGGAACGATCTGCCTTCATCATTATTTTTCACTGCAAAAAAGCCCAAATTGTTTGTGCCGCGTTTCAAAAATAGAATTTCATTTCCCACAATATAGTTTTCTTTCTCCTCAGGAATCGTTGTATGAGGAGTGAACACCATACTATAGGTGTCCAGTGACTCTTCTACTTCAGACAATTTTGAAAAAACTGCAATGTCTGGATCCAAATAACAAACTTTATCAGCAGAATATTTATCCATAATGTGGAGCGCACACCCAGGTTTGACCGCTGTACAAATCTCGGTGATATTATGGCGGAAGAAAAAGGACTTTGGATTGTCAAATATCGGCAGTTCGTCGGTAAAAAGAATCTCGTCAAATGGTTCTGTATCTTTGTTAAAATCCGCAGGCAGATTGTCAGAAAGGGCCAGAATAAAAATAGCGTCCGGATCGCACTGTTTTAATGTAGTGGCTACGATTCTGGCCTTAGGAATGTAGTTGACCGTTATACTTGTAAAAAAATACATGGTTTCCCACTAACTCCTTTAAATGATTTATAATACACATATAAGCAATGTTGCTACTTAAAATACATAGTCTGTTAAATGGTATATTTTTTTTAGCAACACCCATCCCCGTGTCGCCTGAATCTTTGCAATGAAACTTTTCAAAGAGCCGTTTTCCACTTCTGCAGTTTTTAGCTGTTGTAAGCTCTTATCTAAATTCTTTTGCATCTGTTCTTGAATTTCGGCATTTCTTCTGCTTATTTTGTTAATTTCTATATCTTTCTCTGTCCAAATTTCTTTAATTTCTCGATCTTTTTCTTCCCAGATTTTTTTGATCTCTTTATCCTTTTCTTCCTGAAGCTGCGCTATATCCCGTTTGCTCTGTTCTTGCAGTTGAATATGTTGCTTCTGCAACTTTTCAATTTCTTCACTTTTTTCCAGCCAAATTTTTTTAATTTCTTGATCTTTCTGTTCCCAAATTTGCTTAATTTCCTCATCCTTAGCCAAAATCGTTTCTTCTTTTAATTTAATAGCATGTTCGCAATATAGAGCCCGGTTTCTCAGTTCAAAATTATCTTTACTAATCTTGCTTAAGAATGAATCAATTTCCTCTTTTGATAAAAATTCCAGCTTCCATTGAATTTCAAGTTCAGTATCCTCTACATCTATATCCAGTAAATAAATAGGATCTTCATGTAGAAAAATATCGTAACCATTATCGCTATAGTTAGCATTTATTGCTTTACAAACAACCTCCGTTGTCTTTGTCTTACACGCAAGTACTTTAACCTTGCAGTGCCTTTCTAGCGGATCAAATCTTATTCTTTTGATTCCAGCGTGGACCTTGAATCTAACATAATATAAGTTTTCTGATTCGACCTTTGATACCGGTTCAATTTTTTCATTTCCTTCAAATCCATCTCCCCAATCAAAATATATATAGCATATATAAACCGTAATAGTTTGAACCAGCTGGTTTTTGCAGAAAATTTTATTTGCTTTTACATATTCTCTTTTTTGTACCTGGCATATAAACTGATACACTTCTCCCATATTTCGTTTTTTCAAGCAATTCACAATTTCTTTGGAGTAATCGCCAACTGTTATTCCACGCTCTGTAAAGCCGGTTAAACACATCACTGCGTCTAAATTTACAAGAGATAGTCCACAATCGTTTATCAATGCCTGGACATCTTGATAAGCGAACAGATGAACATGCGAATTATCTAGCAGACCAGTCCATGTATAATGAAAATCATCCCGATGTAAACCAAGGAGAATGTCATTGTGTGCAATATTGGGTACTGAAAAAATAATACTGCCGTCGTCCTTTAGAAGTTGGATACTTTTTTCCATAACGCCTTTTGGATTGTTGAGATGTTCCAAAACATCAGCAAAAAGAATATAATCAAATTTTATATTCCCAAACTCTTGTAACCACACCAATTCCTCAATGTCCCCGCAAACGCCCTTCTGTGCATATTGAATCGCAGTTTCAAAAGCCGATTGTACAAGTTCGACAATATATATATCACACCCTAAAATTTCTTTCATGTACTGTGTCATTCGTCCATTTGCTGGTCCAAATTCTAATATTACACTTTTGCTTCTAATCATTTTAAGAATTTTTGAGGCAGAGTTTTCAGATTGCAGATCCAATTCAAAATCGTATTTCATTATTTCGCTCATTTTTATGACCATCCCTTTTCTCTGCGCTTCAAGGCACCAAAGGGAATGAAGCACAGGCACCGCTAACGCAACAAGATATAATTTGGTAGAATATGCTTGAGGAAGCAGGCACACTACAGCGCATGTGGAGGTGAGTAGTCCCAGCGGTGAGTTGGACTGAATTTTTATGTGTGCCGGACACTCTTTCAATCAATAATGAGTAGGGCCATAGAAGAAAGACACCAAATGGATCGCGGACATCTTCAAACACGATCTGGTGTCTGGCCGCTTTATCCCTTCTGCGGATATCCGCCAGCTTCGGGATTTGATGCGTTATTATTGGAAACTGACCAATAGTATCACCTCTGAAATCGGCGTGGATATGTCTGTGTTCCCACCTCGCAGCACCGCTACTCCTGGGCTGGGCTTACGCCGCAAAACAATGAGAGTGCTGGGAAGAAAAAGGCCACCAGAATCAGCTGCACCGTGGCCTACATCAAGCCCCTGCTCGTTCAGTGCGCATACGCATCACAAATTTGTGCTGTAGTCCCAGCCATGACCATCTCACCGTGGTCCAGCCAGATTGCTTTGCTACACATCTCCCGAATCTGGGACAGACTATGCGACACAAACAGCACCGTCGTCCCGCCGCCCATGAGCTCCAGCATTCGTTTCTTGCTCTTTTCCTGGAACGCCGCATCGCCCACGGCCAAGATCTCGTCCACAATGAGGATATCCGGCTGCACCACCGTGGCTATGGAAAACGCCAGCCGCATCACCATGCCGGAGGAATAGTTCCGCAGCGGCACATCGATGAACTGCCCCAGCTCTGAGAACTCCGCAATCTCCTTGTACTTCCCCTTGAGGAACTGCTCCGAATACCCCAGAATTGCCCCATTGAGGAACACATTCTCTCGGCCTGTCAGGTCAAAGTCAAACCCGCTTCCCAGCTCCAGCATGGGCACAATGGTCCCGTTAACCTGCACGCTCCCGGTGGTGGGCTTCAAGATCCCAGAGATCACCTTCAACAGTGTGGATTTCCCCGCACCGTTGTGTCCGATGATCCCCAGTACCTCCCCCTTCCTCACCTCGAAGCTCACATCCCTCAGCGCCCAGAACTCCTCATACTGAATCTTCCCCTTCACCAGCTGCACCAGATACTCCTTCATGCTTTGAATCCGGTCGTAGGTCATCAGGTACTTTACTGACACATTTTCCGCTTTAATCATGTCTTCCTCAC